>SL_4KL_010_BRINEDRAFT_10001041_pt1 | contig 15125 bp, 14 predicted proteins | sample SodLak_010_BRINE_2_FD_10664 | JGI IMG/M metagenome (IMG submission 10664)
AAAGATAAGGGGTATCCCCCTTCTGTCAGGGAGATTGGAAAGGCTGTGGGGTTAAAATCACCGGCTTCGGTGCATAATCATTTAAAAACTCTGGAAAGACTCAATTATATACGCAGAGATCCTGATAAACCCCGGGCTATAGAGGTTCTTTTCGATTATCAGAATAGATATGCCACCGATACCAGCAGCAAGCGGGAGGTTGTTAGTGTGCCTCTTTTAGGCAGGGTAACTGCCGGTGCCCCGGTGCTTTCAGAAGAAAACATAGAGGATTATTTTCCCCTGCCCCTGGATTATTTTAATCCCGGGAATAAGGATCTATTCATGCTCCGGGTTCAGGGTAAAAGCATGAAAGATGCCGGAATTAATGATGGTGATCTGGTGGTGGCGATCAGGCAGACAACCGCTCAAAATGATGATATTGTTATAGCCCTGCTTGAAAACGAGACTACTGTAAAAAGATATTATAAAACCAATGAACATATTGAGCTTCGACCTGAAAATGAAGAATTTGAGATAATTAAAGCCCGTGATGTTAATATTCTGGGTAAGGTGATCGGTCTTTTTAGAAAAATTTCTTAAAAATTAATGGATTTTACTGATTTTATCCATAGAGTTCATCTATTCTTGCCAGTGATTTTTTGATGAGCTTAAAATCCTGCCAGACATGTTTTTTCATGTTGCTGTTTCTTAAGAGATAGGCCGGATGGAAGGTGGGTAAAAAATAAAGATCTCCCTTATTAAACCAGTTTCCCCGGGATTCGGTTATTGATAAACTATCATCAACAAGAAATTTTAAAGGGGTAGAGCCTAAGGGAACAATGACTTTAGGCTCTATTAAATTTATTTCTGCTGAGAGGATGGGTGAACAGGCTTCCATTTCATCCCGGGTTGGGGTTCTATTTTCCGGAGGCCGACACTTTATTATATTGCTGATATATATCTCTTCTCTGCTGATATTGACAGCCGAAAATATTTTATCCAGCAGACGGCCGGCCCTGCCTACAAAGGGTCTGCCCTGCTTATCCTCATCTGCACCCGGACCTTCACCAACAAACATGATCTTTCTTTCGGCATTACCCTCACCCATGACCACCTGCCGGCAGCCCTGACGGAGATGACACCGTTTGCACTGCCGGGCTTCCTCCTTCAGTTTCGGATAGCTATCATCAGGATATGATTCCAAAGAAACCTGTTTTATTTCTCCATTTTCATTAAGGAGCATTTTAATCACCCGGTTTTATTATTTTTCAAAGCAGAACATCTCTGGCTTTAAGCCCGGTAAATATTTTAGTTCTTTTTAAGCCAAATTTTTGCATTTTCTCCAGCGCAGCAGCAAAATTTTCTCCCACCCTGTCTGCTGAATGGGCATCAGATCCCAGCACCACTGGAATATCCAGCTCACCCATTAATTCTAAAATATAATCAGAAGGATAAAATTCCCGGACAGGTTTGTTAAGACCGTTGGTATTGATTTCTACAGCAACATCATTTTTGGCTAATTTTTCTAAAACAGGAGTGATTAATTCAAGTTCCTGCTTTTTATCAGCTAGCCTGTAATTATAAATTTTTACCAAATCCAGATGACCTATTATATTGAAGAGCCCTGATCCAGCAGCTTTTTTTACGATCCGGTAATAATCCCGATAAACATCAAAAAGGTATTTTTGTGAAAATTTGAACTTATAATCGGGATGATCAAAATTCCATTCTCCAATATGATGAACCGAGCCAATGGTATAATCAAAAGGGTAGCCGGTTATTATTTTCCTGATTTCTTCTTCTCTATTGGGAAAATAATCAAATTCTATTCCAATTTTGAGGGAAATATCCTGATATTTGTTTTTCACATATATCAAATTGTTAAAATCAAAGCTGTCCAGATAGTAACTGTGATCGGAAAATCCCAGACCGGTCAGGTTATTAGCCTTTGCCCGGTCGGCAAATTCACTCAAAATATTTTTATTCTGGCAGGGCTCAACTTCCTCTTCTCCATGGGCAAAGGGATGGGTATGCCAGTCTATTTGCAAATAATATTCTCCTTTCCGGATAAAATATTTCCAGATAAAATACTTGAAATTCCTTGAAGATTTAAGTTAAAATTTTTTTAGGTTATGTCTGCCGTTAAAATATAGTATTTATAAATACAGATAACTAATTACAGCAATATAATAAAATAGAGAATAACTAAAAGGGGAATATAAAAAAATGTAGAAAAAGACTAATTAAATATACTGCTATTAGAGAGCCTCTCCAGTGCTTCTTCTGTTCTTTCTTGAGAAACTGTCAGGGCCAGGCGGACAAATTTATCTCCCTGCTGTCCGTAGCCTATTCCGGGAGTAAAAAACACCCCGGTTTCCTGAAAAACTTTTCGAGAAAACTCTTCACCATTTTCACAGGCAGGAGGTACTTCAGCCCAGATGTAAAAGGAGGCCTGATTGGGGGGGACCTTCCAGCCCAAATCTTGAAGTCCGGCCACCAGCCTGTCCCTTCTCTGTCTATATAGCTGACGCATTTCTTCAGCGGCTGTTTTTTCGGAAGTTAGAGCAGTGATGCCAGCCTTTTGAACAGCCTCAAATATCCCGGAGTCGATATTGGTCTTTATCCTGCCCAGCGACTCAATGAGATTTTCATTACCCACTGCCCAGCCGCATCTCCAGCCTGTCATGTTAAAGGACTTCGACAGAGAGCCAAATTCGATGCCTACCTCCCGGGCACCGGCAATTTCTAGAAAACTGAGGGGCTTTTCTTCTTCCAGATAAACTTCACTGTAAGCTGAATCGTGGGCGACAATAAAATCATATTCTTTTGCTAGAGCCACTACTTTCTGAAAAAATTCTCGGGTGGCCAGGGCTGCTGTGGGGTTATTAGGGTAATTCAGGTAGAGCAATTTTGCCCTTTTCAGGTTTGCCGGACTGATCTCATCCAGCTCAACCAGGTAGTTATTCTCTTTTTTTAACGGCAGCATTTCCACTTCACCTCCGGCCAGCAGCACTGCTGTTTTATAAACCGGATAGCCGGGGTCCGGGATCAGGGCCAGATCTCCGGGGTTGATATAACAGAAGGGGAAATGGGCTATTCCTTCCTTGGAACCAATGAGAGAAACTACTTCATCTTCGGGATCCAGGGGAACTCCAAACCTTTTCTGATACCAGTCTGCCACTGCTTCCCGATAGGAAAGGAGACCTTCATAGCTGGGATAACTGTGGGTGGAGGGATCCCTGACTGCTTCAATCATGCTCTCTACTATGTGCTCCGGAGTGGGCTGGTCAGGATCTCCGACCCCAAAACTGATAACATCCACCCCTTCCTGTTTGGCTTTATTGATCATCTTATCAATTTCAGCAAATAAATAGGGGGGCAAATTTTTAATTCTGTCAGCCTGCTGCATAAAATTCACTTCCTTTTTTAAAGTATTTGCATTACATACAGGACAAATTTCCTGTTTTAAAACTTGTTTTAAAATTTGTTTAATAATTTAAAATATGCTTAATAGTGGGAATTACCGGCACTTAAGTAAGAATAATATAATTTCAACTAATTTAAATTAAATTTTCCGGTAAAGACCATTTTCGAGGGGCCGGTAATAAATATATTCTGATCCTGCCAGCTAACTTTGAGATTTCCGCCAGGCAGGTTGACTGCTGCCTTTTTTCCGGTGAGCTTATTTTTCACAGCCGCAGCCAGGGCAGCTGCTGCCCCAGTTCCGCAGGCTAAGGTTAAACCGCTGCCTCTCTCCCAGACTCTAAGCTTGATTTCATTTCTGGAAAGGACTCGGGCAATTTCAACATTAGTTTTTTCAGGAAAATAGCTGTGTTTTTCCAGGATAGGTCCCCATTTCTCCAGGGGAAATTCATCGGGGTCTTCTTTGATAAAAATAACAGCATGGGGGTTTCCCATTGAGACTGCAGTAACTGCAAATGTCCTGTCCTGGACAGTTAGTTTTTGTGAGATGATCTCTTCAGGTACGGCTCCTTCCCAGGCGACGGGAATTTGCTCGGGCTTAAATTTTGGCTGACCCAGGTTAACCCTGACCTCAGCCTGAGATTTGTCGCTGGAAATCTTTAAAAGTTCGGGTTTAATAATGCCGGCAGCGGTTTCAATTCTCTGCTTTCTGCCGGAAACAATCTCAAAGGCTGTAAGATAATGAGAGATGCAGCGAATTCCATTGCCGCACATTTCGGCCTGGCTGCCATCGGCATTATAGATGATAACCCGGCAGTCATTTAAACTGCCTTCTTCAGGAGACAGTATCTCCAGAATTCCATCTGCCCCTATGCCAAAATGGCGGCAGCAAAGCTGGGTTATCCGGGATTTATTGAGTTTAAGTCTCTCCCGGTCAAAATTGTTAATTACTAAAAAATCATTTCCAAGTCCATGCATCTTGGTAAAATCAATCTTCTTCATTATACCTGCTGCTCTCCTCTCCTTTTTCTTTCTCTGTATCATCGCCATCAAAGAGATTAATTCGTTTTTCAGGTACCAGAGTTGAGATGGCATGTTTGTAGATAAGCTGATCTTTACCGTCGCTGTTAACAAGAATGGTAAAATTGTCAAAGGCAACTACCAGACCATTGAGCTGAAAACCATTGATTAGATAAAAGGTAACAGAAATATTATCTTTTCTCAGTTCATTTAGTATTTTGTCCTGTAAGTTTTTATTACCCATGGATCTGTCTCCCCCTCTTTTTATCTTAATGATATAATTTAATATGATAAAGTTAATCCATTTTAAAATAAATAACCCGGCATTATTTAATCCGGCAACTAAAAAATTCCGGAAAACTAAAAAGATTCCTTCAGTGTGGTGAAATTTTTCTGGAAAAATTTTTGCTCTACCAGCCGGAGCAGATAAATTAATAGTTCGCTGTTGGGCCAGGATTCGCTATCAAGCCAGATATATTCCCGGTCGCGTTTTATAAAACTCTGCTGTTTTTTAGCCAGGTGGCGGGAATTCCTTTTTATCAGACGCACAGCCTCCTGCAGAGATGTTTCTCCCTCCAGATAAGCTATTATTTCTTTATAACCAACAGCCTGCCGGGCAGTTTTGCTTAAATCATATTTACTTCTAAGCTTCTCTACTTCTGCAACTAATCCCTCTGCAATCATGCTGTCNACCCGATAATTGATATCCTGATAAAGCTTTTTTCTAGGTTTCCTTAAAGCGATCTTTAAATGATTGTATTTTGACTTTTTCTGCTGCTGCCTGTATCGGTAATAACTTCTGGTTCTGCCGGTCATAAAGTAAATCTCAAGGGCNCGGCTGACCCTTCTCAGGTCATTGGGATGAATATTGGCAGCANATTCCGGATCGATTGATTTAAGGTAATTATGAAGAGATTTCCGGTTCTGCTGTTCTGCCCAGCTGATAAATTCATTTCGAAGTTTATTTTCGGGCAGTCGGGGCAGCATAAAGCCTTCAGTTACTGCTTTAATGTAAAGGCCGGTTCCACCAACCATCACAGGCAGACGACCACCTGCAATAATGTCAGCAATCTTCCTTTCTGCCAGATTCTTATAATCCGCCACAGAGAAATCATCTTCCGGTGAAACAATATCAATCAAATGATGAGGGGTTTTCTCTCTATTTTTTGGGCTTATTTTATCGGTGCCAATATCCATATCCTGATATATCTGCATGGAATCAGCTGAGATGATTTCACAGTCAATATGCCGGGCCAGCTGGAGTGAAAGAGAAGTTTTTCCGCTGGCTGTAAGTCCGGTAATCACCAATAAAGGTATTCTGGCAGATGGCATTATCTATCACCTGTCCACTTTCTTTTTTAACTGATCCAGCGATAATCTGATCACAATAGGACGGTGATGGGGACAGCGGTAGGGATTGGAGGTTTGAAATAGTTCAGCTGAAATCCTTCTCATTTCAGCCATGCTCAGGGATACCCCCTCTTTAACAGCCTGCCGGCAGGCGGAATAAATTAAAATTTCCTCGTTAAGTTCATGTTTGTCAATAATCCGGGCTTTTTCCAGAATCTGATTGATGATATCAAGTAGATTTTCCCGGCCGCTTTCCTCTTCCAGAAAGACCGGCACAGCAGATAACATCAGGCTGGAGGGCCCGAATTCTTCAATGCTAAATCCCATCTCCTTGAGTTCAGGTTTGATATCGAGAATTATTTCCTTTTCCTGAGGAGAGAGATCCAGAGGAAGAGGAGTTAAGAGCAGCCTGCTGTCATTACTTTTGCCCTCTATTTCCCTACAGAGATTATCATAAATTATTCTCTCATGAGCATTATGCTGGTCCACCAGCAGGAGACCATCCCCGGTTTCCAGCAGTATAAAAAGGTTGTGAAGCTGACCCAAAACCTGATAATCTCCCGGCAGAGAAGAATCTGATTTCGGAGGTGACTCCTGATCAGATTCCTGAGAAGTACCACTCTCTTTAAAAAGAGCGCTCTCTGAATTTGAGGGAGTATCTGATGACTGATAGCTGACAGCTTCAATCTGCTGCCGGTCTAAATCTCTGCCGGAAAAAAGATGCTGCTGCCTGTCATTACCAGCAGAGCCTTTATCTTTATTCTGAGTTCTATCCCGGGCTCTGTCCTTTTCCTGAGAGAAAGTATCTTTTCGGGCGGAATGATCATCCCGGCCAGAATAATTTCCGGTTTCAGCTTCAGAAAACTCCTGATAGCCGGTGCTTTTTTTTAGCTTTTGAGTTATTTCCTGCTGGAGAATATCTTTAACGGACTCTCCCCGGCTGAACTTGACTTCCTTCTTGGTGGGATGGATATTGACATCTACCAGAATGGGATTAAGGTTAATATTTAGAAAAACCAGGGGGTATTTCCCGGCAGGAAGCCGGGTTCCATAGGCTTCTTCTACGGCCATTCTAAGAAAGCGATTTTTTACCGGGCGGCCGTTAACAAAAAAGTACTCATGCTGCCGGGAGGAGCGGTGCTGCCGGGGATTAATAAGATAACCGGAGACCTGTAAAAATTCCCGGGAAAAATTCAGGGTGATTAAATTATCATAAACCTCTTCTCCGTATAAACTATAGATGTTATCTTCCAGGTTACCTCTTCCTGGAGTTGAAAGAACCTCACCTCTTTGATTTTCCAAGGTAAAATTAATTTCAGGTCTGGCCAGGGCCAGTGAGGTAATGAGCCTGCTGATTCGAGAGGCTTCGGTGCTGGTTTTTTTCAGGTATTTATAACGGGCAGGAGTGTTAAAGAAGAGATCCCTGACAGTGATTTCGGTTCCGGCAGGCAGCCCTGCCCTTTCCCTGCTGATCACCTCACCGCCTTCAATCTCAAGCCGGACTCCGCTGTCCTCTGTTTCCTGTCTTGATTTTACCTCCATCCGGGAAACAGCTGCAATGCTGGCCAGAGCTTCTCCCCGAAAGCCCAGGGTAGTTAAAGAATAAATATCATCGATACTGGAGATTTTGCTGGTGGCATAACGGGAGAAGGCCAGCTCAATTTCACTGCTGGCGATACCCTGGCCGTTATCCCGCACTCTGACAAATTCTTTGCCACCCTGGGAGATTGAAACTTCAATTTTATCAGCGCCGGCATCCACCGAATTTTCCACCAGTTCCTTAACAACAGAAGCAGGTCTCTCAATAACCTCTCCAGCTGAAATCTGGTTGGCAACCTGTTTGGTGAGTTTTTGAATCCTAGCCATGAGTAACCATCCTATTCATCTCCCAGAAGGGTTTGCTTGAAATCATAAAGTGTTTCCAGCGCTTTGATGGGGGTAATATTATTGAGATCCAGTTCCTTTAATTCCGAGATAACCTCTTTTTCTTTATCAGTCAGGGAAAAAAAGTTTAACTGATCGGGATTCTGCTGCTCAAGCTTTTTACTGAACTTTTTTGTTCTGACAGCCGGATTGCCATTACTGGATTCCAGCCGGGTTTTTTCATCGGGCAGGCCGGCCAGTTTTCCCACCTCAATGCCATAACTCTGGCGGGCTGAACCCGGTTCTATCTGATAGAGAAAACGAACCTCTTCATCTTCTTCGGCGACCAGAACATTTAAATTCTTAATCCCTTCAATCCGGTTGGCAAGTTCTGTCATTTCATGATAATGGGTGGCAAACAGGGTTCTGGCGCCAATTTTTTTGGGATTATTGATGTATTTGCTGACCGCCCAGGCCAGACTCATGCCATCATAGGTGCTGGTACCTCTGCCAATTTCATCCAGTATAATCAGGCTGCGGGAGGTGGCATTATGGACAATATTGCTGACTTCGTTCATTTCCACCATGAAGGTGCTCTGTCCGGTGGAAAGATCATCGCTGGCTCCCACCCGGGTAAATATTCGGTCGGTCAGACCGATACTGGCAGAGGCTGCCGGAACAAAAGAGCCGATCTGGGCCATCAGGGTAATCAGGGCCACCTGCCTCATGTAGGTGGATTTACCTGACATATTGGGGCCGGTAATAATGAGAAAGCGGTTTTCAGAAAGATCCAGCCGGGTATGATTGGGAACAAAGTTTATGTCAACCATAGTTTCTACCACCGGATGGCGGCCGGCAGTTATCGAGATCTCATCACCGCTGTGAATTTCCGGCCGGCAGTAATCATTTTCCAGAGAAATTTGACTGAGCGAGGCCAGGACATCCAGGTCAGCCAGAGAACCGGCTGTCTGCTTGATGCGGCTGATATTATCCTGGCATTTTTCTCGTAAACTGCAGAAAATATCATATTCCAGCTCATTTATTTTTTCTTCAGCACCGAGGACTATCGATTCCTTTTCCTTCAGCTCAGGAACAATATACCTTTCGCTGTTGCTTAAGGTCTGCTTTCTCTCGTAATCTTCAGGTACTTTATCTAAATTGGCCTTGGTTACTTCAATGTAATAACCAAAAACCTTGTTAAATCCGACCTTGAGGGAACTGATTCCGGTTCTTTTTCTTTCAGAAGCCTGCAGGCTGGCAATCCAGTCCCTGGCCGCTTTACATTCCCCTCTCAGCTCATCCAGCTCCTGGTTAAACCCCTCTTTGATCAGGCCTCCCTCAGTGGAAGAGTGGGGTGGATCTTCTACCAGAGCTTCTGAAAGGCTGGCGGTAAGTTCCGGCATTTCATCAAGATCTTCATGGATGTCAGCTAAATAGCGAGAGTCAAAATCTTTCAGGCGATCTTTAAGCTCTGGAATCAGAAAAAGGGAATTGCGAAGAGCTGCCATATCCCGGGGGTTTATCGACTGATAGCTGATCTTGCTCAATAATCTTTCCAGGTCATAAATGTCTTTAAGCACTTCCTGAATTTTATTTCGTCTGACAAAATTGCTGTTAAGCTCTGCCACTGCAGCCAGCCTTTTGTTGATCTGTTCCGGCTGGAGGAGAGGCTGGTTAATCCATTTTTTAAGTCTGCGGGAACCCATCGAAGTGGTGGTTTTATCCAGTATTGACAGCAGTGACCCCTTTTTTCGCTGTTCCCTGATGGTCTGACAGAGCTCTAAATTTCTCCTGGTGCTGGCATCGAGCACCATATAATCTTCAACAAAATAGCTTTCCAGCTTTTTAATATGACTGAAAGTTTTTTTCTGGGTTTGTTTAATGTAATTGATTATCTCTGCAGCAGAGGTTTGAGCTGCAGACAAATTTTGAATCCGGGAGGAATACCCCTCGCCATCTTCATTTTCAAAAAAATCTTCCAGGATCTGGCCGGCCTGCTGCAGCTCAATTTCTGCTCCCGGGGTTATTTGAAAGTCATTATTTTTCCGGTAATTTTCCCAGGTTGAACTTTGCCGGACTTTCTCTGAAAGAATCAGTTCGCTGGGCTGCAGTCGATCAATTTCATCGATAATAGTGTCAATTTTATTTACCTCGGTGGCGGCAAACTCACCGGTGGAAATATCAATATAGGCAAAGCCATACCTGTTTTCCAGCCTGCTCAGGGCTGCCAGATAATTGTTTTCTCTTTCCGGAAGAATTTCATCCTCAATAACTGTACCGGGTGTTATTACCCGGATTACATCCCGGTCAACCAGACCGGAGCTTTCTTCGGCATCTTCGATCTGTTCACAGATAGCTACTCTGTAATCAGATTCAATCAGCTTTGCTATATAGGAAGAAGCTGAATGAGCCGGAACTCCGGCCATAGGTGTTTTATTGCCTCCTCCTTTATTGCGGGAGGTCAGGGCTATGTCAAGTATTCTGGCAGCTTCTCTGGCATCCTCGCCAAACATTTCATAAAAGTCACCCAGCCGGAAAAATAATATGCTGTCAGAATACTGTTTTTTTAGTGATTGATACTGCTGCATCATGGGCGTCAAATTACCCAAGTTATCACCTCATCTCAAGATTGACAGTTTCCGGTGATCTCACCATAAAGAGTCCAGCTGCCGGCCTCGGTGATCTTTACCGGAACAATTTTACCGGTCTTGGCCGGGCAGGCTGGCACTATCACCAGTTTATTGGTTGCCGTCCTGCCGGAATAATAATCGGGATCCTTTTTGCTTTCTCCTTCTATCAGGACTTTCTGCTGGCTGCCAATCAGTTCTTGATTGATTTCCTGGCTGATATTATTCTGAACTTTCATCAGCCGCTGCAGTCTTCTGCTCTTTTCCTGCCGGGGAACTGAATCCTCTCTGCCGGCAGCCGGAGTGCCTTCCCGGGGTGAATAGGTAAAGGTAAAGGCCATGTCAAACCTGACCTTCTTTACCAGGGAGATAGTTTCTTCAAATTCCTGCTCGGTTTCTCCGGGAAAACCGACTATGATATCGGTGGTGATAGCGGCTTCAGGAATTTTTTGCCTGATTCCCTCTACCAGTTTTAGATATTCTTCCCGGGTGTATCCCCGGTTCATATCTCTGAGAACACTGGTGCTCCCGGCCTGAACCGGCAGATGGAAATGGGGGCAGATATTATCCTTAGCGGCACAAACTGCAATTAGTTCCCGGGAAAAATCCCGGGGATGAGAGGTCATAAAACGAATTCTTTTGATACCTGAAACTGACGAAATCTTGTCCAACAGAGTGGGAAAATTAATGTTTTCCTCAAGGTCCTGACCGTAAGAATTGACATTCTGACCTAGCAGGGTAAGCTCAATAAATCCCTCCCGGGCCAGATTTTCAGCCTCTTTGAGGATATCTTCCGGTGGTCGACTGCGTTCCTGTCCCCTAACATGGGGCACTATACAATAACTGCAGTAATTTTCACAGCCCTGAATAACTGTCAGCCAGGCCTGATAATCATTTTTTCTCCTGGTGGGAACATCGGGAACCAGCCCCCTGTCTCCCTCCCAGACTTCCATAATTCTATTCTGTCCGGACTTAACCTGCTGGATTAAAACAGGAAGTTCTGCAAGATTGTGAGTGCCAAAAACAATATCTACATGAGAGTGTTTGCGGTAGAATTCATCGGCAATTTCCTGCTGCTGCATCATACAGCCGCCCACAGCCAGTATTAAATCGGGGTTCTCCTCTTTCAGAGGTTTGTAGGAGCCCACCTTGCCATGTACTTTAAGTTCGGCATTTTCCCTGACCAGACAGGTGTTAAACACTATTACATCAGCTTCATTATCTTCAGCAGCAGGCCTGAAGCCCATACCTTCCAGCATGCCGGCAATTTTTTCAGAATCATGCTCATTCATCTGGCAGCCGTAGGTAATAATTTTGTATTTCAAGTAGGATCCACCACCTAAAACAAATTATATCATATTAAAATAGCCCAATCTCTAATTGGGCGGTAAATTTCATACTATTATATTATACTATATTAAAATCCATAATTCAAAAATGATTAAGCCAAAAAATGATTAAGCCAGCTGCCTGATAGTTATTTTAAATTAAGAAGCCAGCTGCTGCAGTTAACCCTGGGCAAAAACAAAGCCCCCGGCCGGAAAGCCGGGGGCTTGAATTCTCTTCCAGTAGAACAGTTAATCGACCTTTACTACATTTTCGGCCTGAGGGCCGCGGTCGGTTTCGACGATTTCAAACTCTACTTCCTGACCGTCTTCCAGGTTTTTAAATCCTTCTTCTTCAATTGCTGAAAAGTGAACAAAAACATCTTCTTCTTCGCCTTCGCGCTCGATAAAGCCAAAACCTTTTTTGGTGTCAAACCATTTAACGTTTCCTGTGTAAATCATTAATCTGATTCCTCCTAAATCTTTAATCTTGATTTTTGCTTCCTCTATTACAATAACATATAAAAAAGATATTATCAAGGTAAAATAGTTATTTTATGAAAAAAATATTCAAAATGCTCAATTATTCCATGTTTTCTTTAAACCACTTGACAATGTCATCTGATTCATAGAGAGGATCCCCCTCAATAAAAAGACAGGGCACCTGACTCTTACCCCCCTCTTCTTTCAGCTCTTTTTTTGCTTCAATGTTCTCATTAATATTTTTCAGCTCAACCTCTGCATTTTTATCTTCCAAAAAATTGAGGACCTTTTTACAGTAGGGGCAGTAGGGAGTATAGTAAAGAGTTAGTTTTTCCATGGCAAAAGCCTCCTTTCTTTATGATTTTTACTGCTATGAATTATAACAAAAATAGCTAAATTAGCTGTATAATACTTACTATCCCTGTTCTCTTTTATCCGAGATTATCTTATAGATAGAGGGTAGATAGGGTTTGACAAAAAAGGCCGCTTCGAATTCTCTGGTTTCCGGGCTTTTTCGCGAAGTATCACGATATTTTTTTATTATATCATTGATTTCCTGGCGAAAATTTTCCAGGTCCTCTTCGGAAAGATAAAGTTTCTGAATTCCCAGAAATAGCGCCTTCCTGCCATAATATTCATTGTCTTCCAGAGCTTCTCCTATATTATCATAATTCTGAAGCAGCCCAAGAAGGTCTCTGAAATCACTGGATAGGTGCTGAATCAGACCAAAGACCCAGTGATTATCAATGTTCTCAGGAATACTGGAAAAGACCTGACCGAGAGAGTAGTACTGAGCTCTTTTTCTAAATGTCATCTCTTCCTGCTGATGAGATTCCACCATATCCGCTTCGGTCATGCGTAGAAGATAATCCATTACCATGGACTGGTCTTCGTCGATTTCCCGGGCCAGTGATTCTGCTGTTACCCATTCGTTTTCTTCCATGGCTACCAGAATGGTCAAACCAATAGGGTCAGTTAAAAGATCAGCCTGCTCCTGATTTTGAATCTGATATGTTTTTTTATCATTATTTTCTTCAGCCAAAATAACCACCTCCGATTATTATTTAAGTGACAGGCAGGAATTAAATAATTTTTCTTTAATTAAAGATATAGATAAAATTTCGCAAAACCCAGCTTTTCTGAAAGGATGATAAGAATGTCTGATTCAATTACTTATGCCAAAGCAATGCAGGAATTTCAGCGCTATTTACTGGTTGAGAGAGGTTATTCCAAGCTGACTGTCAAAGAATACCTTAATGACCTGGAGATATTCAAAAACTATCTTCAGGAGAAAGAGGGTTATCCGGAAAAATTTCCGGTAAAAAGAATTGAAAAGTACGAAATTGTTGATTTCCTGGGGGATATTATTATCATTCAAGAAAATTCTCCCGCTACCCGCAATAGAAAACTCTATTCTCTCCGTTCCTTTTTTAAATTTCTGGTAAGGGAAAAAAAGCTAGATAATAATCCTGCTGAAACTGTTCAGGCTTCCAAAACTGAAACCAGAGCTGAACCTATTTACATGAAGACCAATGAAGCCCGGAAATATATCAGAACAATTGAGAATTCAGATTCCCGGAATAAAATCCGGGATCTCGCCATTGCCAAGCTGTTTCTCTATGCCGGCTTGAGAATATCTGAGCTGGTTAACCTCAACCTTGAGAATCTGGATTTTGATGATGAAGCTCTGAAATTTTACGGCAAGGGTAACAAAGAAAGATTCATTCCCCTGCATAATGATGTAATGGAAGCAATTCTGGATTATCTGCCAATCCGGGATAAAATCAAAGTTAAAAAGGAAAAAGATAAAGAGGCCCTCTTTCTTTCCAGCCACGGGCGGAGAATTTCCCCCCGAACTATCCAGATTTTTGTAAAAAAATATGCCAGGGAGGCCGGACTGCGTCAGGCCAGCAAGATTACTCCTCACAAACTAAGGCATACCTTTGCCACTTCTCTCTATCATCAGACCAAAGATATCAAGGTTCTTCAGGATCTGCTGGGCCATGAAAATATTTCAACTACCCAGATTTACACCCATACTGATACCGAACAGAAGAAACAGGCCATTGATGAACTGCCTGAAATGTAGGTCAGGATTTGCCGGCAACATGATAGACAGAAGGTTTACGGCCTTTGGGTTGAGGATAAAGTTCCATTAGATTATATACCTCTTCAGGAAGCTCAACGGAATAATCCAGCTTTAATTCCCTGAGAATTTCACAGGTAATGGGAAAATCATGAGTATATTTCCCGTGGCAGATATTTTCAATAATGTTATCTATTTCCTTGTCTGCTAATTTATCTTTCAGGAGTTTGCGGATAAAATGTTCCAGCTGCTGAACAGCTTTTTGAGCAATATTGTCTAAGATCAAAGTTTCATCTGAAATTTCATCAATTGATTTCTGGCGGGCAACATTCATGATTGATTCAGCCGGGTAACCACTAATCTGAGGATCCACCGGTCCCAGAACGGCATTTTGGTCCATGATAATTTCGTCAGCTGCCAGAGCAATTAAAGTTCCGCCTGACATGGCATAGTGAGGTATCATTACCGTGACATGTCCGGAGTGATCTCCCACCGCCCGGGCAATCTGCTCTGCTGCCAGCACCAGCCCACCGGGAGTATGGAGAATAAGATCAATGGGCTTTTCATCAGCTGTTGCCCGGATAGCCCGGAGAATTTCTTCAGAATCATCAATATCTATAAATCGGGTAAAGGGTATCCCCACCAGACTCAGTATCTCCTGGCGATGAATTAAAGTTATTGTTTTACTCTCTCTCTTTTCTTCCAGGGACTTAATCTGCTTCAATCTTTTATAATTTAAAGCGCGGTTTTTTGCTATGGGAAAGAAAAAGATAAAAAGTATTATAAGAAAAATAAATAGTGACCAGGGCATGACAAACCCTCCTATAATATTTAATTCTAATAATATCACAAAACTCCTTGTAGATAAAAAAAATGGTGGTGAGAGGCGGAATCGAACCGCCGACACGGGGATTTTCAGTCCCCTGCTCTACCAACTGAGCTATCTCACCACCGAAAAATAAAGGTATG
>SL_4KL_010_BRINEDRAFT_10001044_pt1 | contig 15085 bp, 18 predicted proteins | sample SodLak_010_BRINE_2_FD_10664 | JGI IMG/M metagenome (IMG submission 10664)
CGGCGAGACACTGGCTCGTCATCACGACGGTCGTGCCGTCGTCGACCAGCGCCCCGATCCGGGGTATCAGGTCGGTGTGGACGTGGCCGAGTCCCGTCCCCTCGATCACGACCCCATCCGCGTTCGTAAGGTAATCCCACGCGGCGGGGTTCATCCCGGGCGTGAATTTAACGAGCTCCACGTCGCCGTTGAGGTCGGACGCGAGGTCGACGGTGGCCCCTCCGTCCGTGTCGCGTCGGAGCGGCTCGCGGTTCCACTCGATAGCCGCGTCGGTTGCGTCGCCGTCTGCCCCCGCTTCGGCGGCTGCCGCGTAATCGATGACCCCGAGCGGCTTGGCTCCGACGGTCTCGAAAGCGTCGCGTCGGGAGGTGTGGTTCTTCCGGACTCGGGTGCCGCGGTGGAGCGCGCAGGCGTCGTCGGAGGCGCTCGCGTGCATGCAGACGAGCGTTTCCGCGTGGTCGGCCTTCGCAGCCTCCACAGCGCAAACCGCGTTCATCACGTTGTCGGAGGAGGGCCGGTCCGCGGAGCGCTGGCTTCCGGTGAACACGACCGGAATCGGTGCGTCGAGCATGAACGAGAGCGCGGAGGCGGAGTACTGCATCGTGTCGGTACCGTGCATCACGACGACTCCGTCGGCCCCCGCGGCGACCTCTTCGGCGACCGCCTCGGCGAGCTCCTGCCAGATCGCCGGGTCCATGTTTTCCGAGAGGATGTTGGCGACGACCCGCCCGCGGTAGTTGGCTCGACCCGCTAAGTCGGGGACCGCCCGAAGCACGTCCTCGGCGTCGAACTGAGCGGTCACCGCGCCGGTTCGGTAGTCGACGGTCGAGGCGATCGTGCCGCCGGTGGAGATGAGCGATATCGTCGGGAGCGCGTCATCGAAGGTGATCTCGGAAGCCGCCCCTCCGCCGGCGTCTGCGCCGTCATCGATGTCTCTGGCGCCGGATTCGAGCAGTTCGACGTCGGCCTCGTCGCGGTCGATACCGACGTTGTACCCCCCGTCGAGCTTGACGACGAGGTGGTCGCGAGTCGTCGAGGGGAGCAGTACGCCCTCGTTCGTGACGTCCCCGCGGTCGACGCGGACGCGATCTCCCGGTTGCATAACATCCGATTCCCCGGCGGCGGACTTGAATCCAACCGTTCGGCGGCGGGCGGAGAAGAGGGCGAGCGGTCTCCGCCGCCCGCCCGGACCCTATACGTCTTTGAAGAAGCAGCCCAACCGGAAACGCATGAACCGCGACGAGTTCGCCGCCAGCATCGATCACACCGTTCTCGGCCCGGAGACAACGTGGAGCGACGTTGAGATCCTCCTCGACGAGGCTGTCGATCACGGGATGAACGCCTGTATCCCGCCCTGTTACGTCGCCGAGGCGGCCGACTACGCGAACGTCCCGGAGACGATCGCGACGGTCGTCGGGTTTCCGCACGGCCAGCAGGTTCCGAAGGCGAAACGCGACGAAGCAGTCTGCGCGTGGGAGCACGGCGCCGACGAGATCGACCTCGTGATCAACGTCGGCCGGCTCAAAGCGGGAGAAGACGACGCGGTCACCGCCGAGATCGCTGATATCGTCGCTGCGGTCCCGATTCCGGTGAAGGTGATCATCGAGACCGCGCTGCTCGACAACGGTGAGAAGCACCGCGCCTGCGAGGCCGCGGTCGACGCCGACGCCGACATGGTGAAAACCTCGACCGGGTTTGCGGACGGTGGCGCCAGTGTCCCCGACGTTGAGCTGATGAGCGAGTACCTCCCTGTCAAAGCCTCTGGTGGCGTCGGCTCGTATCAGGAGGCGATGGACATGCTCAACGCGGGTGCCGTGCGGATCGGTGCCTCCTCCGGCGTCGCCATCGTCGACGGCTATCCGGAATAATCAAAAAGCGGTCCCCAGAATCGACCGGAAAACGCGCCAGCCACGCCGACGCTCTTAACTCGACGCCTGTGCCGACTCCGTCTGCTCGTACTTCGTTTCGAACTCCTGGATGAGCTGGCCCATCTTCGCGTACCAGTCGTTGAGCATGCGTTGCATCTCGCTGGTGACTTTCTCGGGGTCGGTCGGCGAGTAAACGTGGTAGTAGCCACCCTGATCGTAGTTGATCTGCTCTTTGGTGATGAAGCCGGTCTGGAGCAGCCGCTGCACCGACCGATAGGCAGTCGAGCGCTCGCGGTCGACCGCCTCGGCGACGGCGTCGATGGTCATCGGCTCGTCGCTCTCGACGAGCACCGTGAAACATTCACGATCGAGCGGCTTCAGCCCGTGGAAACACTCCAGTAATCCCTCGCATTCGATGTCCCGCTGGAGCTGTTCTGACAGTGAGTCCGGCATGGTATTGCTTGCAAGTAGACGCCGTATCAGTAAAAGACTTGTGTGTGGATAACACAATTTTGTGAGAGCCTATCAGTCGACTCCGGCGTCGAGGGACTGGTCGGCCACGGCTACCGCGACCCGATGACCATGTTCCGACCTCGTGGAGCGGTTCGAGACCGGACGTATAACCGCCCGGCCGCCGAACGGCCCTCATGACCGACGAGACGATCGAGGCGGCGGTCGAGGGGTTCCTCGACGGAGTGGAATCGACTTTGGACGATTACGATCAGGGGTACGCCGACGCGGACGCGACGCTGTCGGTTGTTCGGACGCGTATCGACGAGCTGGCGGCGGCGGTCGACGAGGAGTCGTAGCGGACTGATCGCCGACCCCGACGGCCAGCTGTTCGGAATTCAGGGCCGCGCGCCGATCAATTCAGGGTCGCGCACCGATCAGCTCGCGGACGCGGGCGACGTGCTCGCCGAACGCGGGGTCGCCGCGCTCGCGGGGCCGGTCCATGTCGACGGCGACGATTTCGGCGACGTGGCCGGGTTCGGCCGCTATAACCACGATTCGGTCTGCAAGGGTCACCGCTTCAGGCACGTCGTGAGTGACAAAAAGAACGGTCTTCCCCGTCGACTCCCAGACGTCGATCAATTCGCGCTGAAGCATCTCTCGGGTCTGCGCGTCGACCGCGCCGAACGGCTCGTCCATCAACAGCAGTTCGGGATCGACGGCGAGCGCGCGCGATGGCGACCCGCCGTCGTTTATCAGGGAGCCCACGAAAGATCACTCATGGTTTCGGAGATCTTCGACCCCGACGCGTGGGAGCCGGTCACGGACGAGTTCGACGACGTCACATATCACCGCGGCGTCGACGTGCCGGTCGTTCGGATCGCGTTCGACCGTCCGCAACGCGTTCCGGCCGGGCACGGTTGACGAGCTGTACGCCGCCCTCGATCACGCTCGCAAGCAGGCGGACGTGGGCTGTGTGCTGCTCACCGGAAACGGCCCGTCCGAGAAGGACGGCGGCTGGGCGTTCTGTTCGGGCGGGGACCAGTCGGTCCGGGGTGGTTCCGGCTACGAGTACCGCGACGACGATGAGGCGGGCGACGAAGACGATCCGCTCGTTCGCGAGGCGCGCGCTGGCCGGCTCCACATCCTCGAAGTCCAGCGGCTGATCCGGTTCATGCCGAAGCCGGTCGTCGCGGTCGTCCCCGGATGGGCGGTCGGTGGTGGTCACTCGTTACACGTCGTCTGTGACCTCACGCTCGCGAGCGAGGAGCAGGGGAAGTTCCTCCAGACCGATCCCGACGTTGCCTCCTTCGACGGCGGGTTCGGCTCGGCGTATCTCGCCAAACAGATCGGCCAAAAGAAGGCCCGCGAGGTGTTCTTCCGCGGGAAAACGTACTCCGCTGAGGAGGCAGAAGAGATGGGGATGGTCAACGAGGTCGTTTCGCACGAGAAGCTGGAAGATGTCGCGATCGAATGGGCCGACGAGATGACGAAGAAGTCGCCGACCGCGATGCGCATGCTGAAGTACGCGTTCAACATGACCGACGACGGACTGGTCGGTCAGCAGGTGTTCGCCGGCGAGGCGACGCGGCTGGCGTACATGACCGAGGAGGCTCAAGAGGGCCGCGACGCGTTCTTGGAGAAGCGAGAGCCGGCGTTCCGTGAGTATCCGTGGCACTACTGAGGCGTCGCCGATGTTTCGCCGTTATCGGCGCTCTATGGCGAGTGTTTTCGGGGCTGGAGCAGTACAAAAGCGAGTGCCCGATCTACCGAGAAGAGTGGGTATATGACTGGTGAGGTCGTGATTGGTAGTAGCTTTAGGGTGATAGACCTCGACGCGACCTTGGTCAGTCTCGTGCTGACAATCGGTGCTCCCGTACTCGTAGCCCTGTACTACCTAGAGGGGCTGCTAGTCGGGAAACTCCTTCATCCGTCCGTCTTATTCATCATGTACGTCGTGATCACGGAACCGAGCGTCTCGGTGATGGTGATCGTGGCCGCCATCTGTGTCGCCTCCGCGACGGCTGGCCAGTGGGCGCTGTATCGCGGGTTCAACGAAAACATCGAACAGGGACCGATTGCGCGGGTGCTTCCGTATCTCGATCGCGTTCCCGCACTCGTCGAGCGCCGGATCGGTGATCGGCGGATGATGTTCGTCGGGCGGCAGTTCGACCGGTTTGGTGGACCCGCGATCTGCGTCTCTAACGCGACTCCCGGACTGCGGGGGCTGATGACGATCGTGGCCGGGCTGAGTGGCTATCCGCCGCGCCAGTTCGTCCTCCTTTCAGCAGCTGGAAACGCGATCTACATGACGATCCTGCTAGCGGTCGCGAACGGGCTGTTAAGCTTGCTTGGATTCGCTCCAGAAGTATCCTGGCTCCCGCTGGGATGACAATTTGTGTTATCTCAATAGCACGATTCACCCATCCGCTCACAGATCGGTCGCTCGCCGAGGTCGCGGGTCGCAACGCTCCCCGCTCGTTAAGTGAGACACTCACGATGTTCGTGTCTCACAATGCGGGGGAAGGGATTCGAACCCTCGAACCTCTACAGGAGCGGATCTTAAGTCCGCCGCTTTTGGCCAGGCTCAGCCACCCCCGCGCAGGGTTGGGTACCGGCGGCGGGGTCAAACCCCTTTCGGATGCGATCGCAACCGGGTCGGCGGTTCACTCGGTCGCGAGGTTACCAGTCGACGGAAAGCGTGCCGTCACCGTGTGGGTCCGGCGCTATCTCTTTATCAGTGCGCCGGTCGACTACGTGGATCACACCCGCGTCCTTCTTTGCGGGGCACACCTCCGCAGCCCGGACGTTCTCCTCGAGCTCGTCTTCGCTGATGTAGTACGACTGCGGCTTCGCCATCCCGCTCTGGATATCCATCACCCAGTTGTCGCCGACTTCCGCGCATTTTCCCGCCCCGAAACACTTGTTTGCCTCAAAAATGATCTTGTACGGCTTGTCTTCGACCGGCGGCCCCTCTCCGCCGATGTCGCTCGCGCGCACGACCGCTTCCCGGTCGACGTCCGCCTCGTCGCTCATACCGGATATCAACGTCGACGGGACTTTCCTCTGTCGGTCGTTCTCGGCGCGCAAGAGAGGCGGAACCGGTGACGCTTCGGTCTCATTCCTCGACGTGTTCCGCGAGGAGCCGGTCGGCATGCTCGGCCGACTCCGCGAGCTCCCAGCGGACTTTCTCGGAGTCGCGATACGCCAGAACCTCCTTCAGCTCGTCGCGGAGGACACCCGTGCCGAAGCCGACCGAGTTACCGCCGGCGTCGCCCAACTCGTACAGCGCGTAGCGGTTCGGTGCCGCTCCGACGGTCGACCGATCGAGGTCGCGCCACGGCTTCGCGAGGCTCATCGGTGCACGTCGAGCCCGTCGTCTGGCGCTGCGACGATCTCGAAGCTTCGCTCCGTCCAGCCGTCCTCGACGAAGACGAACACGCGTCCACCGGCGATTTCGGGATCGGCGATCACCTCGTTTTGCTGGCCCGTCCGCCCGACGATCACGCCGGGGAACACCTCGTCACGCTCGCCGTCGTCCACGATAACGCGGCCGACCCCGGAGTCTTCCAGTATCCCGTCGTCAGTGTCGTAGTCGTTTACGTACGTCATCACGCCTTCCGTCTCCGTCGGGTCGGTGACGAGCACGTGCGTCTCCTTTCCAGGGCCGGCCGTCACCGATCCCTCGACGGCGTCTGGTACGCCCCGATACAGCGTCGTCCGCCCGTCGAGATACTCAAGCACGACCCCCTCCTCGCGGAGATCGACTCCGATCGACGTCGGTGGAACGTCGCTGCGTGAAGGTGCAGACATGCGCGTCGGTCGGGGCGCCCGCCTCAAAAGGGGCGCGATGGGCGGTGCGCCCGTCGGCACCATCGGCGATCGTCTGACACCCGCCGCCTCAGTCGTGAGAATCGTGGATACCACATTTAAGTCCCCTCCGCTGGGAAGGTGTGGTATGCAACGGACGCGGCGGGGACTGTTAGCTTCCGGCGTTGCTGCCGGGATCGCCGGATGTCTCGGCGTCGGAGGCGTCGAGTATCCCGACGCTGAAACCGATTCCGACACCGATCCGGAAGCACCGGACGGCGATACCGACACCGAGAACGGTGAGGGGCCGGACGACGAGGAGACGGTCGACGACCCGACTCCCGTTTCCAACGAAGCGCTTGCAACGGCGACACGTCGCGTCGTCGACGACGCGGTCTGGTTCGCGACCGAGTACCCCGAGGCAGTCAAGACGTATCGGGACGCGATCCGGAGTCTCGTCTCTGAGATCGACGATGTCCGAACGAACGTGGAGACGGACGGCGCAGCGACAGACGCGATGGTGGGCCAGTTAGACGACGCCGCTCGGACTGCGGCCGACAGGGCTGCTGCGGCGTTGGAACCACACTTTCGACCACGTTCACGGATCCGTTCGCGCGCCGACCGACACGTCGACGGTCTCCGGCGGTTCGCACAGCGCGACGACATCGATCGGTTCCTCGAAGAGCTCGGGCGGATGCGACGCGAGTTCGCGGCGATCGGCACTGCCACGTACGCCAGAGAGACGTTTTCTCGAGACCCGATCCACAATCGGCTCCTCGATCGGCTGCTGTATCCGCTTCCCGACGACCCCGAACGACGACGAGAGATCCGCGACACTGCGTTCGTCGAGGTGGCCGTTCCGATCCGTGGCTTCTCGACGTTCGCACACGAGCCGTACGACGACGAGCAACACGATCGATCCCGTATCCCGCGGATATACGGCGACGCGTACGAACCGGACCGACGCGAAGAGCTCCGGGCTCGGCTCGGTCCGATTCCCAGCCCGGCAGATCGGACCGAGGAGCTGTTCGTCGCATTCGCGACGCGCCCGCCGGCCGGTAACCGGCCGAGCGAAACGTTCGAGGGGTGGGCGTACGAGCTCGGTGGAACTCCCGTGTACGTCCAGCGATATGTAGACGCCGAGACGGCGGGCGATCGCGTGGAGTCGATACTCGCGGCCGGATCGACTGAGGGGACGGCGCCGATCGATCCCGACGCGACCGCGTCTGGGTCGGACGTCTCCGGCGTCGATACTGATGCTGACGGGAGTGCTGTTACCGAGAGTGACGGCGATAGCGGTGACGACGAGGGCGACGAACACGGAGCCGGACCCGATGGCGACGTGGAAGCGAAGCAGGGCCCGACCCGATGGCACCGTTTCTACCATCACGAGGCGTCTGGCGAGCGGTACGGCTTCGACGAGCACGCCGGCGTTCAGTATGGCTACGTCACGCAGGCGGGCGAGTTCGTGCTTGCGACCGGGTTTTCCGGAGACGCATGGGAAGAACGCACGGGATGGCAACGCCGGCTCGCCGACGGGTGGGCAGTCCAGTGAAGAACGCCGACGGAGTCGGTCTCATTACGGCTGTGTTCATCGTTGTCGGCGGCGGCGTCGGCCTCGTCGGCGCCGTGGCGACCGGCTGGGCCGAAGCCTCGCTGGCGACCGCTGCGACCGGTGAGACCGCGCGGTTTGGCCCCGTGTTCGTCGCACAGACGTATCTCGCCGTCACTGCCGCTGCGCTCGCAATCACCCCGCTGCTGGCGGGAGTCCTCGGCGTGCTCGTTGGCTCACGCGCGTACGACGCAAAGGAGGCGGCTGCGACCTGCGGGCTCGGTGCCGGAATCGGCGCGCTGGCGTACGGGCTCGTCACTGTCGTCCTCATCGTCGCGTCGCAGGGCGAGGCCGCCGCGCAGGCCCACGGGATTACAGACGCCGCCGGGTCCCTCGCCACGGCGGGCCTCGTTTCCGGCGTTATCGGCGCGGTGACCGGCGTGTTAGGATCGATGACTGGGTGACGAAATGAGAAACCAGCGACGAGCCGATCGGGCATGCGATTTTAATCCCCACGGCGACAACCACAGATCCATGTCGGGTCCGCTCTCTAGACGACGGTTCGTGGCTGCTGTCATCCCCGGGCTGTTGGCGGGGTGCCTCGTGGAGTCCGAAGAGGGCGCGGCAGGATCGGCGGACAGCGAGAACGACTCGGAAGCTGATACCGAGGAATCGGTAGCTGATACCGAGGACTCGGAAGCGACTGACGACGGAGCCGATGAGGGCTCGACGGAGAACGACGAGACCGGGTCCCGACGGACCGACGGTGCTCTCCCCGACGAGATCGGTCCCGACGGCTCCGGACTCGTCGTCACGAACGTCGACGTGTTGCGCGTGACCGACGGCGGCTACGAAACGACCGTCGACGCGCGATTGACCGTCGAGAACGCCGGTCGATTCAGCTACGGGATAGTGGAGTTTCGCGTTGACGCGTACGCGACGCGACCGAATTCGCCCGACCGCGGTGCAGTGGGTCATACCTACGTCGTTCGTCGGTTCTCTTCGGGTGACCGGTTCACCGACGGGACTCGCCGGTTCGACGTGTCGGTATCGTTCCGCAGCCGTGAGTCGCGGGCCCGCGCCGATCCCGACTGGTACGAGGTCGATGTCGCGGTCAGGCGTGCGGAGCCGGTGTAATCGAAGCGCCGGTGTGACCAGAACGGCTGTTCGCGTCAGTGGGTGTCGCGCACGTCGACCGAGAGACTCGCCGTGATCGCTACCTCTTTGTCCGCGCTCACGAGCCGTGAGTGTATGGAGGGACGGGCAGCCGCGCTCGGTGCCGGCACCGTGTTGAACGCGCTCGCAACCGGAACAGGCGCGGCCTTCGGCATCGATGTCGAAACGCGCGCGACGGTCACACTGGACACAGACGCCCCCGATGTCGATGGGACGATCGCCGAAGCCCCAGACGCGGACACCGAACTGATAGAGCGCTGCGTTGCGCTCGCAACACAGCGGTGGGGTGACGGTGAGGGGGGAGCGGTCCGAACCGACAGCGACGTGCCGCTCGCAGCGGGACTCAAAAGCTCTAGTGCGGCCGCCAACGCGACCGTACTCGCGACGTGTGACGCGCTTGGACTCCGCGTCGGCGACGATTCCGAGGCCTCCGCGGTCGATGTCACCCGCCTCGACGCCTGTCGGCTCGGTGTGCGGGCGGCCCGTGAGGCGGGCGTCACCGTCACCGGCGCGTTCGACGACGCCACGGCCTCGATGCTCGGCGGCGTGACGCTCACTGACAACAGCGCGGATGAGCTACGAGTCCGCGAGGCGGTCGAGTGGGACGTGCTCGTGTGGACGCCACCGGAGCGCGCTTACAGCGCGGACGCTGATGTAGCCCGCTGTGAGGCCGTCGCACCGATGGCCGATCTCGTCGCGGACCTCGCTACCGACGGCCGGTACGCCGAGGCGATGACGGTCAACGGGCTCGCGTTCTCCGCCGCGCTTGGCTTCGACGCCGATCCCGCGGTCGAGGCGATGCCTCACGCCACTGGGGTGTCGCTATCGGGGACCGGTCCGAGCGTCGTCGCCGTCGCGGAGCCGGACGATCCCGACGTCGACCTCGACGCGGTCGCCGACGCGTGGGGTGACCGCCCCGGAACGCTCCGCCGAACGACTACCCGAAACGACGGCGCCGCCGTCAACTGACTACCCATGAGTAACACACCGAACCCCGAAGAGATGAGCCTCGACGAACTGCGACAGGAGATCGAGGACATCGACCGCGAGATCGTCGAGCTGATCGCCCGCCGAACCTACGTCGCTGACACCGTTGCGGCCGTGAAATCGGAGCGCGACCTCCCAACGACCGACGAGGGGCAAGAAGAACGCGTGATGGACCGAGCCGGTGCAAACGCCGAACGCTTCGACGTCGACGCCAACCTCGTAAAGGCGATCTTCCGGCTGCTGATCGAGTTGAACAAGGTGGAGCAACGAGAGAGTAGATAGGGCCAAGAACGGCATTTATAGGGCTTATACCTCCGTATTAGCTCACGCTCTTCGAGAGCTCAGCGCCCGCCTTGAATTTCACCGTGTCAGCGGTGTTTCCGTCGTCTACGAGGTGTAAGCACAAACCATCGACCGGCGTGCAGACACAGTGAACAGTGTCACCACGCGAGGAGACGGTCTGTGCAACTTTTTCGGCAAACTCAGCATCAGGCAGGACTCCCGCCCGCTCCGCATCATTAAGAGATCCATCAAACAGTTGTGACCCGATAGGCGATACGTCATCGGGTAATAGGCGTCGAATCATGTCACCAGTGATTTCGCTATCCGTAGCGATCGGGAAGTCAGCAACGGTTACCTTCCCTGCCCCCCCGCCCCGACCCTGAGTGGCTGTTAAAACCGTTGTAGAGTTCGCGTACAGACACGACTCATCGATTACCCACCCACACGAATAGATGTATTCGTCGTCGTTGTTTTTGTGGCGTTGGACGTGGAGCAACGCTGGGAACGGGGATGGACATCCGGCCGGGAGTACGAGTACTTGACAGACGATTGTCGACGTGGACGACGCTGGTCCATCCTCTCGACCCCAGTCATCTAAGTCGTCGATGGTGGTTGGTCGCCCATCAGGTGTCACTCCAATCGTCGATGTCTCGTCGGTTGCGACGGGTGGTGAATTGATAACACCGACTCCGGCACTAGAGTGAATCAGTTCAAGATTACCGTACGTGTGAATCGGTTCCGAGATCGCGGTAGTGGAGTTAGATCCCCAACAATACACGTGTCCCTCTGTCGACAGGCCACCGCCAGAAGCGTACTGCTCACAGGAGTCATCCTCGTCGTCATCAGTGTCTTCGTCATCGGATGCAGCGAGTTTCTCGTGTTTTCTTTGCCCCCACGCGTATACCATCCCTTCCCCATCGGCCCGACCAGTGACAAACTGAATGAGACGGTCTGGTGTAATCAGTTCTTCAAGTGACGGCCCACCACGCGGTGCCCGTGCATCCGGAAGGGTGATCACCGTCTGTTCGCGCAGCACGGGTTCAGTTTCAAGATACTCATACATCGAACGTATCTCGTCATCATTTGCGCCAGTTAGCGACTGTAACCGTTCAATTGAACGGCGAAGATGTTCATCAGAGTCGTCATCTTCCTCAGTCGGCTCTCCAGCAAAGCTGCTTCGACGCTTGTTCGAGCGGACGGAGTTGTAGTCTTGAGCTTTTGCCGTTGATGTCGTGTTCGTCACCCACGCTTCAACCTCAATATCTCCTGAGAGGAATCGTTCTTCGACACGCACAGTTGGAGAAAACCGCACGGTATCGCCGGGGGTAACCGCCAGTAGTCGATCATCCCGAATCCCACCAAACATCGCTGCAGGGGATGTCCGCGTGTTCGTTGCAACAGAAGCAACACGGCCGAGACAACCGCTCAGGCTCCCGAGTGCAATGAGACCACTTGCTGTAAGAACCCGACGACGGCTAGTGGTGCCATGTCGCATACCTTGCTCGCTACCGTGCGATCTCCGTATACTCATAATCAGTACGTATATGCGAATTGAGTATATATACTTTCTATAATTTTGAGATGTATTTGTTATTTATAAATCCCAGTTGCCCGAGTAAAATAAAACAAAGAGAGGGCCGGTCATCAAAACAGACCGTGAAACGCACGCCGCCTGTCTGACTGGATTTTATCTGTATGGCCATGGTACTAGTTACCCCGACACATGATGTCCGAACTCCCCGTAGAAAGCGTAAACGGCCAATCTGAGTGGGACTGGAACGAGCAACAGACCGCCCAAAAGATATCGGATTCCCCGAGCGGCGCCGCCGGTTACCGATCGGCCGGACCCGACCGCGACACGACTGCGGATCGAGCGATTAGGACCCGGCGCGAGGTTGAGCGGTTGAAACTCGAACTCGAACAAAAAGACCAACAGCTCCGACACCTCACCGAACAGTACGAACTCCTGCTCGCGGAAAAGAACCAGCAGCTTGCGGATCAGAACAAATCGGAGTCCGGAGAGAAAAGACAACCGACGCTTCGATCGACTCTCTCTCGGTTGGTTATCGGCCGCCGGTAAGCTATCGCCCCAACCGACTGAGTCCGCCCGCCACTGCCTGTTCTGCTCTCACTTCCCGCCGCTCGAACGGCGGTCGGCGAAGCGACGGGCCGCCTCGCTCAGCCCTGGACCGCTTCGTTCGTCTTGGGGAGTGTTTTTATTTTCGGCTTCGGCCTCTTGCTCGTTCGATTCTACGCGGCTTACTCCGTCGACAAGGTCATCGAGGATCGAATCGGTGTCGATCTGGTCGGTAGCGGCCCGGTCGGGGGCGGAGATATCGTTGGCCGAGCCGTCAGCAGTGGAACCGTCGCTGTTTGCGTTGTCATCGACCGTCGATCGTTGCTGATCTCCGGTGTCGTCCGGAATTGCTGACGGGGGTGCATCCGGCGGGTAGCTTCGTTCGGCGGGTGGGACGAACGCGGTTTCGACCGCGCGGACGATTCCGCGAACGCCCTCCTCGTCGAGCCGATCGGCGTACGCCTCGCGAATCAGATCGGGTACGGCGTACGCGTAATGGCCTCGACCGGCGTGACGAATGAGCCCCGCGCGGCGGATCGGGCGGTGGCGACTGTAGGCGTGCCCGGAGTCGCCGTCGCCGCCGGCATCGATATGCGCGGCCACGGGATCGCTCACGCCCTCGCGGCGGTAGTGACGGAGCATGCCGCGCGAGAGCTTCGGAAGCGACTCGATCCGACTTCGAAGCTCCTTGATGACCGCCTCGCGGGTTCCCAGTTCGACCGTGTCGTCGAATCGGAGTGCGCTCTCTGCGACGTCTGCGCGGGTAACGGGGTCGACGCCGTCGCTCGGGAACATGTCGGGCTCGCCATCGGCGTCCGCTGATGTCACCTCGGAGTCGTCATCGCCGTGGACGTCCGAATCGACACGCTCCGTGTCGGCAGCGTGGGTGTCGCCGGCGGCAGCCGGCTTCCCGGTGGCAGATCCCCCACCCTCGGTCGCTGCCGACTCGTCGTCCGTGCTCGCTGAGTCGCTCGCGTCGTCGTACGCGTCGATCTCCGCCTGCTCGCGTCGTTTTTCGGCCGCCACGGACCGTCCGCTACCGCCTCGATAGGGAGCTTCCGCTTTCCCGAGCAACGCCTGTGCAAACTGGTCGGCCATATTGCTCAGATCGCGCGCCTCTTCCAGTTCTCGCTCGAGCTCGTGGATACGCTGGCGTTTCTTGTCGAGCTCCTGTCTGAGGTCGGCCAACTCGGACTCGTGACGAGCCTTCTCGTCGGAGATCGACTGGAGTTCACCGACGAGATCGCTGGAGACGGATTTGAGCTCCGGTCGCTCGAAGTCGTCGAGCCCGGGGGTCGCGCCGGCGTCGAACGTCTGCTTGCGGTGAAACTGGATCCGGCGGATCGATTCGTCCCAGTCGGTTAGTAAAAAGGCCTCGCCGTCACCGAGGTCCTCGACCGCGCTCGCGTACTTCGAGCCGAGAATTCGGCCGACGACCTTCGTGTCGTTGTCCCAGGTGAGCCGGTGCCAGCAGAGCCAGTCGCACTGGGTGATGAAGTCCTTCTTGACGTCGGCGGGTCGCTGGCTGATCCCGACGATGCCGAGGCCGTGTTTCCGACCGCGCTTGCCGACCTTAATCAGCATTTTCCCCGTCTCGTCCATCCCGCCGCCCTCCGGGATGTACTCGTGGCACTCCTCAACGACGAGGAGGAACGGCTTTTTCAGGCGCTTCTCTTTGGCGAACAGCTGTTTGACGACTTCGAGGATCAGTTCGTTAGCCGTGTCCTCTTCGAGGTAGCCCGAGACGTCCAAGATGATCGGGACGTTCTGTTCTAAGGCGAGATTGGCGAGCTTCTCGGCGTGCTCCGGCGAGACGACGATATCGCACTCGTCGTCGGCGCCGGCGTGCAGAATTTCGTACTCCTCTTTTAACCCGTAGTACTCCCCGTCCGTGTCGACGATCATCACGGGGAAGCCGTTGTCGAGGAGGTTCTCGATGACGACGCTCGCGGTGTTGCTCTTGCCGGATCCGCTCTTTCCCGTGATAAAGGATCGACCGGTGAGCACGTCGACGACCGGAAGCTCCACCGGTGACCCCGGCTCCGTCGTCGCGTCGCCCCCGATCCCCTCGCTGACGTCCGCGACGTGGATCGTCTCCTGCTCGCTCATACACGTGACAGGTACCGCCCGCCTCATAAACTATCGGCTCGGGCGGTCGCCACCGCCGAGGGGGCGACCCGTCGCGTGTCCCCGTAAAAGGTATGTCGCTCCCGCGAGAGGACCGGGCCATGAACACAGACAACACCCTCCTCAACGCGCTCATCGGTGCGGTCGCGACGTTCGTGCTCTCGTTCACTGGTATCGGNCCCGTGCTCGGCGGCGCGCTGGCGGGGTACCTCGAGGGCGGCGAGACGAACGACGGCCTCCGCGTCGGCGCGATATCGGGCGCGATAGCCTCGATTCCCGTTCTCGGAGTCCTGGTGTTGATCCTGTTCGTCGTCCCGATCGCTCCGAACGCCGGCGTCGTTGTCGGGAGCGCCCTGTTGATTTTCGGGATCATCGCGCTCGCGTTCGCCTACACGATGGCGCTCAGCGCGGTCGGCGGGCTCATCGGGAGCTACGTGAAACGAGAGCTGTAGCTGAGGGCGGTCCGAAGAGCGACCTACGGGTCGTGGGCGACCTGCGGGTCGTGGGCGACCTGCGGGTCGTTCTCGTCGCGAACGCGGCCGAACGCAGTCGCGTACGAAGTTTATAAAGGAGTGATCCGGCGCGGAGGCCCCCTCGCGGCTGCCCCTTTGAGTACCACCCGACCGCAACAGCACAGCACCTCATGCCTCCCCAGCCTCGTCGGCGCGGCGCTTATAATGACTAAGATAACTTTTGAAAGTCAAGGAACTTCTCACACCACTTTTTTGCGAAGCTGATTCGTTGCGTTATTTCTTG
>SL_4KL_010_BRINEDRAFT_10001045_pt1 | contig 15084 bp, 16 predicted proteins | sample SodLak_010_BRINE_2_FD_10664 | JGI IMG/M metagenome (IMG submission 10664)
TCATGCCGAGGGATCGTGGCCCTCAGGTGTCGATATCGCCGAGAACGTTCTCGACATCGAACCACCCGTGCCGATGGTCTACGAGTGGTTTACCCTTAACGGCAAGGCACTCTCCTCGTCGGCTGGCAATATCGTCACGGTCACCGAACTGCTTGAGCTGCTCGAACCCGAGATCATCCGCTACTTTTTCGCGCTTCACCCGAAGAAGGCGCGGAATCTGGATCTCTCGCGACTCGACCAGTTAGTCGACGACTTCGACCGGTTTGAACGCGCCTACTATGAGGGCGTCGAGGACGAGTCGGTCACCACATTCGCCAAGGCGGCGTATCCGTACGTAGTCGAAAATCCGACCGACGACCGACCGATTCGGCTTCCCTACACGTTTGCGGCGGTTCTCGGCATGGTCGACGAGCGCGAGCTACGGATCAAACTCGCCACCGACGAAGGCCACATTCCCGAAGACGCCGACGAGGCGACGATCGAGGCCGCCCTCGCACGCGTCGAGAAGGCCCGCAACTGGGCCGAACGGATGGACAACGCCTACAACTACCGCCTGCAGACCGACCTCCCAACGGTCGAGTTCGAGCCAGCCGTCGAGGCGGCGCTCGACGAGTTGGCCGACGTTGTCGAATCAGGAAGCAACGGCGAACAGATCCAGGCGGCAATCTACGACACCGCCCGTGCCCACAATATCGAGATCAGCGACCTCTTTGAGGCAGGCTATCGCCTGTTTTTCGACGAAACCCAAGGCCCACGCCTCGGGGAGTTCCTCGGCGAGCTCGAACAGGAGTTCGTCGTCAGCCGACTCCGTCAGCAGCGGTGAGCGCCTCGACCGACTCTTTTTATTTGAGAACCGGAAAGACGAGGCTATGAGCGAGGATCGGTCTTTGGGTGAATGGTCGTCGGAGACGGTGGACTCGACGGACGAAAACAACAGAGAACCAGCCGGTGAGCCGCCCACAATCACCTACCGCTGTCGGCCGGCCGGCTTCGTCTGTGCGGAGTGTGGCACAGAAACCGAAACACAGTGGCTCGATACGGACACGTTCGTCTGTCCGGACTGCAAATCGTGGGCGTAGTCGGCGACTACTTATATACGATTAGCGAAACCGCGTCGATCCACGCTCGAAGCCAGCGGCCAGCGTCGATTCGTCGAGCGAACAGACAGTTGGCCGACCGTGCGGACAGGCAAACGGCTGTTCGCACTCGCCCAAACGGTCCAGAAGCGTTTCGGCCTCCTCAGGGGTGAGCCGATCACCCGCTTTCAGCGAGGGATGACAGGCCAGTTCCGCCAACAGCTCCTCGCGACGCTCGGTGGGCTGGTCGCCCGCCGCCAAGTGGTCCAGTGTCTCGACTAAGAGTGTGGTATCAGCAACCCGACCAAGTGGAGCCGGCAGCCCAGCAACCCGGAGCGTACCGCCGCCGAACGGAACAACATCGAAGCCGAGTTCGGCCAACAGCCCGGCGTGACTCTCGGCGGCAGCCGCCGCAGTAGGCGACACCGCAACCGTCTCCGGTGGGTCGAGTTGTGCTGTCGGAACACCCGTCTCGGCCAGCGCCAACCGCAATCGTTCGTAATTAACCCGTTCGTGAGCGGCGTGCTGGTCGACCACCAAGAGCTCGTCTCCGTCCTCACAGAGCAGGTACAGATCACGGAACGGGCCAATAACACGCACCGCCGCAAAGGGGTCCGAGCGATCGACTGCCTGCAGTGGCGTATCAAGATCGGTCGCCGCCTTGCTTGTTCGGCGAATGTCGGCAGTCGTCAGCGCCTCCGAGACTGCGGTCTCGACGGCTGATTCGATTGCCTCGCGCACAGTCAGCCCGACCTCCTGTTTGGCCGGGTGGACGTTCGGATCGACTGTTCGGCTGGGCGGCTCGACATCGATTGCAGCGATTGGATACCGCTTGCCGGATAAAAGTGAGCCGTAGCCAGCGATTACCGCCCGACGGAGACCGGTGTCGGTGACTGGCCGACCGCCGACTGCGATACGGACATGCTCGCGTGTCGAGCGGGTAACCGATGGATAACAACAGATTCCGCGCACAGTGAGCGGCTGATCGTCGAGATCGGTCTGGTGGTAGATCGTCGTCGCGCGGCTAGCCGTTTCAGCGTTGTAGACGCCCAGCAGTGCGTCCTGAAAGCCGCTGCCACTGATCGAGAGCGTCTCGTTACCGTTGTGGCGTAATCGAAACCGGGTTTCTGGTCGGGCCAGCGCATACCGGGCGACAAGCTCGCTGATTCGCCCGAATTCGGCGGCCTGTCCGGCCAGCGACTCGCGGCGGGCGGGTCGGTTGTTAAATAGGTTGGTGACTGTGACGGTTGTACCCTGTGGACGGCCCGCGTCTGAAACCATTGGCTCTCCATTGTCGACGACGAGTTTCGTGCCGACCGGCGAGCCGTCGTTGGTGACGAGTTCGACCCGCGCACAGTCGGCAATCGCGGCCAATGCCTCGCCGCGAAAGCCGAGCGTCGAGATGTGGGTCAGTTCCTCGGCGGTGTCGGTGAGCTTGCTCGTCGCGTGGCGTTCGACGGCGCGTTCGGCGTCCGTCCGTGAAAGACCACAGCCGTCGTCCGAGACCTGAATGCGGTCGGTGCCGTCGCCATCAACCGCGATCTCGACGGAACTCGCTCCCGCATCGAGCGCATTATCAACGAGTTCGGCGACGACGCGAGCCGGTCGGGTGATCACCTCGCCAGCGGCAATCTGGGCGACGGTCGCCTCGTCGAGTCGGTGGATCGTTGGCCCGGACATTGCCAGACAGAAAGGGGTTGGGAGCTTTAGGGTCTTCGACCAGCGCCCCGGTAGTCACTGGCTACTCTTGGTAGGGAGTGTCTACTGGAGCTCCGAGCGGAGTTCGTCGAGCGTGTTGAGTGCCTCAAGCGGCGTCATACTCGCCACATCGAGCGCGCGCAGGGCGACCGCCACCCGGACCATCGACTCCTCGTCGAGCGGGTCGTCGACCGCGGGGTCGCCAACACCGCCGAAAAACTCCTCGGCAGGGTATGAGGCTCGGTTGTCCTCAGCGTCGAGTTCCTCGTCGGGGTACGAAACGCGGTCGTCGACCGCTCCCGTCTGCTCGCTTGGGGTGTCAGTGTCGGTGCCGCCAGCCTCACTGGTGCGGTCGGTTCGGTCGGGTTTCGGCGATGACTGGGACGATACAGGAGTCGAATCAGCCGCCGTGCCGCCGGAGTGGGTGCCGACCGAATCAACCACGCTCGTCGCGCGCTCGACGACTGGCTCGGGCACGCCGGCCATTCGGGCGACCTCAATGCCGTAGGAGGCCGAGGAGGCTCCCGGCGCGATTCGGTGGAGGAACGTCACCTCATCGCCCTCGCGGGTGGCCGCGAAATGGAGGTTACAGATGCCCTCGCGCTCATCAGCGAGAGTTGTCAGGCCGTGGTAATGGGTTGCAAACAGTGTCATCGCACCCAACTCATCGTGAATGAACTCCGTAGTCGCCCGCGCGATGGCCAGCCCGTCGGCGGTGCTGGTTCCGCGACCGACCTCATCGAGCAAGACCAGCGAGTTCTCGGTGCCGTCGTGCAGAATCTCGGTGAGTTCGCTCATCTCGCGCATGAACGTCGAGTGGCCACCGGCGATGTCGTCGCTGGCTCCCACGCGCGTGAAGATCCGGTCGAGAATCGGTAGCTCGGCGGCCTCTGCGGGAACGAATGAGCCGATCTGAGCCAGCACGCAGGTGAGCGCAACCTGGCGCATATACGTTGATTTGCCGCTCATGTTGGGGCCGGTGATAATCGCCACCTCGCCCGCCGAGAGATCAGCGTCGTTGGGCACAAACGACTCCTGGGTGGTCTCGACAACCGGATGCCGACCGCCCTCGATGTCGAGGCCCTCGGCTTTCTCGTCGTGGACTGTTGGGCGGATGTAGTCGCCGGCGGCGGCGACTGTCGCCAACGAACAGAGCGCGTCGAGTTCCGCGATTGCGGTGGCGAGTTGTTGGATGCGTTCGGTTTCGTCGCCGATGTCGCTCCGGAGCGAACAGAACAGTTCGTATTCGAGGCTGTCGGCGCGTTCGGCGGCTCCGAAGATTTCGTCCTCTCGACGTTTGAGCTCCGGGGTGTAGAACCGCTCGGAATTTTTGAGTGTCTGCCGACGCGTATAGTCCTCTGGTACGGCATCGAGGTTCGGATTGGTGACCTCGATGTAGTAGCCATGAACCTGATTGTGACCGACCGACAGCGACTCGATGCCGGTTCGGTCGCGTTCGTGGGCTTCGAGTTCGGCAACCCACTGTCTGCCTGCCCGTTCGGTCGCCCGGAGCTCGGCGAGCCTGTCGTCGTAGCTGGGTCGGATCACGCCGCCTTCGGTGAGCTCCATCGGTGGTTCGTCGACAAGCGCGGTGTCGATTGCTTCGGCGATATCCGAAAGCGGATCAAGACGGTCGTCAGCGGCTTCAAGCACCGTGCTGTCGATCTCGTCGAGTTGCTCGCGGAGTTCGGGGACGANCGCAAGCGTCGCGTNCAGCGAGCGCAGATCCCGCGGNGTTGCTCGACCGCGTGAGATNCGGCCAACAAGNCGTTCGAGATCGTAGGCCGCTTTCAGCAGCTCGCGGATTTTCGCACGCCGAATCGACTCAGCGGTGAGTGCGGCAACCGCATCCAGTCTTGTTTCGATGGCCTCGCGGTCGACCAGCGGGCGGCGAAGCCAGCGTTGCAGACAGCGCCGGCCCAGCGCACANCTCGTCTCGTCGAGTACGTCGAACAGCGTCTCGCCTGCGCCGAGCCCGCGGTTTTCGAACAGCTCAAGGCTGTGAATAGCTGCCGCATCAAGCCGGAGATGCTCGCGTTGGTCGTACCGCCGAATCCGAGAGACGTATTCGAGGCTGCCGTCGTCGCCCTGAGTGTACTCGGCGTACGACAACACCGCCCCGCAGGCGCGGAGTTCGGCGTCGGTTTCGAGTCGGTCGGCTGGGTCGGCAAGGTAGCCGCTGAGACAGCTCAGGGCAGCCCCGCGGTCGAAAAGCTCGGGAGCGGGGTCGGTTGCTGACCAGCCCGCCGANGCGTCGGTTGGCTCGACTGNCTCCATGTCAGGAGCGACCAGCAGTTCTGCCGGGGCGATGCGGTCGAGCTCTTCGGTGAGGCCTGTGCGGTCGCTGGCAGTAGTGACGAAACACTCGCCCGTCGAGACATCGAGTGCGGCGATGCCGAACGTGCCGTCGTCGCTTTCGGCGACGCTGGCGACGTAGTTTGTGGAACCTGAGTCCAACAGTGCTGTGTCGACCACGGTGCCCGGTGTGATGACACGTGTGACCGCGCGGTCGACGAGACCACTCGCTTCGGCAGCATCCTCGATCTGGTCGGCGAGTGCGATTCGGTAGTCAGCATCTACCAGTCGCTTGAGATAGCCACTGGCGTTGTCGATCGGAATGCCAGCCATCGGATACGTCCCCGTTGAGTCCTCCCGCTGGGTGAGTGTCACCTCACAGATTCGGGCGACAGCCTCGGCAGCCTCACAGAACGCCTCATAAAAATCACCGACCTGAAACAGCACGAGGGCGTCCTCATGCTCGGCGCATAACTCCAGATACTGACTCAGCATTGGTGTCAGCTCGCGTTCTTTTTCCAGCATCGTCTCGGGCGGCCCGGTCACAGGTGTCATGGGCGGTAGGGAGAACCCAACCACCATAAACGCCTCGCTAATATCAGGAAATCAAGATATACTCGATTTCGAATAGACACTCACGACGACTGGTTAAAGAACAGGGCAACTACTGCGGACAGTCAGTCGAGCGAGACGATTCGTAGTCAGTGACTACCACCGTTTGACTCGGGATACTGGTCGCTGTGAGGGTGAATCGGACCCGAAAAACAGCGACCAAGCCACGAGTACCCGACACTGTTTAATATGGCCGTTGTGTACACCCAGACGTAATGTCGGAAGTCTGCTCGACGTGTGGATTGCCTGGTGAACTCTGCGTCTGCGAAGACGTTGCCAAAGAGTCTCAACAGATTAACATCCGCATCGACGAGCGCCGCTATGGAAAAGAGGTAACGGTCATTGAAGGATTCGACCCCCGGGATGTCGATATGAGCAGTCTCTCGTCAGACCTCAAATCGAAGTTCGCCTGCGGTGGCACCATCGAAGACGATGCTATCGAACTCCAAGGCAACCACCGGGGTCGCGTGGAGGATTTCCTCCGCGACAAAGGCTTTACAGTCGCGTGATCTGCCCCTAACCACACGTCGAGTAGTCGCTGCGTTCCGTTCTGTGAGCAACGGGTTATGCTCACCTACCTATCAAAAACCCTGAAGAGCTATCAGTGAGCCTCGCCACAGGGAGATATGCGACGTTCCGTTGTTGGACTGTTGGTTGCAGTGATGATGGTGTGTGCAGGTGGTGCTGTCGGTGTTGGTGAGACGGTCGCACACCCTCACCACGAGTTCGACGAACCCGACTTTGAGCAGTCCGAACCAGTAGTCGGCCCCGACCAGCCGACGCTGGTCGATTCAAGCCGGGAAATCGGGCTGACGACAACGCTGAACCGGACGCCCGAACAGCCCGGCGAAATTACTGCAACCAGTTCGGTTGCGATTCCTGACCGCGTGACCGAACTGACACTCCGTATTCCCGAGAGGGCGACCGTTGTCGAAACCGAGGGGTTCAGTGAAGATTCAGCGGGCGAGTATGCGTGGGACGAACGAACTGACGATCCGAGTGTGACGTTCCGCGTCTCGGCAGATCGCCGACTCGACCAGGATGGGCCGCTTGCCGAGGACGGCGAGCTGCTGTTTACCGAAGACGACGAGTGGGCACTCGTCGAGATTCCGTCCGTGGGCGCGAGCTGGCGGTTCACCGGCAGCGGTGAGATGACCGTCGACCGCCGCACCGAGATCGACGGCCCCGGCGTCGCCGGCGAGCGAATGGCGTTTCTCGGCGAGTATGACGAGCATACCCACTCGGCGCACGACCAGCGGTTCCGACTGATTGTTCCCCATGCGGCTGTGCTCGACGAATCACCCGAGACGATTTTCGAGTCGCTCAGCCACGCCTCCGACCGACTGCGAGTGGGCGAACGCGACGATGAGGTGTTCATTATCGTTGCGCCAACCGAGGGCGTCGAGTGGGGTGTCAGCGGGCTTCAGGGCGGAAGTTCGGATATGTGGGTTGGTGACGACGAACGCGTCGACACCCCGACGAACGTCTGGGTCCACGAGTACGTACATGCGAGACAGGACTACGAGACAACGAGCGAAACGCGGTGGTTCACCGAGGCGACCGCGACCTACTACGCCGCACTGTTGACGCTCGAAGACGACCGGATCGACTTCGATGAGTTCCAGCGATACATGGCCGACGGCGAAAACGACCCACAGGCAGGCTCCGTACTGAGCGATCCAGACAGTTGGGAGAACAATGCTGATTACCTGAAGGGCGCGCTGGTTGCCGGCGAGATCGACCGCCAGATCAGAGTCGCCACCGACGGCGAATCGAGTTTTGATGCCGTCTTCCGGTCGCTCAACAGCCATGATGGCGAACTTACAGCCGCTAATTTCGAGCGGTACGTTTCGGCAGCATCAAACAGTGAGGTGGCCAGCGAGGCCAGCAGATACACGACCACAGCCGAGACGCCAACAATGTGGGATAGTGAGGCACACACCGCCTTCGGGCAGGCCCCGGCCCGCTTTACGTTCACGCTTGCCGATGACGAGCCACTGACCGTAACCGGGTCGGACGGCTCGACCACAGCGAGCGCGGAGAACCTCACGATTACGACGGGCCAAACCGTGACTGTCAGAATGACCGCCAGAAACATTGGCGAGACAGTCGGCAGCTACGAGCTGCCGTTTGTGGTCGGCAACGAGTCGTCGAGCCAAAGCGGTCGGCTTGAACCAAACGAGACGGCCACCCACGAGTTCACTCATACGTTCGAAGCGCCGGGCGTCTACACCATTGCGGCGGGTGACGACCGGATCGAACTCACCGTCGAGGACGAGACAGCACGCACTGACGCGCCGGTCGATCTGCCGACTGATGTCGAGGTGCCCGGCTTCGGCTTCTCGACGGCGGTGACAGCGCTGGTAGTCGGTCTGTTCGCGCTGGGCCGACGCGCGCGTTCTTAAAAGGGTGTTTCGGGGCCCTCGTCGGGGATGTCTTCGGCGTCGAGTTCGCCGCCCCACTCGGTGAGCCCGCCGTGCATGCTCTCGACGCGGGCCGACTGGGTGCCCTCATAGGAGCTAATGAGGCGGGCAGCCTGAATGCTTGCCTGACCGTGGGGACAGACCGTGATAATCCGATCCGCATCCGCAAGCGTCTCGATTTTCGCCGGAAGCAGGTTGAACGGGATGTTCAGACTGCCCGGAATATGTCCGCGCCGGAACGCTGCCGGCTGGCGGATGTCGACGATTCGTGGCGGGTTGGCCGACGCACAGAGCTCCTCGACGGCCTCAGGGCTGATTTCGGCGTCCATACTCGCTTAAATGGACCGACTTAAATAAGCCACTCGTCGTCGAGCGCTGCGATACTCAAAAAGACAGACAGTGTTCCAACGATGGGAATAGACAGAATAGTTATACAACTGGGCGGCGTATGTCTCAGTGGTCCCCATGTACGACAACATACTCTATCCAACAGACGGTAGCGAGGGCGCAAACGCCGCCATGGAGCACGCAGCCGGGCTTGCCAGAAGCTACGATGCAACCCTTCATGTGCTTTTTGTGATCGATTCCGAACATATCGAATCAGGGATGGTTCCCCGAAAAGAGGGCGTCGAGCGTGGTCGCGTCACGGGGATGATGAAACGGGACGAAGAGACCGCCGGCGAAGGGAGTATGTCCCGTAACGAAGACATCGATGAAAAGCTCAGACGCCGCGGCGCACAGTTGACAGACCAAACCGCCGCACTGCTGGCCGACGAGGGCTGCGAAACCACGACCGCCGTCAAAGAGGGCGATCCAGCCCAGATAATTACCGAGTACGCCGAGGACAACGAGATCGACCTCATCACGATGGGCACCCACGGCCGGCGTGGTATCAAGCGACGCCTTATCGGCAGTGTCAGCGAAAATGTCGTCAGAACCTCGACGGTGCCCGTCTTGACCGTCCGACTCGACGGAGCGGCCCCCCAACGGTGAGGAGTTCGCCGTGTGGGCAGTTAGATACTGGCAGTGGTTTTATATAACGTTCTATCGTATTTGATCGCAGGTGCTATCAATGTACGAGAATATTCTGTACCCAACCGACGGGAGCGAGCCAGCCGAGGTAGCCGTCACACATGCGAAAAGTCTCGCCGAAAAGTATGACGCACGGATCCATATTCTGTACGTTGTCGATTCGGCCCACAGCGAGTCGTCGATGAAGCTCCGGAAAGACGACAAAGGCAACTGGAAAACGGGAATGACCAGCCGCGGTCAGGGCGAAGACCGGGGCGGGATGTCGTCGGACAAAGTCGACGTGCTCGAAGTGCTCCAACGCGAGGGCGAAGCACTCACCCAAGAGATCGCTACCGAACTCCACGACGCAGGCTACAAAACAGCGACCGCCTGCAAGCGCGGCAAACCCCACAAAGCGATCTGTTCGTACGCCGAAAACAACGATGTCGGCATGATCGTGATGGGTACCCACGGCCGTAGCGGTGTGAGCCGACAGCTAATCGGCAGCGTCACCGAGAAGGTCATCCGCACGTCGAGTACGCCCGTCCTAACGGTCCGGCAAACCGAGTAGGCAGTCCCTACAGTATCCCGCTTTCTTTGGCCAACAGCACACCCTCGACAGTCGCATCATTGGTCGGCTGTCGCCGGGCAACAGTAATCGCTTCGTCGAGGGGGACGGTTCGAGGAACCAGAAACTCGTTGGAATCGAGTTCGCGGGCGACTGGCGTAAGGTCCTCGGCAAGGACGATCCCTCGACGATGCCGGAGCACGCCCGTCGAGCACCAAAAGTCGTCGAGGAGCGTCGTCTCGGCTGGCGCAAATCCGGTTTCTTCGGCGAGTTCGCGTGCGGCAGCCTCACAGAAGTCCTCGTCGGGCTCGACAATGCCAGCCGGTAGTTCGAGCTGTGTTTCGCGGATCGTCGGACGGTACTGCTCGACGAACAGCAGCTGGTCGTCTGTAACGGCGACAATAACGGCTGCCGGCGGCAGCTCGGCCCAGTAGTAGCGTTTAGTCGAGCCGTCAGGCTGTTCGACCAGATCATAACCACCAGTGTACCAGCCAGTTTCGTACTCGACGACCGATTCAATAACGGGCCACTCGGGAGCAGCGAGATCGCCGTGTGGGTGAGTCATCCGTCCTCCGGTTCGCTGAGTATCGTGAGGCTGTACCGATCACCGTCGAGATCGACGATCACACGGTCGCCCCCGTCTCGGACGGCGTCGGGCTCTAACTGCTGGAGACTATCGAACTCATCAAACGGCGTGTGGGTAAAGGCGTCTTTAAACTCGCCAAAAGCTCGTTGGTAGCCATCAGATCGGCCATCGTCAGCCGCGATGGCAGCGGTTAGATACGGATACCGTTGCTCACCGAGTTCCTCGACGTCGACGGCGGTCCCATCGTCGTCGGTCTCGGTTGCTTCGAGATAGTAGTACTCACCCGAGCCGAGATAGCTGGGCAGCGCCCCGAGGGCCAACAGTAACACGACTACCAGCCCGACGGCGAGCAACGCGTTCCGCATGAGTGGTCGCATACCGGCGGTAGGAGCCACGAAAGTATACGGATTTCGACCTTCCGAGCGGTTTATTCGGCCTGCAACCCCAGTTGCTGCATGGAGTTCGGCTTCGAGGTGTCGCTCTGTAGTTGGCTGGAAACTACCACTGACTGGCTTGTTGCCCGCCAGTTGGGCGGGGCGGTCGCCGAACCCGGCAGCCGAATCGTCGATATCTGTGGGGTCATCCCCGGCGAAGAGTTCGCAGCCAGAACCCGAATTACGAGCAAGGCAATTCCCTCACTGGCGATCGAAAGCGACGTTGGAGCCGGCGAGGCTATCGACGCCCACCGGGCGTTCGACTGCTCGACTGACCACGCCAGAAGCATCATCGAGCAGGCCGTCGAGTGCGGGTTTTTCGAGACCGAACGCCGCAACGGGCGACTGTTCGTCCGACAGACAACTCGATACCCCGACTGGATCGGCGGGCTCGTCGGCATTGAAAACAAACCCGACCTAGGGACGCCCGGTGATCTCCAACGACAGCTGCGGATCGATGTCTCGCTTGGCCTGTTCGACAGGGTGATTTTGGCAACCGAGAGCTACGTCACCGAGGCCCATCTCAACCGAATTCCCGAGGCAGTCGGCGTCTGGCGGTTCGACCCCGACGCTGGCGAGCGAACGGTAATTCGAGAACCAACGGCGCTGGCCGTCGAACAGACGGGCGTCGAGCTGCAGGCGACGAGACCGCTGCAGACGGACGTGGCGTTCGTGAATCCAGCCGAAAAGGCAGCCAAACGCCGACGGATTGCTGAACGCGCCTACGGCAAGGGCTGGCGAACGTACACGTTTCCGAACTGCCAACAGATCGAGGCGACCGACGACGGTCGCCCGTGTTGTTCGTGGCTCGACCGCGTGGTCAATCCGGCTGTTGAGTGTGGTGTCGACTGCGAGGGATTCGCGGCGGGAACACCGCCAACAGTCGACGGTGAACGGTTGCGCGACGAGCGGAGCCCGTGGGTTGCCGACCCCGAAGGCACCCAGCGCGCCCAAAGCGGGCTTGATCGGTTTCTGTAGTTAGTCGTCGGGCTCGACAACTTCGTCGATGCCGCCGGCTTCGTACAGTAGCTTCACCGGATGAGTCGTATGCCGGGCGTGGGTTTCGGCCCACCGGCGGGCGGGTCGTTCGTCGAGATAGGCTTCGGCGTCTGGACACTGCTCGCAGTCGACAACCCACGGCGAGATATCGTCAGGAAAATGGCCGGTGTGACGTTTGTGGTCCAGCGCGAACTGCTCGAAAGCCTGATTGCCGGCGTACAGCGTTTCGAGTTCGTAGGTGAGCTCCCACGTTTTATCACACCGAGAACAACAGATTGTCGGGGTATCGTCGACCGGTTCGTCGAGTACTGGCGGCGTTCGGTCGGTGTCGTCTGGCGAGGTCGGCACAGCCTTACTACTGACCCCGTCCATATGTATCTACGCCCCGGTAGGCGGTGACTACTCAGACGCAGCCGGGGAACTGTTCGCCCTGAATGTGGACCGAATCAACCCACGGCGGCAATTCACCTGCCGGCTTCGTAAACCGCGACCGAGAGTTCATATACGACATAATCAGTGCCCGCCGCCACTGCTCGGTGGTGTTAGGGGCTGTATAATGTGGTACTAGGCAGTGTGTAAACAGCACATCTCCGGGCTCCATCGGGAGTTCGACGAGATCGTCTTGCTCGTAGTCAGTGTCATGAATGACAATATCAGTGTCGTACTCGACGGCCTCGTGAGTCAGGATGCCGTCTTTGTGTGCACCCGGTATAACGGTCATACAGCCGTTTTCGGGTGTGGCCTCGTCGAGAGCGATCCACGTTGTGAGGTGGTCCATCGGCTGGATCGGGTAGTAGGCCGCATCCTGATGCAGGCCCTTTTTGCTGCCGACGCTCGGCGGCTTGAACATCGCCGCGCTGCGAAGGAGTTTGAGATTCGGTCCGAGCAGCTGTTCGGCCACCGCGGTGATCGTCTCGTGATGAGCGATGTCGGCGAAGACGTCGTCTTCTTGAACCATACCGAGTCCTTCGAACTTCCGGACCGCGTCGCCTTCCTCTTCGACGTCGAGTTCACCACGTTCGACACGTGGTTCGAGTTGGGTTGTGAACGTCTCGGGCTCGCGGTCGCCATGTGTGTACGCACGAAGCCGGGATTTGACGTGCTCGACAGTCTCTGGGTCGAGGGCGTTTTTCACAACGAGATAGCCCTCGGTTTGGTACTGTTCGAACTCGGCATCGGAGAGTTGCATACGAAATACGACGTGGTATCGCCCACTAATAGTTTCCTTCTCGGTGGGACCTCAAGAGAACTGTGCGATAGCAATTCTGCGGTCATGTCGCCACAACGCCTGTTATCGCATCCGTGGATCGAACGCATGCAATGGCGATCCAACAGCTCCACCAGCAAGACAGCGAGATGAGCAACTGTATCGACACCTGTTCGGAGGCGGCTCAGGCCGCCGAGATGTGCGCCGACGCCTGCATCGAGGAGGGACGCGAGGAGTTGGCCGAGTGTATTCGACACTGTCGTGACGTGGCCGATCTCACGTCGATGCACGCCCGGTTTATGTCGCGCAACTCGACGTTCCACACTGCGTTGGCCTCGATCTGTGCGGATGCCTGTGAGGCGTGTATTGAGGAGTGCCAACAGTTCGAAATGGAGGCCACAGAGACCTGCGTGGCAGTGCTCGAACCCTGCGTCGAGAGCTGTCGGTCGATGACCGCGTAGGCACTGGTTACGATCTGTGTAGTAGCCGACTAACAATTACCGTCGTCGCTGTGTATCCAACTGCGCGACGGTAGTGTAGTAGAATCACGCGACCGTTCCACGGTCGTAACGCAGTGTGCAACTCCTGCCCGTCGCACTCTGTTTATATCCGACTCGTGTGGTGAACGACCAGCGAACCAGTCAGTAGCGGTCGTATCACACAGACGTACATCTCGACGGGTAGTTCGGTAAGAATTGGCTGGGGAGGTTGCGCCTTGTTTCTCGACGGCCAAAGACCGTCGAATTGTGAGATGGGTCGACACGGATTTGAACCGTGGACCTCCCGGTTATCAGCCGAGCGCTCAACCTGACTGAGCTATCGACCCAACTGGCGCACTCTCAGGTAGCGGTGGGTTCTGTTTAACAGTTTCCTTTTGGCACCGTTGCGTCAGTCGGTTTCACGGCACGGAGTCGAGAGACCGACACGACCTGCTCGCGGACGGCGAACAGACACAAAACAGTCTCGTTCTATGACTCCGAGCGCTCGCGGTCCGACTCCTCGTCGTCGACCTGCTCGAACTCGACATCGACGATGTCGTCGATATCCGTCTCGTTGCCATCCCCGGTCGGCTCGCGTGAACGCTGCTGGTCGAAATCAAACGGATCGGCACCACCGTTTTCTGTCGCCTGCGCAGGATCGGGAAAACCGAACGTCCAGACCTTACCCGAACCGAGCCCGCCGGTCTGTTTGTCGATATACGGGACGACCACCCACCGTTTGAGTGCGACCCGGATTGGATAGCGTGTTGGCGGCACCACCAACAAAAAGCCGATCAGATCGGTGACGAGCCCGGGCGTCAACAGAAAAGCCCCCGAGGCGATCAACAGCCCGCCGTCGAGCAGCTCGTCGGTTGGCGGCGTTCCCGACGCGAGCTTGCGCTGGAACCGCCGAAGGGTGTTGCGGCCCTCTGCACGGACGAGGATCATCCCGATCAGCCCGGTGAGCACCACGAGGGCGATGGTCTGGAGCCACGTCAACAGTCCCCAGCCGACGATGGCGACGAGGACAAACGAGTCGACGAGGGGGATAAGCAGCAACAGCGCGAGCAGATAGCGCGTTCGCATAGCTCGTGATTGATTGCGCCCGTCTATAACCTCTTTTGTCGAGTGCCGTACTCGTCTGGCTGTGTCTCTCGANGNAGNGTTAATCACCAAATCCGACCGAAAACGGACGGAGTTAGGCGTCGACTACTTCNACGAAATCGCCCGGTTCAACTTGGGTGGCGGCTCCTGCAGGGAGCTCGACAATCGTATCCGCTCTCGCTCGTCCCAGCCCGATCCAGGGCCGCAGTCGCTTGACGGCGGTCACCTCGCCGTCGGCAATCCAGACTGCATCAATCGAAAAGGGAACGAACAGCATGTGGAGATCCCGTGTTTTGGTCGAGTCGAACCGAAAGACGAGCCCGTAGTCGTCCGGAATCGACCGCCGGAACATCAACCCCCGAGTTCTCGACCAAAAGGTGTCGGCGAACTTAATGTCGGAAGCGAGCAGACACTCACCAGAGCCGTCGGCAGAGCGATGAACAACGCGCACAGCACCGAGTTAGTCGGCCACTATTTAAATATCGGGGTCCAAGCGTGCGTATGGAACGGACGCCCGACGGAACGCCGGTTGGCGTCGACGACCCCTACGAGATCGCTGGCGTCTGTGACCATCTCACGAGCGACGGCCGGT
>SL_4KL_010_BRINEDRAFT_10001046_pt1 | contig 15081 bp, 15 predicted proteins | sample SodLak_010_BRINE_2_FD_10664 | JGI IMG/M metagenome (IMG submission 10664)
GTCGTTGGCAACTCGCACACTAACCGTTCGTTCCGATGCGACTGCGGTGAACGCACCTGAGCCGACAAGCGCGCTTGCTCCGATTGCTGCACTCCCTGCACCGAGCATGAATTTTCGTCGTTGCATTGTTGGATTACCTCGTTCGCGGTAGACCCTCGGAAACCAACGGCATCGTTGGTCGCCTCATGGCTTGCCGCGTCAACTGACTGTGTGGGAGAATGGGACTTGTGTATGCGCCGCCAGCAGTGTTTTAGGCGGTATCTATCGGAAGCGTAGCCGCGCGCTAATAGACGGTAGTCCGCCGCTTCGGTCTCCGCTCACAGTCGGCGCAGCGATAGGGAGTCTGATTCTCTCAGCAGCCACGCGGCTGCCACCGACCATCTGCAGCCTTTCGTTTCGTCGGGATCGACCCGTCTCCGACCAGCAGCGTGACAATCTGTCCTTACGACTCTCGGCGGCTCAACGAACAACAAAAAAACAAAACAGCTGATATGTACGATGTGATGAATAACCGGTCTCAGAGCTGGTCTCGGTCCGCGCCGGTGGCCGCATACACGGTCATGGTGCCACCGGCCTCACCGATTGCCGAATCAGCACTCTCGATGGTGACGTCGACGCTCATCGTGTCCGGTTCGAACAGTTTGACTAGCTCATCGGAATCTGTGAGGTCTTCGCCGCCCTCGGCAGGCTCGGTCGAGCCAGCACTCAGTTCGACGTCGATCTCCTCGTCGAACCCTTCGAGTTCGATGTAGAGGTACGTATCACCCTGTTGGTGTTGCGTTCGGATCTCGAAGACATCGTTGAACGTGTACGTCGACTGTGGGTTGACACCACCATCAGCACCGGCCTGCGTTCCTGGCGTGTCGTCGAAGGCCAACTCGAGTTTGCCGTCTTCATTCTGGAACGCGTACTGACTCGTTGCAAATAGGCCGATGTACGCCTGTGAGTCTGATGCAACGTTAACTGCGAACTGACGGTCGCCCGAACTCATCGTCGAAAACGCACCTGAGCCGACAAGTGCACTGGTTCCGATTGCTGTGCTTCCCGCACCGATTAGAAATTTGCGTCGTTCCATTGGTACTCTCCTCCGCGCCGAATCTGACCCATGGGTCCCAACAACACTGAAGGGTCCATCGGGGCTCGCCGCGGACAGCTATCTATGAGTCAATATGTCACTTGTGTATACACTCCCAGCAGCCGCTACAGGCATGGTCTGCAGACGCTGTAGCCACTGACTACCGATTAGTAGAGACCTACTTCGAGCGACGTCTGCGTGCGTAGGAACTCTATACTTAGAATGATAGTCGCACAATAGCGGTCAACTGAATGATACAGGATACTACCGTGTCGACCGCTCGATTAGCTGGCCCTCCGACACAAGCGTCGGTGGTGAGTGTGTATGAATAGCAGACGGCTTCGCACGATTGGTGTCGGGCTCGTGGTCGCTGCCGTCATCGCTGGTGTTGTCGTTACTGGTTCGGTCAGCACGTCGACAGCCGATCGTGATATATCGGTGTCGGTGACAGACGACGCCAAAGCTTACCTCGGTCTCGACANCTGTACGGTACGAAATCAGTTCCAGACCACGATAACCGTCGAGCTGACACACAACGGCAGNACTGAGACGGTCCGACTCGCACCCGGCGAACAACNCCACTCTTGAGACGACAGGACCGACGACGATTACAGTAACGAGCAACAACGGTGAGGTCGATACGAGTCTGACTCGTGAGTTTCAGTGCTCCAGCGACGAGTGACTAACGCACGGAGTTCGAAACCATCAGACGGCACTCGACAGCGTCGACCGCAGACGCAGTCGGCTATTTAAAAATCGTCGACTGTATCGGTTCGTTATCTCTCGTGATCGGTGGCGTCTGTGTCCGAGGGATCCGGCGTGTCAGCGTCGGACTGCATTCCAGCAGAGCTCTCCTGTGGCTGTGTCTCGGTAGTCCCGTCTTGTTGGGCTGGTGCCCGCACGGAGTTGTCTGGGCTGTACGCGTAGATCATACCGTTGTCGAGTACCACGTACTCTGCCGCATTCTCCCGTTCGATCACACGCCGGTTGCAATCGATGGCAACGTCGACCAGTTCGGTCAGCGATGTGACCTCGATTCGTGGCTTGTCGGACAGTGACTGCGGAATCGAGCCACGGGAGATCCACTCTTCGAGCTCCGCTCGTTTCGACGCGTTCTCGACAGCGCGCCGTTCGGCTGCTGTCGGTGCCAGTCGCCCGCGGCGTTTCGCAGCGACGAGCGTCCCAAGAGTTCCGACCGAAACGAGGAGGATGGCACCCATCCCTGCCGCGTCAGCGAGTCGGTCCGTTGCGGTTGGCTGTCGCAACGGTCTCAGTTTCGGTGTGGCCGGTGTCGTCCGGCGGCTCAAGGCTGTAGGTTCCAGTCGTGACCTCGATTGGGATCTCGTACGTTTCGGTGTGGTTGACTGGCTCGCCATCGATGGTCCCCTCCATTGTCGCCGTTATTTGAACCGCAGTTTCGAGGGTCCCCGCCGTACTTCCCAGGCTATCGGCTGTTTCGGTCGCGCTTTCTGAGAGTGCTTCGACTTCGACAGCGAACGAGGTCGTATGGGGGCTGTTCGGATCGACTCCACTCGACTGAGTCACGTCGAGGGGTGTTTCGACGCTCCAGTAGACCGTTGAGTCATCGTCGTCGACCGACCGGATGAGCTGTGTTGTTTCGGTCTCGATATCGACGTCGCCTTCGGCTGCGATGTAGCTGTACTCGAGTTGCCCCTCGAGTATCGGCATCACCTCCGTATAGTACCGTGGCTCGTCGCTCACGCGCTCGCCGACTTCGTAGACCGCATTCGGCTCTCGAACCTCCGCACTGTGAGTGATGTCTGTGGTTGTCGACCAGCTCTCGACCTGTTCGTATTCTGTGGGCTCTGGAGAGGCCGCAACCGCCGTATAGACACCCCACCCACTGACGAGCAGTACGACGGCCAAGATGACCACAAACGGAACAAACCAGTCGTCCAGTTTCGACCGGACAGTGATCATGAGAGTGTCAGTGTTCATCGTCGATACCTCCTCGAGTTGCGATCTGGGCGTGTACCATTGGTTTACCAAAATCCATCATTGTCCTGCCGTGTTCGGGACCGCGACCGTGTTCGTGTTCGAACTGTGCGCATCGTCACAACCATCGCCAGCGGTGCCGAAACGATACCACCGATTGTCACTGCCACCGCCACGATAGCCACCAGTGGGTGGATCGAATGCAGTACTACAATCATGGTTGGCGGCAGCACACCGAAATACCGGTATTCGGTCAGCAAGTGGCTGTAGCGTCCGGTTTCAGCTGGTGCTGTAATCGAAACCTCGGGTTCAGCACTTGCGCCGGGCGCGAGGGATGTGGTGGTGTCTTCGACGACGAGTCGTTCGGATCCCGACTCGAGTACCGAAACAACCGGCAGTAGCCCGCCGTTGTCGACGGGTACCGACTGGCGTTCGGTTGTGTCCTTCAGGATAACATCCGGCCGGTCGGAGTCGAATTCGGCACTGATAACGGTAAGCTCGGAGCTATCTGCCATCACGATCATTGTGCCGCCGGTGATCGCACATACGAGAACGCCAACCGCGAGGACAACCTTTCGCGGGTCGACCGGGAGCGACCTCGATCTGGATCGTGAACTCGACGGCCTCCGTGTGGATTGCTGCTCGAAGAGAAACGACAACACGATGAAACCGATACCGACGACCAACAGGAGAGACGAACCGTCNGTGCTCAGCGTTGTTCCGCCACCGGGAACGCTCGTNGCTGCNGACTCCATCGTTGCTTGCAACTCCATCGAGGCGGTGCCGAGATATGGAACCGTCAGNACCTGACCGTTGGGCTGCCAGGCAACCGCAACGATCTGGTCGTCGGAAACAGGCGGTTCGCTGTCGTCCTGATCGGTAAACGGGTTGGCGTCTCCCTGTGTAATGTAGCCGTCGTCCGTTTCGTTGACGATTCGATGCGTTGTGAGTCCACCTCCTTCGAGTTCACGCGCATCAAACACGACGACATCGCCGGCCGACACATCGCCAGTGACAGCAGGCGGCAGGACGACGAACCCGTCTCCGGTTTGGATTGTCGGCTCCATACTTCCGGTCTCGACGAAACTCAACACGACCGGCGTTCCGAGTAGGTTCCCAGCAATGAGCGCGAGGAGCACACCACCGACGAGCAACCCAACGAGACGCCACAGCTGTGTGTGAATAGTAGTTGATTGTTCGGCCATGTGTGTGTGGTCTGTGCGGTAGTGGGTTCCTCAGTGTCCTACCGCCGAGTAATGACACTCACAACCCAACCGTACATTCACCCAAAACTGAATACCTCATTGGTATGCACCTCCTAATTGCATCCGTGGCTGTTTCTAAATCCGTAAGGTACTGCCTACCAACTCATCAGCAGACCGTAGCCAACGCATAGTTATTATCGGCCTCATTGATTGTCTTTCCAACGTATCAGCGTGACAAAATATGTCTTTACGAACGAGTGGTGGGGCCGGATCGGAAACGATCCCACGAGACCAGGTGTTTAGCATGTTGAGTAATCGACGTCGACGGTGGGTTCTGGACGCGCTTACCCAGCAGGACAGCGACGCAGCTGACTTCAGGACTGTGGTTGATGCCGTTTCGGCGCGGGAGTATGACGTCGATCCCGCAGAGCTGAGCTGGAAACAGCGAAAACGAATCTATACCGCGCTTCGACAGTCACATCTGCCGAAACTCGACGATACAGGGATCATCGATTACGATCGGGACCGCGGGACGGTCGAACTCACCGAGGAGGCAAAAGAGGTACAGCTGTACCTCGAATACGTGCCGAGCCACGACATTCCTTGGAGCTACTGTTATTTTGCCTTCGCAGCTCTCGGCTTCGTGATGAGTCTGCTCATGTGGGCATCTATCGGTCCGTTCGGTGGCCTTTCCGGGATCTTTCTCGTGTGGATTCTGGTCGGGCTGTTCGGTGTGACAGCGGTCGTCCACACCTATCACACTCGTCAGAACCGACTTGGAACGACGACGCCGCGGTGACACACGCCCGTTGAAGCTACTATTTCTGATAGCGATATATCACAGAGTAAGGCACTCATCCGTTCTTTATTCTCCGAGTACGAACGCGGCGGTATGCCCTCCAGACCCAATATCCTGCTACTGTTCACCGATCAAGAGCGCGCCGACCTCGTCGCACCCGATGGGCTCCCAGTTGAGACGCCGAATATCGACCGCCTGCGTGAGGAGGGGATGTGGTTCGACTCGGCGTACACGCCGACCAGCATCTGTACGAGCGCGCGTGCGTCGCTTCTAACAGGGTTGTATCCACACGCCCACGGACTGCTCAACAACAGCCACGAGGCCGATGCAATCCGGACGGAGTTCTCCGAGCAGCTGCCGACGTTCGGTGAACTCCTCGATTCCAGTGGCTACACCAACACCTACCTTGGGAAATGGCACGTCAGCCACGAGCGCGGCCCCAGCGAGTTCGGCTTTCGGTACTTCGGCGGCAGCGACGTCCACCACGACAACTTCGATGTCGCATTCAATTACTACCGGGAGACTCGTGGCATCTCGATCGAAGAGTCGGCGGTCGAAGACCGCATATACGCGGGTTCGGGCGAGAACAAAACCCTCATCGCTGGCACTGACCCGGTCGACGTTGAGGCCTCTCGCCCGTACTTTCTGGCAGAAGTGACAATCAACGCGCTCGAACGCTGGGCCGACGGTGATGGGCCGTTTTTCCATCGGACTGATTTCCTTGGCCCTCACCATCCCTACGTCATTCCCGAACCCTATGCGTCGATGTACGACCCAAGCGAGATCGAGCCATGGGACACCTACGCCGAAACGTTCAATGGCAAACCGCGTGTTCACGAACAGTATCTCGGCTATCGAGGCGTCAGTGAGTTCGACTGGGAGGTGTGGAGCCGCATTGTTGCGAAATATTTCGGCTTTATGACGCTGATCGACGACCAGATCGGTCGGATTCTCGACGCCGTCGACGAGTTGGGACTAACCGACGAAACCGCAGTCGTCCACACCTCGGACCATGGCGATTTCGTCGGCTCACACCGTCAGTTCAACAAGGGGCCGCTGATGTATGACGAAACCTACCGTATCCCACTGGTGATCCGCTGGCCAGACGTCGTCGAGCCAGCGACGCACACTGAGGCGTTCGTCAGACTCCATGATCTGATGGCTACCTTTTTGGAATGGGCCGACATCGAGCGTCCCTCGGGGCTTCACGCCCGGAGTATCCATCCACTACTCACTGGCCAGCGACCGGATAACTGGCCCGAGTCAGTGTACGCACAGTTCCACGGCGATGAGTTCGGACTCTACTCGCAGCGAATGGTCCGGACACACCAGTATAAGTTCGTCTACAACGGCCCAGATCGAAACGAGTTATACGATCTAACCGCCGATCCCGGAGAGCTACAGAACCTGATTGGGCATCCCGAATACGCTGCGGCCCGCGATAAAATGTCGACTCGACTCACCGACTGGATGGATCGCGTCGACGACTCGTTGGGGGGCTGGGTACCGAACACCTTCTGATCGTTATATGTAGCCTAAATCCGCGAGTCGTTGTTCGGTTGCGGCACTCATGTCGACGGCCGTCTGTGTCGTCCGATCTCGCTCGACAGTGCCGAGCCAGCCGTCGAGTTGAGTATCCAGCCGCGCCGCCAGCGTGGGGCGGTCGGTGCGTCGGTTGTGGTGTTCGTCGCCTGCGAGATACAGCCACCGGCTTCCATCCGAGCCGCGAATGTATGTCGACCCATCGGTTCGAATCGACCGTAGTGTGCGATCAAATGCCCGGACACGGTCGGGGATCTCGCCGAAGCGGGCTTCGAGTGACTCGACGGTCGGCTGAGGCTGAATATGTTCGGCGTATACAGCCTGTCGTGGTGTGGCCGTTGAGTCGGGGTGGAATGACTGGCCTTGGGCCTGCATCGCCAGTGCAGATGCCGAAATCTCCGTTGTGTCCAACAGTGTAGGCACCAGATCAAGCAGCTGAACGTACTCCCTGTATTTGCCGCCGTCGTCGAACGGTCCACCGGTGATGATCAGGGGGACGTGAACGACCGTCTCATGAAGGTTGTACTGGTGGCCGAAAAAGCCGTATTCGCCGATGTTTTCTCCATGGTCGCCGAGCACTACGAAAATCGTGTTTTCCCACTGGTCGGCCGCTTGTAGTGATTTGCGTACAACCTCAATTTGGGCGTCGACGTAGGCTAACTCTGCTTGATACAGTCCACGCAACAACTCACACTCGCGGTCTGTGAGGTCGTACTCACCGACATCGAACGCCCGTGGATCCTGTCTAAGTTGGGCTGCTTCAGTGAGTTCTTCGTCTGAGAGGAACTGCTCGGCATAGATTTGCGGCGGATCGTACTCGATATGCGGTTCAATGTAGTTACAAAACAAGAAAAACGGCCGGTGGTCGCCACGCGTTTCTCGCTGAGAGAGCCAGTCGTCGATCCACTGTGTCGTTCGCTCTGCCCCATTATCACGGCAGAGATATCGCTCGTAGGCGACATTCGCCAGCGTTACTGCCGGGTTGCCAGCAGTTAGTTGCTCTTTAAGCGCAGTTAGTCGCTCACTAACGCCGTGCGCCCGGACGATGGCCCCGGTGTCGACGTCGCTTTGGAGATACTGCCAGCCTTTCCGAAACGACTCGAAACCACGATCAAAGCCGAATTCGCCGGTGATCCAGCAGTTGTTTGAGATACCGACAGTTTCGTAACCGGCTGACTGAAACGCCTCAGGCAGTGTTTCATGGTCGGCATCGAGATACGTGTGGCCGCCGTGAGCTCCGTGAGCGGCGGTATATAAGCCGGTGAACAGCGAGACGTGTGACGGCAGCGTCCACGGGCTGGAGGTGTAGGCCTGTGTGAACTCCGTACCGCTGTCGGCCAGCGACGCGAGCGTTGGAGTGTGTTCGGACGCCGCTGGCACTGTTTCTTTGGCCCGAGCGGTGTCCATGACGACGACAACGACATTCGGCCTGTCGTCGCCGTCGCCAGTGTCATGGGTTGGATCGGTCGACTGAGAACTGCTGTCGGTACTCATAGCGTACACTGTTCGACACCTGCTCGTAAGGCAGTAGTTGCCGAACAGTCACCGGGTAGTCAGCGGCTACGTATGTATCACCGCTCGCCGAGTATTTACGTAGGCCAACCTGAGTGTTCGGCGATGCGTGCGTTTCGAGTTGCCTACGACGGTCGCGATTTTTACGGCTTTCAGCGCCAGCCCGACGTCCCGACCGTCGAGGCAACGGTGTTCGATGCGTTGCGATCGCTTTCGGTTCTGTCGGCGGATGCTGCCAAACCGTCAGGCTATGCAGCGGCTGGTCGGACTGATCGGGGCGTGTCTGCGCTCGCCCAAACCGTCGCCTTCGAGTGTCCCGACTGGCTGACGCCACGAGCACTCAACAGCGAACTGCCCGGTACGATCCGAGCGTGGGCAAGTGCCGATGTCGACGACTCGTTTCATGCAACCCACGATGCCGTCCGCCGGGAATACACCTACTATCTGTACGCCCCAAAGCACACCGAGAGTCTCGACGGTCGACCGCCGGTCGACGACGAGCGTGCCCGCGCGGCTCTCGAACGGCTGTGTGGGAGCAACGATTTTCGGAACCTCACGCCGGACGAAACCGGCACTCGACGGGGTGTGTCGGCTCGACTAACTCGTCGTGGGGCGTTTCTCGAAATCGAGTTCGCAGCCGGCGGCTTTGCTCGTGAGTTGGTCCGGCGGCTGGTGTCGGTTATCCAGCACGTAGCGACAGGCGAACAGACACTGGAGTGGATCGATGCGCTGCTGGGTCCCTCGACTGTCGACCCCCGACCACCTCCGGCCCCACCCGAGCCACTGGTGCTGTCAGAGGTGGTGTATCCGGGCGTCGGCTTCGAGCGTGACCCGGGGGCAACCAAGCGTGCACGGCGTGCGTTTGGCAACCGAGCGGTCGAGTCGCTCACAGCAGGCCGTCTGTTGCGCTCGGTCAGCGACGGCGTCGACCAGTAACAAGACTTACGGCCGCTGTCGGCCTTCAGTCGGCCATGAGTACGGTTCCCGAACGCGAGGAGATCGAGACCGAACACAAGTGGGCACTCGAAAGCATTTTTGAGTCCGACGAAGCGTGGGCCGAACACTTCGAGGAAATCTCAGGCCGAATCGAAGAGCTCACTGCGTACGAAAAACGAGTCACCGAGAGTCCCCAAACCCTTTTAGAACTCCTGGAACTCCGTGAGGAGATTATGCGTGAAGTCTCTCGACTCGCCGTGTATGCCAACCTTCGGGCCAGCGAAGATACCCGTAATCAAGAGTACCAAGCCCTTTCGGGAAAAGCACAGGCGCTTTCCTCGGAGGCTTCGAGTGCGGTCTCCTACATTGAGCCTGAACTCCAAGCGCTGACCGAATCAGATATCGAGACATTCGTCGACACCGAGCCTGCGTTGGCCGACTACGAGCAGTATTTCGACGATGTGTTACGGGCGAAACCACACACCCGGTCAGCCGAAATCGAGGAGCTTCTCGCGGAACTTGGCGAAGTCACCAGCTCACCCAGCGAACTGTACTCAATGCTCGCCAACGCGGATATGACGTTTCCAACTGTCGAGAATCCCGACGGCGAGGCAATCGAAATCAGTCAGGGCAACTTCACGAAACTCCAGAAACACGAAAACCGAGCGTTCCGCAAGCAGGTTCACGAAGCGTTTTATGACGAGTGGGCGGACGTCCGCAACACCGTCGGCACCTCACTTAAAAAACAGGTCCGTAAAGACGTGAAAATCGCTCGGGCGAGAAACTACGAGACAGCCCGTGAGGCGGCTCTTGATGGGCCAAACGTGCCGGTCGAGGTGTATGATACTCTCGTCGAGACCGTTCGGGATAACCTCGATTTGCTTCACCGCCACGCAGAACTTAAAGCCGACACACTGGGCGTCGACCAACTGGAATCGTGGGATCTGTACATGTCGCTCACGGGCGAGGAGGGCCCAACCGTCGAATACGAACAGGCCAAACAGTGGATTATCGATGCTGTCGAGCCGTTAGGCGAGGCCTACCAACAGCGGATGGCCGAGGGTCTAGAGAGTCGCTGGGTCGACGTCTACGAGAACCGAGGCAAACGCTCGGGGGCGTTTTCGTCGGGCACGTACGACACCCAGCCGTTCATTCTGATGAACTATCAGGACGATATCGCCTCATGTTTACCCTCGCCCACGAGTTGGGCCACTCGATGCACTCGGAGCTGGCACAGGAGAGCCAGCCATGGCATGATGCAGGCTACGAGATCTTCGTCGCCGAAGTCGCCTCCACGGTTAATGAGACCCTACTGACTCACTACTTGTTGGAGACCGTCGACGATGACGAACTCCGACTCCATGTGCTGGATGAGTATCTCGAACGGTTTCGGTCGACACTGTTTCGGCAAACCATGTTCGCCGAATTCGAACAACAAATCCACAAACGGGCCGAACGCGACGAGCCGCTGACGCCTGCTGTGTTTGACGAGCTGTACGGCGAACTCAAGTCGAGTTACTACGATCTGGCCGAGGTCGACGACCACATCAAACGCGAGTGGCAGCGGATTCCACACTTCTACTACAACTTCTACGTCTACCAGTATGCGACGGGTATCTCGGCAGCAGTCGCCATTGTTGAGCGAATTCGACAGGACGGCGAGCCTGGACAACAGGCAGCCGCCGACTACCGCAACATGCTCGAAGCCGGCGGGAGCGTTTATCCAATCGAGGCGCTCGGAGTCGCCGGCATTGATATGACGACCGCCGAGCCAATCGAGTCGGCACTGTCGGTGTACGGCGAGTACCTAGAGCGCATCGACGAGCTTCGGTAGGCAGTGGCTACGGTGTGCTATCGGCGCAGAAATGCTGGTCGCGCTGATAGGTGGTGGTCTGACAGTCGACACAAGGTTTGCCAGCGACCCGAAGGCACATGTAACTCCGGCACCAACCACGGCTAACAAATGTCACGTAGCCCGTCGCTTCCTGACCGGCCACGGCTTGATCTCGATCCCGATATGTCGACAGCCGAGCGGCTGACGGCAATTCGCAAACACTTCTTTCGGCTTGTCGAAGTAAACGAGGAACTCGACGGCCGACTCACCGAGGCGACCAGCCGCCGCAGCGAGCTTCAAAACGAGGTGTCAAAACTCAAAGAGCGCAATGAGGCACTCAAAACCTCCGCTCTGTACATCGCCAGCGTCGAGGAGTTGACTGACGAGGGCAACGTCATCATCAAACAGCACGGTAACAACCAAGAGGTTCTCACGGAGGTCTCACCGCAGTTGTACGACCAGATCGAAAACGGCGACCGCGTGGCGATCAACGAGTCGTTCGGTATCCAGTTGGTGTTGGATGACGAAACCGACTCACGGGCCCAAGCGATGGAGGTCACCGAATCGCCCGACGTGAGCTATGAGGACATCGGTGGCATCGACGAACAGATCCGTGAAGTCCGAGAGGCTGTCGAGGATCCGCTTGAGAATCCCGAACAGTTCGAGCAGGTCGGCATCGAACCGCCGGCAGGTGTGTTGCTGCACGGTCCACCGGGTACCGGCAAAACGATGCTGGCGAAGGCTGTGGCTAACGAAAGCAATGCGACCTTTATCAAAATGACCGGCTCAGAGCTAGTCCAGAAGTTTATCGGCGAAGGAGCCCGCCTCGTCCGAGATCTGTTCGCGCTGGCGGCCGAAGAGGAACCCGCAGTCGTCTTCATTGACGAGATCGACGCCATCGCCTCTCGGCGGACTGACTCGAAAACTTCCGGCGATGCTGAGGTCCAGCGAACGATGATGCAGCTTCTCAGTGAGATGGATGGCTTTGATGACCGCGGCGAGATTCGTATCATGGCCGCAACCAACCGGTACGACATGCTCGATGAGGCGATTCTCCGTCCCGGCCGGTTTGACCGCCTCATCGAGGTGCCGAAGCCCGGACCCGAGGGTCGACGGAAGATTCTGGAGATCCATACCCGCGATATTAACGTCGACGACGAAATCGACTTCGAGGAGTTGGCCGAAGATCTTGATGACTACAGTGGCGCAGACATCGAGAGTCTGGTAACCGAGGCCGGGATGTTTGCAATTCGTACCGACCGAACAACCGTCACCCGCGAAGATATCGAACACGCACGCGAGAAACTCGACCGCGGCGAAACCGACAACGGTGTCGTTCGCTACCAGTACTGAGGCGGCCGATCCGTAACCGATTACCCTCCTGGGCGTCCAGTCTCGTCAATGACTACAATTCACGTCGCAGGCGGGGTGGGCGTCGCTCCAACCGAGATGGCGGCCTACGACGCCGCGCTTGCCGACGCGAACCTTCATAACTACAATCTGATTACGGTCTCGTCTGTTATCCCTGCCGAGGGAGAACTCGCGGTCGTCGACGAAGCCCCGGATCTCGGGCCTGCAGGCAATCGCCTGACCGTTGTCCAGAGCAAGGTCGTTGTTGGCCCCGACAGCGAGACAGACAAAATCGCAACGGGAATCGGCTGGGCAACCGGGCCGGGGCCGGGGCTGTTTTATGAGGCCCATGGAACGGATCCAACGCGCGTCGAAACCGACATCCGTCGTGGGCTTGATGCCGGTTGTGAGCTGCGCGAGTGGACGATCACTGACCGCGATGTGGCGCTGTCGACTGTCGAACCACGCGAGGGAAGCTACACCGCTGCCGTCATGTTGGCGGCGTACGGCGAGAGCGAGCCGATGTTCTAAGCGCCACTGAAGCGCCCAGAGAGCCTTTGTCGGCGGCGACGCCTTTTTACCGGTACCACACCAACAGAAACTACCTTTCACATGAACGGAAACTACACCGGATCCGGAGGNCAGCCAGTTGGTGGGGGCCGGACAACGAGCATCGAAGAGCTNTCGGCTGGTCAAAAGGACGCCCTCCGGCATGCGGTGGCCGGCATCGTTGCCGAAACAGAGTCGTATCTTCCAGAAGGCTATCAGGTCGGCTCCGAACTCGCAACCGCTAGCGGCGCAACCGCAACCGTCGCCGTCGACCCACCGGCTGGCCATCCGGTAACTGCTGGCTACTCGCCGGATCCTGACGAACTTGACGGTGGCCTTGATGCCGAAACCCAACGTGAGGTCGCCCAAGGACTTGCTGCGAGTGCAGTACTCCAAGTAATGAACGCTGTCGGCGACGGAATTACGCCGACTGGTCGATAACAGCCCTAAGCGGTTCTCTCAGTTTCACTCCAGTAGCTCCAGCCCTCATTGTCGACTTTGGCATACGGCCTGCGACATCTGTCGTTATATACTCGCCTGATCGCGTTCGGCAGACAGACGTCGAGTCTGTGGAGCCTCTCCGAACTCACGTGGCCGCTCGGGGGCCGGCGAATCAAGCCGGACGAGTTCGCACATGCTGTAGACGACAATCACAGCGGCGGTTGCAGCCCCGACCACGAGTCCCGCAGCCTGCGAAATCGGCAACAGCACCGAACTCAACAGGCCGCTCAACAGTGCTATCGGAATCGCGGCCAACAGCAGATCAAACCGCGAGTAGTCGACCCGAACGCGCTCGTTTTGTGTGTCGGTTGCTGGCATTTCGATTCACCTACAGGAGAGACGCTGCCTGTCCCAATAGCTACTGTGACTGCTTACTCTCCCGTTCATATTCAACTACTGATCGAAACTGTCCAGACTAGTAGTGATCTTGGTCAGCAAAAGCCACAAGTGTGGCTGAAACACGTGGTTGCAGGTCACTCACTAGAGGTATGGTCTTTAGGCGCTGTGGATTGTTCGTTCGACGTCGACGGCTCGCCCATTAGCGTATAGAGACCGTAGCCGACGAGCGTTGCCGCAACAACGGCACCCGTTGCAACCCCAACGAAAAACGGGATCGCAACGACGAACGAGCTCGCAATTCCTGCGGCGAGTGCCAGCGGAATGGCTACCAACAGGAGATCGAACCGCGATAACTGGCTGTTCACAACCCGTCTTTGATGCTGTGATTTTGTCGTTGCCATATCGATTCACCCATCCGTTAGTAGGGACTCGATACACTTATACATTAATCCATGGCAAGGTTGTTTGAATATTAGAAAACAACATGCAAAATCTGTTTGAATCAGCTGCGGCTGGTTTGGCGTCGACTGTCTCCGACGAATGCAACTGCTCGCGGTTCAGTTGCGTCCCGTGAAATGGAGATGCTCGCGAGTCAGCTACTTGCCCCAGAACGGATCGCGCTTGCGGCGTTTGTTGAGATACCCCGAGAGGGCTTCAAGTTCGTCGGCCGGAATATCGTCCGATAGCTCCTGTTCGAGAATTTTGGCGTGTTTTTCAGGGAGGTCGACCCATAGCTCGTCGCCCTCTTCGATCCCTCGACCCACGGTTGGGCCGTCAATCGCAATGCTGACGCGTTCGCCAGCTCGTGCTTGCGAGACGTCCTCTCCTTGGGCCTGTATTCCTGAAAGCTGGCCGACACGGTCGGGTTCGTTGTTCTCGAATTTGGCGACGTTCGTATTGTTTTTGATCGTCCCAGACATAATTTCGACGCCAACAACAGCAGGATCCGACTGCCGGAACGTATGATCCTGAAGGATTTGGAACCGGGCGGGTCGGATAATTTTGTCCAGAATCGTCTCCTGTTGGGACCGTTTCATTTCCTCGACGTACGAATCGTACTCCTCGACGAGTTGGTAGATCACGTCGTCCTCAAACAGTGTTACTTCCGAGTGATCGAGTTCGCGTTCGGCGTTCGGCAACACCTCGACGTTGAATCCCAGAATCGTTTTGTGTTCGGCCTCTCGTGCGGTGCCCGCGACGGCCACGTCGCGTGGGGCGATATCGCCGACCTCTGCCCGAAGAATCGGGATCTCGGCCTCCTGAAGCGCATTGGCCATCGCCTCTAAACTTCCAAGGGTGTCGGCTTTGACAACAACGCCCTCCTCTTCGGTCTCGACTTCGATTTCGGCCAACTCGGCTTTGACCTCCTCGATGACTTCGTGTTTTTCTCGGTCTCGAACCACTCGAACGGGCGCACCGGCAATCGCCTTATCAAGGTCTGGAGCCGCGATTTTGACACCTGCCGCCGCGGTGACGCTGTCGA
>SL_4KL_010_BRINEDRAFT_10001048_pt1 | contig 15080 bp, 15 predicted proteins | sample SodLak_010_BRINE_2_FD_10664 | JGI IMG/M metagenome (IMG submission 10664)
GTCGGGATCCCGCCCGGTGAGTCGACACCCGAGCTTGCGAACAGTATCCGCCGACAGATTGAGGGAACGACCAGCAGCGACGTCGACACTGAAGTCCGATACATCGCAAGCGAGCGTGGGTGACGACTCGGAAGCAGCCGCCATCGACCCATGGGTGGAGATAACATACTGCAGAGCGAACCGGGATCGAAACCTAAAACAGTGAGTCCTTCATCATTCATGATGAACATGGAAACTGACAAGCGACTGCATGACCGGAAGTTCGTTCGGACATTTTTTACAACACCAACCGCCGAGCAGGGCGAAGACGATTCGGCAAAGAAGCTGCGCAGTGCGATCGGACTCTCCGGAATGCAGGCACCGGACGTCTGGGTGCCGGACAACGAGGACGCGACAGCGCCGAACATGCGCGAGGAGGGTGCACAGAACATCGCCGAGGTTGTCGCAGAAGACGGTGCGGAGTTCCCCGGCGAGATCCACCCCCGTGTTGTCTGGCACCGCGACAGCCCCGAAACCCGTTATAATGGCTTCCAGCAGATGCTGGAGATTGCCGATCCAGAGAAGGGCGCAGTTGAGCACATCGACGGATTCGTCATTCCCGAGGTTGGCGATATCGACGACTGGAAAAAGGCCGACGAGTTCTTTACGATGGTCGAAGAGGAGTACGGCCTCGAAGAGGGCTCGCTCGCGATGTCGGTGATCATCGAAAGTGGTTCGGCTGAACAGGCGATGACCAAACTCCGCACGGAGATGGGCAAACCGTCGAACAACCTCCAGCGCCTGTTCATGCTCGTGATCGGTGAGGTCGACTACACCAAAGATATGCGTGCGATTACCCCGACCGGTTCGTTGCCGTCCTGGGACGAGATCCGTCACAACACCTCCAGTGCAGCAAGCGCAGCCGGCCTCATCGGCGTCGACGGTCCCTACGACGACATCCGGGATGTCGAGGGGTACAACGAGCGCATGAAAGACAACCAGTCGAAGGGGCTGCTGGGCATCTGGTCGCTCACCCCGACACAGGTCGTCGAGGCAAACACCAACCCACTCCCACCACAGGACGGCTACTGGCTCATCGACGCGAACGGTACCGACGTCGAACTCGACGAAGAAGACGACACATGGGTGTACAGTGGCGACGAGATCTCACTCGATGGCGACGGCGACAGCTACACACTGACAGTCGGCCCCGACAGTCAGGAACTCACCGAGGACGAACTCCGCCAGGAGCTGCTCGATCTTACGTCGTACGTCCCAAGTCTGGGCGATATCGTCGACTCGATGGAGGAGTTCGAAGCGGCCAAAGAAGCCGGCAGAGGTGCAATCGCGATGACCCGCGCAGCAACGATCAGCATCGATGGTGTCGAAATCGACATCAGCAGCGACCGGATGTGGGACGAAGCAACCTACCAGGCGCTGCAGACACCGATTACCCTGTTCCAAGACGTCTACGAACACCGGCCGGACCAGCACGAGGATCTGGCAGAGATCTACAGCGAAGATGTCGTCGAACGGGCGATGGAAGTCGGCTCTAACTGATCGCTGCGACTTTTTTTGAGGTTACAGAAATCGATGTTGGAGGGCCGGCACGCGCAGCTTCGAGACTGGCAGCTTTTTTCGGAAAACGATAGCCGTGGACCCGGAGAGGGGGCGAAAATCTGTGACCAGATGGTTCGGGCAGTTTGAAGGGTCCAGTTGTCGGCGTATCGCCAGTCGGGGTCAGAGACGCGGGATCAGTTTCCCGCGGATAACTGTGGGTTCGACAGTTGATTAGTCTCACCGATTGCGAAAGATCTCAGAAGGTGAGAAAACGTTCAATGTCTGAATATAAATTGAAAGTAAAAGACATTTTTCTGGAATAGAAATTCGTCGTATCCACATCGCATGGCGTTTCTCTCTCGACGAAACGGCCGGGCGTTCGTGACGATCAATCGGCTCGAGGCAACCGTCGGGTACAATCTTGCCTACCTGTGTATCGGTGTTGGTCTCGGAGCCGGTGGTGAGCCGACACTCCCTCTTGTGGTTGTCTGGTACGGACTCGGGGTGTTTCTGGTAAAGATGCACGCATCGGTCGCGGATGCAGTCCACGACCGTCGGGTGGACGCGGACAATCCGGAGAAATCACTCATCGCGAGTGCGGTCGACACCATTGGCATCAGGCGAGCCTGGAGTATTATGACCGCAGAACTGGTCGTTGGCCTCTTTCTGTTTGGCTACGTCTCGGTTCTGACCGGTGAGTTGCTGTATCTCACAGCCGGGGCGGTGTTGGCGCTGCTCGGGTTCTGGTACTCCTACCCGCCACGGTTCAAAGAGCGAGGGATACTCAACCATCTGGTGACCACGGGAACCGATGTCGGTGTCGTGGTGTTCCCGGTGGCGTACCTGTTGGCCGGTGAGGTGACAACCCAGATACTCGTTGTCTGTCTCGTCGTATTCTGTTACTCGTTTGCGTACCATCTCCTGCATCAGGCTGCAGACACCTACTACGACCGGCGCGCTGGCCTCTCGACGTTTACGACACAGATCGGGGTGAGAAACGCCGTGGGACTTTCAGCTTTACTCACCATCCTTGGCGCGCTGTTGTCAGCTATCATCGGCCTAATGCTGACCGCCCTGATGCTTACGGGAGCCGCAGGATGTTACGGCTGGCTGTTCAATCTGGTCTGTGATGAGCAGCCACAGCACCAGACGGCAATCGTTTCAGAGTGGTTCAGTATCGCGTGGGTGGCGGTTGCTCTCAACGCGACACTCGCAGTCGAACTGCTCGTCTGGCAGTAATTCATTTCACGTCGGAAAGAGAAGGGGTGGTATATGCCATCGTTCCGTGAGGAGACGGAGGGGGAGCGGGTCCGCGAGGCGTTGCGGAAGCGGACACCGATACTGCAGACACTCCGTGAGCAGCCACACGAGAAACCGACGCTGGTCGAGAAGCTTGCAGTCTCCCGATCGACAGTAGACCGTGCGGTCGACGAACTGCTCGATGCAGGGCTCATCGAACGGACAACAGTGGGTTACCGTGCAACTGCGGCCGGAGAGCTCGCACTCGATGCGCACCAGGCGTACATCGAACAGACTGACTGTTTGAACAAAGCCTCGCCGGTGCTCAACGCGTTGCCGGACAATGCGACGGTCGACCCAGTCATGTTACGGGACTGTACCGTCTCGCTGCCCAAGCCACACGCTCCGGAAAACGCGCACCGACCAGTCGTCGAGCAGCTCGAACAGGCAGACCGGCTCCGCGGGCTCGCACCAGTCGTGCGATCGAGCTACGTCACACTGCTTCACGATGCCGTGTTTGAGCGGGGACTCACCGTCGAGATCGTCACCGACCGCAGTGTCCGAAAGTCACTAACTGACCTCGTTGTCATCGAGAAGGAACTCAAAGAGCTGGCCGCCAGTGACTCGTTTCAGCTGTTCGAAACTGATGAGCGGCTTCCGTACGCACTGTGGCTCATGGACGGCGAGTGGTCTGGCGTTGGGATCACAGTGCATCACGACAGCGGGTCGACCGCAGGCGTGTTGTTGAACGATACCAGTCTGGCCGTCGAGTGGGGAACCGAAACATATGAATCACTCCGCGCAACAGCAGCACCGACGACCGTCGAACTCGAATCGGCGTAACGGTCTCGGAAAAAGGGGGGCGGGCCGAGTGTACGGTGGTGTCAGAGGCAGTCGTACTGGCCAGGCGGTGTGTTGCCCCATCACGTACTACCGAGGGGAGAAAAATAAACAGGTGGTATTTTGAGGGCAGTAACAACACAAACGCTGCGCTGGACCGCAGCTCCCTCGTGAGGAGTGATGAGACCGCCGGCCCGGAGTCTTATGTACAGCGGTGTGCTATTGGAGGATATGGAGCTGTCGGTCGTCGTTCCAACGCTGAATGCCCGGGACAAGCTCGCGGGCTGTCTCGATGCGCTGGCAACACACGCACCTGATGTGGAGGTGATCGTGGTAAACGGCCCGTCAGCGGACGGAACGACCGGGATGATCCGCGAACGGGGGGATGTCGACGTGCTGGTCGAACTCGCGGACAGAACGATAAACGCCGCCAGAAATGCAGGAATTGATCGCGCACGCGGGGACGCGATTGCACTGGTCAACCACACGCTGTCGATCACCGACGGCTGGCTGGATGCTGTAAACACGGGAGTTGGAGAGGGTGATGTGGTCACTGGACCGACGCGACTGGTTCCAGATGGGGAGGTTCTGACAGGCCCGGAAACGAACCGCATTGGCTCACGAACTGTTACCTATCTCAACGCTGGCAACATCGCCTTCGAGCGTGAGGTAATCGAAGAGCTCGACGGGTTCGACGAGTATCTGGAGATCGGCGGTGCACGAGATCTCGCCCACCGGCTGAGTGCAAACGAGTTTCAGGTCGACTGGGCAGATGAGATGTGCGTGACCCGCGGCGTCGAGGCTGATGGTGGCGAACTCGAAACTGACCTGGGCTGGAAGTACCGGTCGCTCGCCTACCGACTCGTCAAAAACTACAGTCTCCGGCCGACAGTTGTGCGCCGTCTGCTAACACACTCGGTGAGTGACGGCTACAGCGAGTTCCGGGCAGTCCTCCGGGGAGACAGCCGTCCCTCGCAGTGGCTGGGTGCCGGCAGAGATGTCGTCACGAACATCGCTCGCGGAACAAAAGACGGGCTCGGNGCCCGCCGGAAAGACGGGGGGCCACGCCGCAACCCCAACGGTCGCTCTTCGCGAGCGGATCGCGCAGTGACGGTTTATGACTGGCGATGACGGTCCAGATGTGAGGGGAACACGCGAGTGAACCGTCTTCGGGAGCCCGTCGAGTGCGAACACCGATTCGTATCGTCCCTGTCTCGTTGTCACCCGAATGGTTGCCGGGTTGCGACAGACTGTGATAATCGTTGATACCGAGATGATTGACACATATTCACAAAGTAGGTGTGAAACAAATAGTTAAAATATAGTACTTTAAAACTAACATTCATATGATGGATCGGGGAAGACACAGGCAACAGGTATCGACCAACGAACAAAACGGCGAGGTACTGGACGATCCAGTGGTCATTACCGACCTCGACGAGCTACAGTCGATAGACGACGACCCCGACGGAGAGTACGTACTGGGTAACGATATCGACGCCAGCGAGACGGCAGACGCCGATTTCTCACCGATCCGAGATTTCTCGGGTGAGTTCGACGGAGACGGGCACACAATTTCCGAGCTGACGATTGAGCGAGCGGAGTCATCAGAGGTCGGCCTCTTTGGGAACGTGACCGAAGAGGGGACAGTCCGGAACGTTAGCATCGAAGCCGTGGACGTGATCGGTGAGGACGAGACCGGCGGACTGGTCGGGATCAACGAGGGGACGGTCGAAGTCGTCTCGGTCAGTGGTGACGTGGAGGGTGATTCTGAAATTGGTGGCCTCGTCGGCGATAACAATGGACAGATCGAGCAGGCGTATGCAACCACTCGGGTCGACGGTCGCAGGAATGTTGGCGGTCTCGTCGGTGATAACGATGGGAGTATCGAACAGGTGTATGCAACAGGGCTTGTCGAGGGGGAGGAGCGGGTCGGTGGCCTCGTCGGTGAGAACGGCTTCAGCGGAGTGATCCGTGACACATACTCGCTGGCGGAGGTCGTCGGTAAAGATACGGTCGGCGGCCTCGTCGGCAGACAAAGAAACGATGTCGAAACGTCATTCGCCGCCGAGATTGTCGCGGGGGAGAGTTCCGTCGGCGGCTTCGCCGGTGGCCAGTCCGACGAGGAAATCGACTGCTACTGGGATGTTGAGACGACCGGCCTCGAACGGACCGCTGGCGACGCCAGTGGGCTCGGTACCGATGAGATGGAAGGCGATACGGCCCAGGAGTCTCTCGAAGGGTTCGACTTCGAGGTCGAGGGGATCTGGGAGACCGTCGACGGGGAGTTCCCTGTTCTGGCGGAACTGTCGACCGACACACAGCTCGATCTGCGACCGCTGGAGCGAGAGCAAGATAACCCGATCCTCGATGCGATGGACGGCGACGGTTCGGGACGCAATCCGTTCCAGATAACCAGCACTCAGGAGCTGATCGGAATGGGTGCCGATCCAGTCGCGTTCTACGAACTCACCGCGGATCTCGACGGGGAGGACGAGCTTGAGGGGATTTCACCCGCCGCAGACACCTTCTTTGGATCGTTCCAGGGGAACGACCACACAGTCTCGAACGTGACAGTCGAGCAGCCAGACAGCGAGCGTGTCGGGCTATTTGGATACGTCGTCGAGTCAGGGATCGTCGAGAATCTCCGAGCGACGGACATAAAGGTTACTGGAGACGATCAAACCGGTGGTCTAGCCGGTGAAAACGGCGGAATTATCAGGGATGTCAGAATCAACAGCACCGTCTCCGGCGACAGAGAGACTGGTGGCGTGATCGGCAAGAGCACTGGCACTGGTCTCGTCGTCCGCTGTGGTGGTGAAGACGTTACTGTCGATGGTCGCAGGAATGTTGGCGGTCTCGTCGGCGATAACAATGGGCAGATCGAACAGGTGTATGCAACAGGGCTGGTCGAGGGGGAGGAGCGGGTCGGTGGCCTCGTCGGTGAGAACGGCTTCAGCGGAGTGATCCGTGACACATACTCGCTGGCGGAGGTCGTCGGTGAAGATACGGTCGGCGGCCTCGTCGGCAGACAAAGAAACGATGTCGAAACGTCATTCGCCGCCGAGATTGTCGCGGGAGAGAGTTCCGTCGGCGGCTTCGTCGGTGGCCAGTCCGACGAGGAAATCGACTGCTACTGGGATGTTGAGACGACCGGCCTCGATACGAGCTCGGGTGCTGCTACTGGCCGCGACACCGACGAAATGCAAGGAAATGAGGCCGAGACAGCTCTCGAGGGATTCGACTTCGACGAGACCTGGGAGACGGCCGAAGAAGAGTATCCCGTACTGGAGTCGCTCCCGACCGACGCACAGCTCGATCTGCGACCGCTGGAACGGGAGCCACCGACCCCGGTTCACGAGGAGATGGACGGTGACGGCTCGGCACGTGATCCGTACGTCGTGACCGACGCTGAACAGTTTATGTCTCTCGGTGCGGACCCGTCGGCGTTTTACGAACTGCGGGCAGGAATCGACATGAGCGACGAGACCTACGAGCCACAGTCTTTCATCGGTAACCTCGACGGCTTCGAGTACCAGATCGGAGCGGTCACAGTCGATCAGGAAGACACGGATACTGTTGGCGTGTTCGATCACGTGGGTGAATCGGGCGTCATCAGAAATCTCCGACTGGCGAGCATCGAGATCACGGGTGACACCAACACTGGTGGTCTGGTCGGCGAGAACGATGGCCTCATTAGTGATCTCAGAATCAGCGCCACGGTCTCCGGTGACAGGAATACCGGCGGACTCGTCGGCGAAAACAAAGATGAGGGAAGAATCCGGGAGATCGCTGCTGATGTCACTGTCGAGGGTGAAGATACCGTCGGCGGCCTCGTCGGGGAGAACGATGGCACTATCTCGGAAGTGAAAGCGTCTGGTTTCGTCGAAGGAATCGACGAGGTTGGCGGCCTCGTCGGTGATAACGGCTTCAGCGGAGTGATCCGTGATAGCTACTCGCTGACGGAGGTCGACGGCGAAGATGTGGTCGGCGGTTTCGCCGGCGACAACGACAACGACATCGAAACCTCATTCGCAGCGGGACCAGTCACGGGAGAATCAAATGTCGGCGGCTTCGTCGCCTTTTCAGACACCGAAATCGACTGCTACTGGGACCAGGAGGCAACCGGCCTCGACGAGTCCGGTGGGGATGCAACTGGGCTCACGACGTTCGAGATGCAGGATGCGCTGGCAGCGAGTTCTATGGAGGAGTTCGATTTCGACGATACCTGGCAGATTGTCGAGGATGATTACCCGACACTGATCGACATCCCAGAGGAGCTCGGGCCGGTCGTGCTCACGACCCCCGAGGAGGTGACGATTCCCACCGACGAGGGAGGGTCGTTCACGATCGAAGGCGAGTCAGTAACGGAGATCGTCCTCTCGAAACTCTGGATCGGCTGGGATGTCTCCGGCAGTGCCGACGGCGCGACGTTCGAAGAGCGAATCGACGAGGACAGCACAGCGAGCTTCGAGTGGGAGCAAACTGCTAGCGAGCCCGAACCGACAATCACGATCGATCCCTCCGAACAGTACGTCGGTGGCGAGTACCGGATCGACGTGATCGCCGAAAACGACAGGATCTTCGAAACGATCGAGCAGTCGATTATCATCACGCTCGAATCGTAAGGAGTGGTGACGATCTACGACTGGCAGTGAGCGTCAAGTTGGCGCTGTAATTCCTCGCGGTAGCTCTCCTCGGTGTATCCGAGGTGTGCAATCCAGATGTCCTGATACGATGGATGCACAAGCGGGATCACTGTCGTCTCCAGCACGTCGAGTGTCATCGGCTCCATCACCAGGTCGAGAAAGGAGGCGACAGTGCGGCCATCGAGTGCGAGCACTGATTTCGTCGCGTGCTTGCCAGTCGGAACGACGACAGCGGGACCGACCTGCTCGATCTCCTCACAGAGATAGGGTCGGCAGTTGTCCCGCTCTTCGGTGGTCGGTTCGCGGTTGCTCCCCGCTCCATCTGCGGGGAAACACTTGACAGAGTTCGTAAAATAGCAGTCGTCGTGGCCACAGCCAGCCGTGGCGAGCAGCTCGCGAATGCAACGTCCGGAGTGGCGGGAGGTGTAGGCCATTCCCGTCCAGTTGCCGCCCCGCCAGCGCTCGGCGTCGGGAGTGCCCGCACCGGGAGCCTCGCCGACGACGACCACGCTCGCATCCAGGGGTCCGGTCCCCCAGGAGATGCACTCCCGACTCTCGACGAGGGCTGGACAGCGATCACAGCCAGGTTCGAGGGCGTTCCGGCGGTCTGGATAGGTCGGCATTGGTTTATCGTTCGAGTCGGCCGCAGTAGTTTCTGTTGAGTCGGGTGAGCCAGTCAAAGCTGCCAGCTGACCTGTCCTGTGCGGGCGTGTTCGACGCTTTTAAGTGTCGCATTAGCTTTGTACCAGCCGAGACAGGCATACGCCTGTTTCACTGACCCGTAGAAGCCTTAGGCGTACTACGGAGGTGAACAATGGCAGATCAGGAAATAGAGGAGGCAGTCTCTCGCGCGCTTGACGAGTCACCGGCTCGGAACTTTACCGAGACGGTCGACATCGCAGTCAACCTGCGTGATATTGACCTCAACGATCCATCGAACCGTGTAGACGAGAGTGTCGTCCTGCCGGAAGGCACAGGACAAGAGACAACGATCGTCGTCTTTGCGGAGGGCGAGACCGCCGTCCGTGCCGAGGAGGTTGCAGACGAGGTGCTCGACGGCAACGAGCTCGCAGATCTCGGCGACGACGACAACGAAGCGAAAGATCTCGCTGACGACACCGACTTCTTCCTTGCAGAAGAGAGCATGATGCAGGATATCGGCCGGTACCTCGGGACCGTTCTCGGTCCGCGGGGGAAGATGCCCGAGCCTGTCAGTCCCGACGACGACGTCGTCGAAGTCGTCGAACGACTGAAAAACTCCGTCCAGATCCGCAGCGGTGACCGCCGGACGTTCCACACGCGCGTTGGCGCGGAGGATATGTCCGCAGAGGAGATCGCCGACAACATCGACGTGATCATCCGTCGCCTGCACGCCGGTCTGGAGAAAGGACCGCTCAACATCGACTCGGTGTACGTCAAGACGACCATGGGCCCAGCCCAGGAGGTGGTCTGAGATGAGTACACAGGAACGCAAAACCGAGACGATTCCGCAGTGGAAACGCGAGGAAGTCGACGAGATCGCCGACTTCCTCGACAGCTACGACAGCGTCGGCGTCGTCGCGATTACTGGCATTCCGAGCCGGCAGCTGCAGGATATGCGCCGGGACTTGCATGGCAGCGCACAGCTGCGTGTCTCCCGGAACACCCTGCTCGTCCGAGCGCTCGAGGAGGCCAACGATGGTCTCGAAGAGCTCACACAGTACGTGAGCGGTCAGGTCGGACTGATCGGTACCAACGAGAACCCGTTCGGTCTTTACCAGCAGCTTGAGGCCTCGAAGACCTCCGCCCCAATCAACGCCGGCGAGGTCGCCCCGAACGATATCGTCGTCCCCGAGGGTGACACCGGCGTCGATCCCGGGCCGTTCGTCGGCGAGCTCCAGAGCGTGGGCGCAAACGCCCGCATCGAGGAGGGTTCCATCCAGGTGATGGAGGACTCGACCGTGCTCGAAGCCGGCGAAGAGGTCTCGAACGATCTCTCGAACGTTCTCTCCGAGCTCGGCATCGAGCCAAAGGAGGTCGGACTCGACCTGCGCGGCGTCTTTGCCGAGGGTGTGCTGTTCGAACCTGCCGATCTCGAACTCGATATCGAGCAGTACCGGACAGACATCTCCGCGGCGGCCGCCCGTGGCCGGAATCTCGCACTCAACAGCGAGTTCCCAACCGCCAAGACACTCCCGTCGCTGCTGGCGAAAGCAAGCGGCGAGGCCAAGAACCTCGCACTGTATGCAGGGATCGAGGATCCGGACGTCATGCCAGAGCTAATCAGCAAGGCAGACGGCCAGGTCCGCGCGCTCGCTGCTCAGATCGACGACGAGGAAGCGCTGCCGGAGGAGCTGCGCGGCGTTGCAGCCCCCGAGCCAGCCGACGCACAGACTGACGACCAACCAGAAGACTCCGAGGACGCCGACGACACCGACGACGAAGCCGAGGCGGCTGACGAAGCCGACGAGGATGACGACGACGATGACGCCGGCGATGCACTCGGAGCAATGTTCTAACAACCATGGAGTACGTATACGCAGCACTCATCCTGAACGAATCGGACGAAGAGATCAACGAAGAAAACCTGACGAACGTCCTCGACGCCGCTGGCGTCGATGTCGAACAGTCCCGCGTCAAAGCGCTTGTCGCGGCACTCGAAGACGTCGACATCAGTGAGGCAGTCGAGGAGGCAACCGCTGTTCCGGCGACCGCAGGTGCAGCCGCAGGCGGCGCAGCCGCTGGTGGCGCTGCAGCAGACGCCGGTGGCGACGACGAGGCCGACGAGGCCGAAGAGGAAGAAGCAGCCGACGAAGACGACGACGAGGACGAAGACGACGGCGAAGCTGGCGAAGGACTCGGCGAACTCTTCGGATAACTCACACCATTTCCTTTATTCACTGTCCCCAGAGCGGCTGCGCTGTCACCACAGCTGTGTGTCACGACGATCGACAGCTGTCATTGAGAGATCCGTTTCCTTCGAAGGTTACTGATACATGCCGAGTGGCTGGGCCTGTGAGCTTTCGTCGTCTGCCTGCTGCATCCGGCGTGCCAGCTTCTCTCGTGCGTCGGCGATATCCTCTGCCTGATCGACCAATGTCTCGGTCTCGACGGAGATATCAGCGATCGGCTCGATTCCCTCGACGAGGAGGATCCGGGCTGCCTCCGGATCGGGGAACTGGTGGTTTGACTCGACGACCAACCCGAACCCGTCGAGTTCCTGCTTGCCCGCTTCGGCGAGTATCGCACCGGTTGGTCCACGAATCATCCCGCTTTGATCAGGTGGGTCGATCCCGTGTTCGTCGAGGACGGTACCATCACCGGTAGCAATGCCGTACATCTCCGGGATATCCGACTTTTCTGTCGGCAGCCCGCTGAGACAAAGCGGCGTGATACCGTGGCTATCGAACCAGCCGGTGAGACAGCTCGCAAACTCCGTCGCACTCTGTGGCGAGACGGGAACGTCACTCTGTAAGACGAGCAGATCGCGCGTGTCGTCACCGTAGATTCTGACTGGCGGCCGTGCCTCGTAGCTGTCTTCCTGATAGGCAGCGACGCGCGGAATCCCCTCGCAGTAACAGGAGGCGACGTGCTCCATCTCGAAGCTGTTTACCAGATGATCCGCAGCGATCTTTCCGACCAGCCCGACACCCGGTAACCCCTCGACGAGAATGGGCGATTCAAACTCGAACGGCGCATGCTCTGCGACGTGTGCCATACTCCAACATGTGCCTCCAGTGACTTAGTCACTGCTGGAATCTGTGGATACGATGTGTTCACTTTTGTAGGCTTTCTATTGCAAGCACAACCGACAAATAAATCGAACAAACGTTTGATTTTCAGAGAAATTATTATACGAGTAAATGGCGTAGGAGGGATGCATGGTGAAACTAGTCTATCAGGTTGAACGTCCCATTGCCAGCTTCGAGACAGGATCCGTCCTCGAAGTTACTGCCCAGTACGGTGACTGGCACCGCTACGACGTGAAACTCGAGCCACAGGGAGGAACAGGATCGGTCGAACTCACGTGGGAGACACTTCGCGAGCGAACATCGCCGGTCAAGGTTGCCGAAGGGTCGTAGCGAAGTGGCGGTCGTCACCATTGGAGTTATTCTTTCTGAGAATTCCGGAAGTAGTTTAACAATACAGTAGCAGGCAGTTCTCGCACGATGGTTGAGGAGTCACAGATGCGTCGTACCATCCTACAGATAGGCGGAGTTTTCGGAGCCGTGGCTCTGGCAGGTTGTTCGGGACTCGTCGACTCTGACGGGGACGACGAAACACAGGGCGACGAGGGAACAGAGAGCAATCAACAGGACAGCGACACAGCTGAAGAGGAGCCGTCAGGTGACACAGCCGGTGGTGATCAACAGGACGGCGAGGCGGGAGGAGACGATACCGAAAACGGAGAATCGACGGGTGAGGAGAGTACGTCGCAGGTCGCAGACACCATCAACGTTCTCTCCCAGGTGGGGTCGGTAAACGCTGATGGTGACGCAATCACCCTTGCCAGACTGGCCGTCCAGCGCTCGGCAGGATCGGGCGATATCGATCTCTCAGAACTCAGTATCCAGTACGTCGGTGACAACGACTTCGCTCAGTTTGCTCACGCGAGCCAGACCGACGGGTCAGCGTACTATCTGGAAACGATTGCGGCCGAGACAGAGGACGAGATGATCACCGATGACGCTGATCGGTATCAGCTCTCCATCCCGTTTGGCTCCGCCGCAGAAGACGAAGATCTGGCGAGTGTTGACCCAGTCGCTGGAAACGGGAATGTGAGCAACGAACTTAATCCACTGGCTGCCGGCGAGGAGGCAGAAATAGAAATCACGCTCGCGAACGGTGCGGCTCGACAAACAGAGATTGTGGTCCCGGATACACTCGAAAATCAAGACTCTGTGACACTGTGATGCCTAAACCGGTCGCCCAACGAATATTCACTCCAAATACTCGGCGAGCGTCGTCGTCTCGATGACCCACGAGGACGGGAACGTATCGCGGTCGAGATGCTGGACCAGTGTGCCGCCACCCGACTGGTCGTCTGTCGGTGCGATTTCGCCGACCTGGGACCAGAAATCAGTGGGGTCTTCGATGATTCGAAGTTCGTACTCATCGCTTTCCGGCAGCGTGTAGCTGTCGATTACCGTCTCGATATCCTGCGATCGGTCGAACTCCTCGGGGTCGTGAAACCAGTTGTTGCCCGGAAACCGGTTTGGGCGGATCTGGATGAGCTGCTTCGGTTCGCCTGTCGAAAACTCTGTCTCCAGCGATTCCGTGACGTATGGATCACTCATGGCTCTACGTCTCTGGCACTCCGTGTAAAATGTACTGGTCGACCTCAATCAGCAAGACACGCAGCCACAACACGCAGCAGCCGTTCGCCACGGACCTCCTCGGCAAACAGCGGGACACGGCGCACGTCGTGACCACGGAAGATGTCCTGTGACCGAGCCAGCGCCTGCTGTTGAACCTCCCACCGGCGACTGCAAAAGTCACAGGTCGTGTGATTCGGCGAGACGAACATGTCGGGATCGACGTCGACGATCTCGCTTGCATCCTGCATGACACGGTTGACAACGACCGTTCCAACGGGAATATCGAACGCAGCGAGCCGGTCGAGCAAGCGCTCGGATTCGAGCACACTCAGCTCTTCTGGCACCATCACGACGCGGAAATCAGTCCGTGCGGGATCACGAAGCAACTCTCGGAGTCGCTCGATGCGAGCAGAGAACTCCCGTAGATTGTCGACCCCCTCTTCCTGATCGGCTTCGTCACCGAACATTCCGCCCATCATCCCGCTCATACGCTCTTTGAGTGTGAGCATCTTGCCGATCATCGAATCGAGCATCTCGGGCAGTTCGAGCAGGCGAAGCGTGTGTCCTGTCGGCGCAGTGTCGACGACGACCCGCTCGAATCGTGGGTCGTCGAGATACTCAAGCAGGAGTTTGATCGCGGCAGCCTCGTCCGAGCCGGGCATCGAGCCACCCAGCGGGTTTGCGGCGTCGTCACCGAGCATCCCCGCGAGTGGGTTGCCACCGCCATCGAACGGGCCATCGTCGAGTGCGTCTTCGGGATCGATCTCCGCTGCAAACAGCGGGATATCCTCTCGGATCTGTGCCGGCTCGTCGGGAATCTCCGTTTCGAGGGTGTCAGAAAGCGAGTGGGCGGGGTCTGTCGAGACGACGAGAGTAGCAGTGTCACCGCGCGCGCTTGCGAGTGCAGTCGCTGCGGCCATCGTCGTCTTGCCGACACCTCCTTTCCCCCCGTACAGCACGTACTCGGCGGCGTCGATTCCAGCCGGAACCATCTCGTCATCAATCTGCAACTGTTCGACCGGCTCGACATCGATATCCATACGCCCCGTTACTGACTGGACCGTTGTGTAGGCGTCGAACTAGCTGCGCGTCGAGCGCGCCTCGCGGATCTCTGCCCCCTCTCTTAGCTTGTCCTCACAGTTCGGACAGACCCGAGGCCGATCGAACCGCTCCGGTGTGAAAACCCGTACGTACCGCTCTGTCACGAACGACTCACAGTTCTGGCAGCTTGGCATTCTTAGATACACCTGTCTCTCTGTTCATAAACTTTCCGTCCGGCTATTGGCCGGAACGAGCGGGTAAGAATGTCTTACTGACTGGTAGCTGGCAAATTCGAACCCACAGATCGAGGCAAACCCGGCTGCGCTCGCAAGACTGCGGGTTGGCTTCGTCATTGAAACAGTAGCTTTATCACTCGCAGAGAGCCAAAACTCATCGAGATTACTCCCGAGATGACATCGAACAAGCGACCGGAGGTAAACATCGGACTCGTCGGTCACGTCGATCACGGAAAGAC
>SL_4KL_010_BRINEDRAFT_10001049_pt1 | contig 15058 bp, 8 predicted proteins | sample SodLak_010_BRINE_2_FD_10664 | JGI IMG/M metagenome (IMG submission 10664)
GATGGCGTGCACCATGGTCAGGTCTGCCTTGTCGTATGCCGTCCAGGACTGCCATCGATCAAACGCGCTTCGTATAGCGCCGGACACTCGAGGGTCTCCGTAAACATTCCCCAGCGTGATATCCGACTGGTTGTTGTTGTTTTCAGGCAGAAGGAGACGTTCGCGCCGGTACTTGCGGACGGCTTCGCGACCCAAGAAAAACGTCAGGACGCTGTCCATGCCTTTGATTGAAATGCGGCTGTGGTCGTCGTGCTCGAGGTCGTGGCTGAACTCTCTACCCGAGCTGATGGGCCTGATGACGAGAGGGAGCTTGCCGACGCTGTCTGCCATCCTTTTGAGCACTTCCTCGCCGGATTCAGCGCCAAATCCAGGGACTGTCGAGCATTCGGCGACCCTGTCATGCGCGTTGGGCACATCCTTGAGGTACTTGAGCTTGTTGTACGCGTTATCGGTGAGCTGTGTTCTGTGGACGTTCAGGTCTTTTGTAACACCGACACCTGACGCTGATTCCTTTTGCTTGGGCATATGACAGAGCGCCCAGATTGGACCGCTTGAGAGGGATCTCGTTCCCTATTCCTCCCTCTCGCTACCTCTGTCTCTGTCTTTTGTTGCTTGGCTGGAGCCTTGACAGCAAAGAACCTCGTCGATTTTTTTTTGTGTCGATGAGGTCATGGTGGGTTCAGAACGGGAACGTATCGATCGATACGCATATAAAAGGACGGTCTACCCGTGTAATTATACGTTATAGGACGATGAAAAACGACGGGAATATGTCGACGGACAAGGGAACCGTACCCTTACAAGACTACCCGTTTTCGGCGCGTGAGTTAACGCGATTCGTAGCCGATCACCATTTATACGGGTTAGGGTCCCGCAACGAGCGCGCCTGTCGGGACTACCTGAACGATCTCGTGCGTGACGATAATATCCGCGAAAAACACGGACGGGAACACGACGCCTGGGGACGGGATCCCGTTTTTCATCCGACGCATAGGACGTTGCTCTTTCTGCGCAAAGAAGCGGGATGCCACGAGGACGACGCCCTCAAGGTAAAAAGCAAGAAGGCGCGCCTTGACGCCCTGCTGACGGAGATTTACGCCGAAAAGTTGCTCGGTCACGGAGGAAGACAAGCTGGGGAAAGCGCCTCCGTCGCTTCTTACCGCGTGCTCCGCATGTTTTACGACCGAGTGTATCTCGCTCTGCTGCACTACTGCGACACCCGAGGATGGGTCTACGGCAGAGACGTGCTGCTGGTCTCGGAGGGAGAGTGTGTCGATTGCTTACGGCGTGCTGTCAAGATGAAAACGGAAAATTTATGGCCGCAACACGACTACCGCATCATATTACGAGATCCCAATCCGAAGACGCTCTCCGAGGTCGAGGTGTTCGTGGCACAGGCTTTGCGCGTGCTCGTAGACGGCATGTGCTCTCTGCCAGAGGACTACGCTTGGACAGAGAGGGAGGCCAGCTACGTCTTAGACCGCGTCAAGAAGGAAATCGACGGAGATGTTTGTACGATGGAACACGGAGAAATCGTGGACACTCAAGCCGAAAAAAGGAAGGGGCACAGCGACACGGTATCTTGGAATATGCGACCGGACTATCACCCTTTCGAATTCGAAGGCACGGTGTTCAAGAACGTAGAGGAGCTCGTCGTACGCAGGAACCGTGCGAGCGATAACTCGGCGGAGACAGGAAGATACCGTCATCGATCTTTACCACTGTACATTTCGTGTTCGAAAACGGATCCCGGAGGATCCGTGCGTTTTAAAATCAAATACGACACGGTGTTGCACTTCACGCGCACAGAGGAGAAAAAGGAGATCGACCCCTACCACTACAACAAATACAATTCATCGGTATCTCCCGTCGAGACGTCGTCGTTCTTACGTGCTTCCGCGGACGTGATCAGGGTCACTATCACCGGGGTCGAAACCGGCCCGGCCAGGATTCGAGACCTGGAGATGACGAGATACGTGACTCTCGACGACGTGCTCGTGCCGACGCCTGAAACGTCGTTTTATAGGTGCGCGGAAGCCTTTTTCGGCTGGAACGCTTGCCCCACCGTGACGGTATTATCCTCCACCTGGGACGCAGCGTCCAGGGCGACGCTCGAAGATGTGCGCAAGCGTGCGCTGCGCCTGGTGTGGACCGGCGTGGCCTTGTATATGGGCGCCATGAAGAGCTGCGCCGAGTATGTCGTCGTCACTTCGAGCGGCGAGTCGGACATCCTATGTTTGCACGGCGCCGAAATGGACGCCGAGGATTTGCTACACAAGTGGGCAGCGCACTACCTTCGAAAGCTACGCTCCGCTTGCGGAAAGTCTCGCGTCTTTCTCGAAGAAGCGATCGACAATCGAGATATAGGACACGGATTCTCGTTCGGATCGGAATCTGAGGACGACACGAACGCGGCGAACTTTTCTTTGACGCCGATGGGTCGCGTGTTCTCGTGGTTATGGTCCGCAATAGTCACCTCCGTAAATACTAGACGGATGAACTATGCTATACGTCCCGCAGCGTTCAGGGCGGAAGTCTTAGTAGACGCGCTCGATTATGCGGTTGATATCGTTTTGGACAACATCGATAAGGTCGTGGCGTAATTTCCTGATACAAAAAAAAATTTGACCCGACATCTGCGAGCTCCCAGCTCCAGCTCACACGCAACCAAAAGATATTCAGCGCTTATCAGAAGGTGGCACACCTAGTTGACGCGACGAGACGTTGTATCGAGGGCAGCAGCGATCCATCAGCGACGATGACCAACCCTATGGTGGTGGCTGCGCTGAATAAGAAGAAGGAGGAAGCTGAGGCCCAGGCTCGAGCCGCTGCTGCTCTGAAGAATTCGAATATGCGTACTGTGGACGAGCACGCCCAAGAGTTGGCAAACCTGCTGCCCGACGCGTTGAAATCCATCGACAAGTTCGAACCAGAAGTCAGAAACATGGCCATCGAGATGCTGAAGCTGGAGATGCTGAAGACGTCAGGCGCAAAGCTATTCATATTTGCGAAAACCATCGACAAGATCCACAATGGCGTTCTTAACGTGGTAAAGGCTCCGGCTCCGGCTCCGGCTCCGGCTCCGGCTCCTTCAACAAACGCCTTAACATCTCCCAAAAAGAATCAGAAGCCGTCTACTTCAGCTGCTGCATCCCCGTTGTCACGGAAGGATCACGGGGGGGCGTCGACCGAGGAACTCGAGCAGCCCAAGAAGACCGAGAAGCCTGAGCAGCCCAAGAAGACCGAGAAGCCTGAGCAGCCCAAGAAGACCGAGAAGCCTGAGCAGCCCAAGAAGACCGAGAAGCCCAAGAAGACCGAGGAGCCCGAGAAGACCGAGCAGACCGAGAAGACCGAGGAGCCCGAGCAGACCGAGGAGCCCGAGCAGACCAAGGGGGGAAGGGCGGTAACGGGGACCAAGGAAAAGAATGTGGTTTCGCCTGTCGGAAATAACAAGACAAAGCGGCAGATGACCGAGGGTGGGATTACACAAGAGCAGCAGGCCAAGCGGGTCAAGCAGGCCGAGCAGTCAAAGTCCAAGCAGGTGGCTATTTCAAAGGAGCAGCAAGCCAAGCAGACGGATGATGATGATGACAACTTTGGCTTGGATGATGTGTAGTTCAAGTCTAATCTATCTCTGTTTTTTTACCCTCTGTTTCAGATCAGACGGTAATATCTCTCCAAGTTGCTGAAGGAGGCCTGGAACGAGATGATGGATGCATTGATACGGTCTGTTTATTGTTGCCGCCGTACTCGTTCAAAATACTTTTCTGTCGCATCTTGTACCGCGTCGTGAAATCTGCGGACAAATGTATTCAGACGGAACCTATCCTTGTCGATGCCCTTCAAGTATGTTGTGGCGGACGAATACGTGCTGATGCGCGAGATCTTTTCGGACGCATCCGTGAGGTTATCATAAAATCCGGGATACCTTTTTCCAAGGACGTGCTCCAGCGCGGGCAAACGATTCACGATGACCGGAGTGTTGTGCATGATGCATTCCTGTACGGCATATATCGCGGAAGCGTCGACGACGTTCAAAAACACCGCGTTCTTATGGAGCATCTCTTCGTACTCGTCTTCAGATAGCTCGGACAGCGTCACCGCCTCTTTTTCGTGTTTCTTGGCGAGGCTCGCGATCATGCCCCGCACGTACCTGTTTTTGGCGGTCATGAGAGGTTGATCACGGCATATTTTGATCGGGTCGCGAGAAATCAGGGGGTCACGACAGATGCTGCCTTCGTTGTCTTCTTCTTGGTCGGGTGCTTCATAGAACTGGTCGCGCACGAACTTCTGTGCAGAGCTTTCTATACGTTCGAAGAAGGCGTCGAACCCGGACGACGTCATCGCCGGAAAGTACTGGTAGGATCCGGATCCGGAGGCGTTGCGCCGCGAAAGAAGCACCGCTTTCTTCAAGACTATGCGTTCCGCGGAATTTGTACCGAACCTGACGATGTCGTATATTGCATACGGGTTCGTCGCTTGAACGGAATCCCCCAGCTGGACCAGCATCTTGTCCGGATTTCCGAGGAACGCCGACATCGAGAACATCCGGCTCTCTCGAGTCGCTTTAGGAGCGGCATGATCGAGGGCGAAAACGGGAACCGTCTTGTCCGCTTTTTTTAGCGCGGTTTTAAGGTCCGAGGCCAGCTGAGGGGACAGCGCGAAGAGCGCCACGCAGGCGTCGAGAGATTTCAGAAAAGCGGGCACTTCGAAGAGTCGTTTGCTGCCATAAGGCGTCTGAGCCGTGTCGAACGCGTGGTGCACGAAGCCAGCCCACGGCTTATGGCCGTTGTCCGATGTCGACGTTTCGTATGGCAGAATATTAGCGGCTTCCATAGTCGGCCGCGCCCAACCAAACGTGCGGTCGACGTAAGCGTCTATTCTTATGTGCGACGCCCTCGCGTCTCTGCCATGAACTTTGGGAGAAAGATAGCGAAGACCGCGCAATAAGTACCCCAAGCCTACGGAAACCCCGTCGTAACTGATCCAGTCCACGTCGGCCATAATGCGCACCGGGCCCCTCACTTCCGATGATGCGACCTTTACGCCAAGAGACTGTTGTTGTTCCCGCATTCCTCCAAAGAAGGCAGCGGACGAAAACAGCATCGCGCTCGACGTTTCTCCGACTATGGCGTCCATGACTTTCTGCACCCGGGGCTTCATGGGCTCCTCCTCGAGCGCCTGCGGGTCTTTTAGGGGGCTCCTGATCGCGTCTTCGTACTTGGAGCTGAAGCTTCCCGTCACCGCGTAAATGATGGCCCGAGCGACGTCTCTCGCGGGTATACCCGCGTAATCCCAGTCGAAATAGCTGTCGGCGTCGCCCTCGTACCACGCGCGCACGAAGGGTTTGGACCTGGAAGTCAGCGAGGACACGATCTCGACGACGTCCTCATGGACCTCTTCCATGGACTTCTCGAACAGCGGCCCCGCGTCCTCCGGCGCATCCAGCTCGCTCTCGTCCAACACGCGGCGTTTCCCGACTTCGGATGCCAACACCGTCTCCCTCGCNGCGTTATATTCGGCAATGATCGATGGGGCGTTCGTGGTCGCCCCGAAATCGGCGTCCAAGAACGCGCGCACCATTTTGTCGATCACGGGTTTTGGGTCGAACGTGTCGCCGCGAAACAAACCTCCGGAATCCGTCTCGAAGCGGTGACGAAAAGCCTCGTCCATGCCGACGTCGAGCGCGAGTTTGTGTACGGAATCTGATCCGTAAAATGCAAACACGGGCGCCGTCTCCTGGGTAGCGAACACCAGAGCTTCGTAGCGCATCACTACGACGGCCAAGAAGTAGCGCATAATCTGACGCGCGGCTCCCGCGTTACGTAAACGCGGTACTTGAAACGCCGAAACGGCGGATATTTTACCGATGCGGCTGATTAGTGTCGATATCGCGTCTTCGTCTCCGCCGATTTTGGCTGATGCGGATGGGTCGGTAGGGTTTTCGTACTGCTCATAGGGCACGAATGCCAAGCGCGCGCGCAGCTTCTCCGCAGTTTTCGAAAACGTGCGCGCCAGCTTGTCCGCCACTAATTCGTCGCTACGGATATGGTCGAGCTCCTCGTGGTTCAGGACGACGCCCAACGTCCGAGGGTGCAGGGGCAAGTAGTGTAAGAAGTTCTTGACGTCCGTGGCATCGGCGCCGAAGAGCACGTCCGGTGCGTACGTGACGTTCTCTGAAGCGGCCGTCGGAAACTCCTCTTCGAGCGATCCCAAATCCGTGCGAGATCGCACCAACACGTGGTCGAACGAGCGCAAGTATTTTTGCGCGGCTTTAGAAGGCATATCGACCGAAATCGCGTACAACGGTAACGCAGTTGCCGCGATTAACTCGAGCGTCCTCTCCATGAACTCGTCGTCGTCTCCTTCGCCCGAGCCGCTCGAGACGACGTTTCCGCCGGAGCAGACGACCATATCTATGTCGTCTGGGATGGCTTCGAGCGCGGTCGGCGATGCGAACCGCACGTCGACGCCGAGATTGCCGAGGAGCCCGGTCAGGGCGCGTTGGTAAGCGTCCCCGCAAAGACTGTATCGGAAGTAAGATTCCTGCGAGACCGAGTTGGGATGAAACGGGAGCCCCCCGAGGGAGCCTCTTCTCAAAAGCACGAGAGCCGCGAGATGGGGCTCGACCCGTTTTCGTTGATTCGTTCGCCTGATCCTCTCGACGGTACCGATGGGCCGGGTCTCGTCTTCCAGACCGAACACGTCCACGCCGCTCAGTCTCTGCCGGTGCTTTTCGGCTATCTCTCGCGCCTTTTCGAACCTCGCTCTCCAGGCCGGCATGTATGGTAAGCTCCGCTTTGTACTATGTAATGAAAATTTCCGGCATGGGGGAACATATTAGAGCTATGAAAAATGCTATAGGGATAATATATAGACCGAATCATCATCCATGAAAAAGGAACCCGCGGTGCATCTGGACCTCGATTACTTCGATCAGGGCGACTTCTCCGGCGTGCACAGGTCGGGGTGGGCTTTCGCTGTTCGTGGCATCCGCGAACGATTCTCTCCGCCACCTTCCTCCTCCGATGAAGACGACTTCGATAGCATCGAGGGACAAGAAGATGACGGCTCGATAACAACGTCAACACCAAACCCGACGATACGACTGGACGCTTACGTAGACCGCACCTTTCACTGGAAACAGGAGAGCCTCTTGAAGAGCGGCGTATTACCGTATCCAGCGGATATTCCATGGGCGGGATTTGTGCATCACACCTTCGATACCACGCACAGCGAACACAACTGCACGCGGCTTTTGAAAAACGAAGTGTTTCTGGAATCGCTCAAGGGCTGCGTGGCGCTGCTGGTGCTGTCGGAGCACCTGGCGTCGAGGATGCGCGACGAGCTCGACGCCCTGGTGCAAAGCGGCCACCTGGCCCCCGAAAACTCGCCCCCCGTCTACTCCATGAAGCACCCTACGGAATTCGTTTCCGAAGGTCGCATGTTCTCGATGGACAAGTTCGAACGCAACCGCGACAGGAGGCTGGTGCAAGTGGGCGCCTGGCTGCGCAACCCCTATGCCATCTACGAGGTGGTGATGCGGCCCTCCAACTTTCCCGTCCAAAAAGCGGCGCTGCAGGGGATGGATATGGTGCCGTACTTTCCTCCGCAAAATTTTGGGGGAATGATCGATGCCATGAGAAAGTCGGCGGAATCGTTTTGGCGCGAAAGAGATCCCGATGGTGACCGCATACCAGGGTCCGCAACCGATGTCAATTATAGATACGGAGAAGGCGTACTCGCGCGCCTCGAAAGAAACCACGGTAAGGTGAAGAGGATGGGACCCGTCGACGACGACGCGTACGACGCCCTGCTCTCCGAGAACGTGGTGTTCCTGGATCTAATAGACGCTTCCGCGGTAAATACCGCCATAGAATGTGTCGTTCGTAACACTCCGCTCATCGTCAACAGGGTTCCGGCCATCGAAGAGACGCTGGGAACGGATTATCCCGGGTTTTACGGAACAAACGACGGCAGCGTTCACGACGTAGCGTCATCCTGGCAGGTGTACCGCCGCTGTCACGAGCACATGCAGAGCGCGATCGACAAGTCGGAGTACAGGCTGGAAACGTTCCTGGGCCGCCTCGAAGACGTCGTGCTCTCCGTTCTCGAGTCGGGTAAGTAGTCGAACGCACACAGCAGTTCGCTTGCTGCACGCATCATGCACCGTTTCTTTTTTTTTCGTTTCAGGACCGAGACGAAGACGACAGTTCGTGTACCCTGTCCTCGAGCTGTCGTGTCCTGCGGTCTAAGGCTTGTACCGCGGATATCGCGGTGTACAACATTTCCGTCTGATCTACGATACGGAGATCGTCGACGAAGGCGTGTGTCACACGAAAGCACCGCGATTCACCAAAGCAATTAAGCTCCGGATTTGGACGGTCGTTCGTCGCATGGTTTGCATGGTTCGCATGACGCAACCTCAACGTCATCAGCGTCGCCGACCGTTTCGCATAGTTTGTATTATATTCCGCGTCGCCTCCCCTGCTGAGAAGATCGCCCGTCGTGTCGTTGTAAGTGTCGAATCGAACGCCCTCCACGACGAGCATCGTGTAGCGGCGACGCCCTTCGAATTCGCCCCGAGTATTCTCATCGACGACCAGCAACCTTCTTCCTACCGTGAATATACACCGGTCCGCAGGAGCTAGCATCTCCCGATTCAGGTACGACCCGTTGTCGTCTTCGTCTACGTAAGCGGTAGCCATTCCGTCCCGGTCGCAAGACAGAAAAAACGGTCTGAGCAGGGGGACCCTACCCCGCTTCGTCTTGACGCACATAGGCAGGTGCCGCAGAACGTCTTGAGCCGTCGCTCCAATACGGACTTCTCCACATGCAGGCGTCACATTCGACGAAGTGAGATTCTCGTCCCTGAACCGGAACCTCTTTAAAGGCAGCGCGAACGCGCCCGTCGCCAACGCCAACGCGTCGTCGCCAGCCACGTCCGAAATGTCCGTCTTGATGCGCTCGTCGCACGTGGTCTGATAGGCGTGAGCCGTCACGTGATTTGACACCCGAAGCTCGCCTCTCATCGAGGTTTTTCCGTCGGCAGAAAAACGGCACACACCGCCGATGCCGAAACGCTTCTGAGGATACGCCGCGTCGTCTCCCTCTTCGAACCCGACTTCGAACCCGTCGTAAAACCCGCGCTCATGCGATCTACCGCCGACTAATCCCACGGTCCAAGCGCTTTCGTCGTCTCGAAAGGACACGCCTCCATTCTCGACGACGACGTCTCCGCGAACTTCTAACGCGGGAGGATGTACGAACGACGACGGAAAATCTTCCAGGGCCTTGTCGTCGTCATGCCCCACGCCTTCGTTGCGCACGACCAGCCTTCGGTGTATCTCTACGCCGTCGTCGTGGTCGACGACCTGGGGGGACACCCTTTCGAAAGCCTCGACGTAAGCCACTCGCTTCCGATCCGCCCCTTCCTTTTCTTGTTCCGTTAAAGGGTGCCCGTCTTTTCTTCGGACGGTTATTTTTACGATTGAGGAACCCCAAAATACGTTGGTGACGATCCATTGGCGCGCTCGGTCTCCTCCTCCGTCTGCTATCAGCAGGTCGGTGCCCCCCGCACCGGCGTAGTCGTCGTCGTTGGAAGCTATAGACCCCGAAGCGTTTCGCCAAGCGCGCACGATGGCTTCTCGAGCGCTCGGACGGAGGGGCGCGCGCACGAGATACGTCAAGTGGTGGGGGGTGTCCAGGCGCGCACCCTCGACCTCGACGGGATGACCGGAGAGGTCGAACCTCGCCTTGACCGGCGACTTCAGAAACCCCTCGTCGTCTGCGTGTTCTATCGCGGACTTTACGCGCGCCGAGCCCTCCTCAGACAGCCCGAGATACACGTGATCGTCGTCTACGTGGCTAGATAGGACGGGAATAGAGGAGCGTAAGGCGTCGCGTGCGAAACGCACCGATCGGACGTAATTTCCCGTCGATCCACCGTCGATCAGACGATTCAAATGATCGTGCAGAGGTGCGCTGAACACGGTGCGCGAAAATTTTAGCGTAGCGCGTTTTCCGTCTTCGTCCACATCGCCGTCTTTTTCTTCGAAAGACACATCTCCGAGCTGGTCCAGCACGAGGACGAGACGGCGAACGCCGTCTTCCTTGAGCGCGCGATCAAGCACTGCATCCCGCGATGCCGGGCTCTCGTCCGAGATGTGTGATAAATGCGCGCGAGGACGCGCGGCGTATACAAAGGGCATCGCCGACGAATCGCTTTTGGATACGGCATTCTCGAGGCGTTCCTTGGCTAGCTGCGCCATGTATGAAGTGCCGTCGAAAGCTCTGAGAACGATGGCGTGCGTTCCCGGTGCCCACTTCCCGTCTTCTGTTCCGTCTGGGTAATCCAAGACGTCCTCGACCACGAACAACCCGGCGTCCGACCCTATAGCCACGGTCAAGTTCAGGAGCGAGGACATGCGCGTCCTGAGACGGGCGTCGTGGCCTCCAAGGACCACGACCGCGCCGCCTTCTTCATCTTTAAGGAATACGCGCGTCGCTGCAGAAGCCGCGGCGTACTTCCATCGAGAGGGTCTCGCGTTCGAAAAGTAGTGCGATGACCGAGCGTCGTGTAGCCGTCCCGAAGGAGATGATGTCGAGACGTAAGGACGGATGTCGATGATGGGATATTCGGCGGAAGGATCGGAAGACGACTCTAGGGCGTTTTTACACCTTTGTAGCACGGGGTCTGCCGCGGTCTCGAAAACCTTTCGATCTCCCGAAACGGGTTGTAAGGGAATGATGTCGACGCCGAGCGAAGCATCCGGCGCTCCGTTTTCGTCTCCGTCTTCATATTCGTAAATGTACGTCTCTCGACGTAAAGCATAAGCCGTCTCCCCTATGACCAACACGATACGTCCGTAATTTCGATCCAGGGTTCTATCAAACCGGGGCTTATCGTCGTCGTCGTTATCACAACGGAGCAACACGTCAAGTCCAGTGTCCTTCGCGCTCGAAAGCGATAGACGGATATTGATGACACCGTCTACGTATGATATGCCGCGAACAGTAACTTTTACTGGTATCAGAGGCACGAAGTACCCGTCGCAACTGTCCGTGCACATGAAAGCTCCCGAACGCACGACGCCCCTGGCGTCCACGTACGCGCGCGCGAAATGCGCGGATGACGGCGTCGCTTTTCCGTCGTCGTCTTTGTCGGGTATCCGAAAGTCGATGTTACTGTGCGACAGGTTCGCTATGGTGTCCGTAGAATGACTCTCCTGCTGCGTCTCGCTTCGTAGCTCCAGTCGACCTCCCGTACACATGACGGTTCCAGAGACGTCCAAAGCCGCTCCAAACCGCGGTAACTTTCGCACCCCTACCCTATTATCTTCGATGTACAGAGCTGCGGTGGCGGAATCTGATTTTTCTCCTAGGACGGTGTTTCCGAACACCATGGCGTTTTCGGCGTACGCGCTCCTGAACACCATATCTTTGCCCCTCACGTTCAGGAACGGCATCAAGCCGCCTTCTCCCTCTTCTCCGACGAGGTTGTGAACCGCCCCCGTTTCGAGAAACGCCACCGAGTTCATAGTCGGCAGTTCGGGCCTCGCTCTTTACAGGATTGGCCGTAAAAAAAATGTAACAATCCATCACAAGCGGTACAAAAAGTACGTATGCGTGACGAGTATAAAGAAATAGATAAAAACGAAGCCCGGGCGAGGCGAGTCTCGTATTGTAAAAACCAAACATGCATTACGGCATGCCCAGTGACAGGGAACGACAGCATGACGAACGGCAACACGGATGTTCAGCGTCGCGAGAACGTGACGCGCTGTTTTGCATCTTTACGGCAGTATCGATCACCTTGATATTGTTCGGCATGTACTCGGGCGCTCTCGCGTTCGTGTGGTCATCCTATGGCGATGACGCGCGTTGCTGTAACTACGCTGTAGAAGCACTGATCGTAGATAAGGTGCACCATCCCAAGTTCAGCGGCGAATGCCTTCTGACGCTGGAATGGATCCTCGGAAACGAAGCGTACCGACAAGTGCTCGACGTTCCGCTCGAACGTTGTCAGAGCATGGACGATAGCGGGATGTACATTCGCGGATGCGTCAAAGAATACCGCCCCGAACGTTTCGTGTTCAACGACGACGATGATAGATGTAAGACAATCGTGCCCCCGAATCGGGTACGCGCGGAGCTGAGGCGGGCCTGGTTGGTGACCGTGTTCTTCCCGGCGATATGGCTGGCCCTCATCCTGTGCTTGTTTCGAACAGTTTGACCGTCGCTCAATCGTCCATTTTTGCTATGCAACACGGTTTCTTAAAATCTTCTCTGAAAACCGACGTTTTGGTATCGTTCCGCCAGTTCGTCGAGGTTTTCGCCACGCGATAGCTGCTGTCGCATCAGGGGCGACATGAAACGGAGTTTCTGCTCCGCCTTTGGTATCCAACCGTCGCCGATCAAGCGCTTGTACGCGTCGAAGTCCGAATGCTTCAGCCTGCACACCAGGTACGTGAGGTACTTGTACTCTTCGCGTACCCCGTCATAGTCGTCGCCGCTGCGTAAGTACATATTTTCGGCGTCGACGGCTACGCTTTCGGGTCGATGACCGTCTGGATCGCGGTCAGATTCCGCGCTTTTGAAAGCGTCGGCGACCTTTTTTAAACGCGGAGCGACGACTTCGTGCATCTTGCGTGGAAGGGACACCAAATTCCTTTCCCCGTATTTGTCGAGAAAGCTCTCAGTCGTCAAAAAATGGCGGACGCGAGTCACCAGCAGCGCCAGCAGCACCAGCCCCGCGCACAGCGCCAGGAACTCGGCGTCCGACAGCCTGCCCCCGCGCGCGACGATGAAAAGCGAAGCGGCTAAGAGACCCGTGATGACCAAGGCGTCGACAGGCTTCGACAAATCCGTCACACGATGATTTTGACGGCGTTTTTCTATCTTCTTGTTCATGCCGCGATTTGCTCTAGGTTTACGCCACAAATATTTATCGGTCGATCGATCGCTAGCTCGCTCGCACACCCTGCTTCTCTTTTCATGCTCCTCTCTTCGTTCGCTGTCGTTCGCTCGATGATGTAAGTTTTGAAACGGGAAAAAAGAGCCGTCAACTTAACGTCTTCCGTCTGGGGGGGTCGTCGGCGTGACGGCTTTGCTGGGTTTCGTCTGCTTCTCATCAACTGCGGGAGTCTGGGGGCGAAAGCGCAATTCGTGCGCAGATGGCGCCAATATGCGCCTCATCCCAAGCAGGACAGCGTTCAAAGGATCGATCGGCCTGCCTTCTCTCGAGCCGCTGGTGGTGGCATCATCTTCATGACCTTGCCCCTGTTCTTGTTCCTGTTGGTGGCAGGCTCGGGCGCGCGAGCTCGTGTCGCTCATCAGCAGCGACGTTACAGGAACCGGTTTCGTCGACAGGAAGAAGAGGAAGCTTTGATCAAAGGTGTGGGTGGTGGGAGCAGTCGGGTTATAACTCGAGATCATATGAGGATGTTCTATAAACGCGCGCTCTCGATGTCCAGGGCGAAGCGAGTGTATAGTGAGTCACGACCAAGTCGCAAGCTGACGTCGATTTTTCTTGGAGGTGGTCTGCGCAGGTGTGTGCGGGCGGGTACACAGCATGACCAAATAAATTTTTTATTGTCGTTGAAAGTTCGAAAAGATCGACTATTGCTTCTTGGTGACGCAAACGCGCGGCATGCTCTTATTTTTTCTCACGGCCGTCAGATCGAGCACGTCGTCTTCTCCGTCGTCTTCGTCCTCTTCGTCCTCGTTGTTGTTGCACATCGTCCAGAAGGCGGGGTCGCACATCTTGAAGTCGCCGTGCGCATTGGCTTTGTACCAGAAGAGCTGGTCAACCAGACGGTTCGACTTGGCGTTGACGTGGATCACGAGGCACTCGTAGTCCTCGGTGCACTGGTCCATGATGTCGCAAAACATGTCGAAGCTGGGGATCATCCCCGCGAAGTTTTCGTACAGCCTCTTGCGGTTGCCGACGTTGTTTTCACGCAGGATGAAGGCGTAATCTATGTTCGACCTCAGGTCTGGGGGCACGCCCAGCGGGTACTGCATGGTGATCAGGAACAGCGTCTTGTAGTGGCGTCCGTTCAAAAAGAGGAGGCGGATGTTCTTGTCGCGCGCCCACGCCTTGGAGTCGTAGAGGCAATCGTCGAGGATGAGGAATGCCCGGGGGTCGATGTTCGAATTGCCATATAGCTTCTTCTGGCGCCGGATCTTCTTGGTCACGATCTTCTGGCGCTCGACGAACCTGCCGACCACGTCGGGCGTGTACTCGTCGTGGATGAACATGGACGGCACGATGGGCGTGTAAAAATTGTTGGCGCTTTCCGTGGGAGATATCACGGCGCCCAAGGGCGTGTCGCGCTGGTAGTACAGCAGGTCGCGGACCAGGAAACTCTTCCCCGTGTCTCGCTTGCCTACCAGCACGATCGACTTGTCGCAGGATATGCTGGTGATGTCGAACTTTTCGAGTTCCAGTTTCGGCATAGCAGGCGTATAAATTCGCGACATTTTTTTTTGCCGCTGTTTTCCGTATCGGAACAAAAACCCAAAAGCGAAACCTGCCTTGCAACCACAACCAAAACCTCACGCCATAAACAATATGGCGTCGTCGAAGCTCGCGAGGTCAAATCTTTGAGACGGCAAGCGCATCGCCAGATACAGCCGCAGCTCGCCATATCCGAAGACGTGTTCCTTTCCGACGCTCATCGCGGCTGATGCGGCTGATGCGGCTGACACGTCGTCGTTCTTTTCCTTGGACACCGAAGGGGCAACGTCATCGTCGGAAACCGTCTTGACGATTGTTGTTACTCCGCAAAACTCCGAAAGTACGCGGACATCGAACAGACCCGCTCTGTACTCGCTCGGGATACCTTGTCCGGCGTCCCTGTCTCCGATAACCCTCTGCATCGCGGCACTTATTACGCCGCCGTAAGCACCGGGAAGGACGCCCTTGGAATGCGCCGTCGTCTGACCCCCCCGCACGATCTTCTTCGACTTCGAAACCGCTGTTCTAGATTCGAGAAGCGGCCGGAGGACGTCGCCCAACGTCGGGTGCCCGCGCAGCAGATCGTGGATCTCTCCT
>SL_4KL_010_BRINEDRAFT_10001055_pt1 | contig 15037 bp, 14 predicted proteins | sample SodLak_010_BRINE_2_FD_10664 | JGI IMG/M metagenome (IMG submission 10664)
CCCGGCTCGGGTTTTACGCCGATCGGGTAGACGATCGGACGGTTTCCGTGACGACCGTCCCTGCCGTCCTCGAGAAGACCCTCGAGCCATCTCGTCTGCGGGACGTGCTCACCTCGTTCATCGCCGGCGATCGGGATGCAGGGGGCGAAACGGTCGACGCCCTCGCCGACGAGTTCCTCGGCGATCTCGCCTGTTATCCGTCGATCACCGGCAACACGTCGCTCACGGAAGGTTCAGTGGTCGACCTGCTCGAGGCGCTCGACGGGTGTGACAATCCGTACGCCTGCCCCCACGGACGACCCGTGATCGTCCAGTTCGACTACCGTGAACTCGAGGATCGGTTCGAGCGGGATTATCCGGGCCACACCTGAGTGGGATTACAACCCCTCGACAGTGATCGAGTTCAGGAGCTATGATCGCCACGGGAGGTGGGTAGAGCAACGTCGGATCGGAGGTCACTGACGGCGTGTGCCGAAAGAGGAGTCGATCATGACTGCGTGGTGACCGGCCTACTCGTCTTCGTGTGCAGGAGAGCACCACTCATCGATGGCTTTGCTCACGTTGAGTGCCGTCACGTACGTCCCGACGAGGGCGATGAGAACGATCATGACGACGGGCTCAGGGTAGACCACGTAGGTTCCAAGACCGGCGAGTAGCAAAACAGATAGCGATTACCACACCCGACGAAATGACTCGCCCGACTCGCCCCGCCGCTCGTCGTCCAACAGACTTCACGTTCCGTTATGAATGCCGCAGGTAGTTCGTGTTTCCCTCGATGTCTTCGATGGAGCCACTTTATCTTACAGCTTGCTATCAAATCCACGCGGACACAGACCGTGTCCCTTACGTACCACCAGGTGCGACCACACAGTAATGAAACGACGAACCTTCCTCGTTGGTGCGGCTGGCGGGTCCACACTCGGGCTCGCAGGCTGTATCCAGGATACGTCCGAAGACGACAGCGACGACGCCGCTGGGACCGATGATGCGACCGACGACAGCACGGATGACAGCAGCGACGACGGCGGATCTGACTATAGCACCGACACCCTCCACGTCGCCACCTACAGCTCCTTCATCGACGCTCCGAGTGACAGCCCCGGCGTCTGGATCAAAGAGGAGTTCGAAGACCGCTTCGACGTCACCCTCGAGTGGCACACGCCCGAGCAGGAACTCAACCACTACGTCGAACGGTACAACGACGGCCAGGAGATCGAGCCCGAACTGTACTACGGCCTGAGCCCACACGAGCTCGTCCGGGCCGATGAGAACACCGATGGCGGGATGTTCGTCGAAACTGACCGCTCTCTCCTCCCGAACGCCGACGATATCGGTGAGGAACACGAGTTCGACCCCGAAGGCCGGGTCATCCCGACCTACCGGAGCCTCTGTGCCATCGTCTACGACGGCCGGAACGTCTCGGCACCGGAAACGTTCGAGGACCTCCTCGAGCCGGAGTACGAGGGCAACATCGCGGTGTCGAACCCCCAGCGTGGGACGACCGGCCTGTTGTTCATGCTCTGGACGCTCAACGAGTTTGGTGAAGACGGCGACTACACCTACCTCGATTACTGGCAGGACCTGCTCGACAACGATACTCGCGTCCTCGACTCCTGGAGCGATGTGTACACGCAGTTCGAAGAGGAGGAGGTGCCGGTGGTCGTCTCCTACTCGAACGACCGGGTGTACGCGAAGCGGTTCGAAAACGATCTCGAGAAACACCAGGTCTCCCTGCTGAACGATCAGGCGTTCGCGAACTACTCCGGCATCGTTCGGTTCGCCGACGGCGAGCACGACGACCTCGCCCACGAGTTCATGAACTTCGTCCTCGAGCCCGACGTACAGGCAGTCGTCGCTGAGCGGAACGTCACGGGGCCGACCAACGAACAGACTGACCTTCCGGAGGTCTACGAGGAGTACGCCAAAGAGCCAGACGAGGCCGTCTTCTACGATTACGACCAACTCAGTGGTAACCTCTCCGGATGGATCGACGACTGGGGGCGACAGGTCGTCGACAACTGATGTCGTGTCCCCCGTAATCAGGTGCAGTCACCGTCTTCGACCATGTCTTCGTCGTCCTCGAGAACGGACTCGAGTGGGGCGGTTAGCGGTCGCTCGTCGGTTCCCGACCGAGTTCGTCTTCGACGGCATCGACTTTGTCACGCGCCGTCATCTCGACCTCGCGTTTGTCGTCGACCTGGACCAGCGTCTGGACGTGGCTGTGGTCGACCGCCTCGTGGGCCGCTGCACAGGCCGCGAACAGCTCGTGGACGTCGTCGGCCTCGAGCGTCGTCGCCATCGGCGTCGTCTCGTAGGTGACGTCAAATTCCTCGAGAGCGTCGATCGCGGCGGCGACGTCGGCCGTGATGTCGTCTTCGGTGATGGGCGAGACGCGCAACAGGGCAAACACTGTCATGGGGAACCCTTCGAGACAATCCGTCGTAGGTGTGGTGGTTCCGCTGCCCGTTCCCGGATACCTCACAGCCCTTCCCCCAAATCAGAAGTCTCGAGTGCTCACGACGTGAGCACCGTACCAACACAGACACCGTGGAGGGCGGCGTGAACGCCCTCGAGAGCCTATAACATGCCAGAGACAGGACCAACGCCGGGGCCGGCGACCGGGGCGGACACGGGAGACGATCAAGCGTCCCGAAAACGAGGCCCACGACGAGTCAGAGACCGCCTCGAGCGCCGGGCAATCGCCCTCGCAGCCGTCGGGACGACGATCATCCTGCTGGTGATGTTTTATTATCCCGTCGCGACCGTCTTCGTCGAATCGATCGTCGTCGACGGGGCGCTGACGCTCGCGATCTTCCTCGAGTTACTCAGGGATCCGTTCTATTTCGGTGACCTCGCCCGCCTGTTCGCCGGGGAATCACCCCTCGCGGTCGGCGCTGACCTGCTCTCGAGTGATCGACGCCTCGGAATCGTCGGCTTCACCGCCTACCAGGCGTTTCTCTCGATGCTGTTGTCACTCGCGCTCGGGATTCCGCTCGCGTACCTCCTCGCTCGATACGAGTTTCCTGGCCGGCGGACGATCCGGTCGCTCACGATCCTCCCGTTCGTGGTGCCCTCGATCATGGTCGCCGTCGGTTTCGTCGCCACGTTTGGGGAGAACGGGACGCTGAACGGCGTCCTTCGATTCCTGGGCTTGCCGACGGTCTCGCTCATGTTCAGCCTCGAGGCCATCCTGATCGCCCACGCCTTTTATAACGCGCCGCTGGTCGCCCGGGTGACGACGGCCGCCTGGGAATCGGTCGATGCGAGTGCGATCGAAACCGCCCGGAGTCTCGGTGCGAGCCCGCTTCGGGCGTTTCGGGACGTCGTGGCCCCACAGCTGTATCCGGCGGTGTTGATGGGTGGGGCGCTCACGTTCGTCTTCACGTTCGGGACGTTCCCCATCGTCCTCGCCCTGGGCGGGATTCAGCTGGCGACCGTCGAGGTATTCGTCTACCAGCTCGTCCAGGACCTCAACTACGCCGAAGCTGCCGCCCTCGCCATCGTCGAACTGGTCATCTCACTCGGCGTCCTCTACGGCTATCTGCGATACGAGGCCAAACACACCGTCCGTTCACGCGGTGCGAGACCGCTGCCGAGAAAGCCGCTCCGACCCCCGGCGCTGACGGGCCGCGAACTCCTCCCTCGAGCGGGACTCGCGGTGTACGGGGTCATCGCGCTGTTCGTTTTCGTCTCGCCCGTCGCGAGCCTCATCTACCGGAGCGTCGTCGATCCGGGGGCTGGCTTCACGCTGGCGCACTATCAGTTCCTCATCGACCGGCAGGCGACGGGGGCGGCGTTTCAGGTCCAGCCGTGGCCCGCGATCCGTAACTCACTGGTCTTTGCGGCCGCGGCCCTCGCGATCTCGCTGCCAATGGGCATCGCTGTCTCGGTCCTCACGACACGCCGGTATCGTGGCCGGAAACTGATCGACGTCGTGGCGATGGCCCCGCTTGCGGTCTCGGGGATCATCGTCGGCATTGGACTCCTTCGAGGCCCCGTCTTCGGATTCGAAATCGGCACCTATCGGATCACCATGACGGGCACCATCGCTATCATCGCCGCCCACGCTGTCGCCTGTTATCCGTTCGTCGTTCGTACCGTCGCCCCGGGCCTCGAGTCGATCGATCGCAGCCTGCTCGAGTCCGCCAGGGCACTCGGGGCCTCACGAACTCGGGCGTTGCTCGACGTCGAACTACCGCTGGTCTGGCCGGGCGTCGTCGCGGGTGCAGCGTTCGCGCTGGCCATCTCGATGGGGGAGTTCTCCTCGACGATCATCCTCGCGACGGGCACCGACCAGTACACCATGCCGGTCGCAATCGAACGCTTCATCGGCCGTCGGCTCGGACCAGCAACTGCTATGGGCGTCGTCTTACTGGTCATCACCTCGGTCAGTTTCGTCGTCATCGACCGTCTTGGGGGTGAGAGCTTTGGTCTCTGAGCCGCTCGAGTCGCTCTCCTCCCAAGCCAGGACGGCGCGCGGCGATGGCAACAGCACCACCGACGCTGACGATGCCATCGCCCTCGAGCTCGAGGACGTCACTAAACAGTACGTGACGACAACCGCTGTCGACGACGTCTCGATCCAAGTCCGCGACGGGGAGTTTTTCACCTTCGTAGGCCCATCCGGCTGTGGCAAAACCACGACACTCCGGCTGATTGCGGGGTTCGAAGGGCCGACGGCCGGGGCGATCCGGTTCCACGGCGAGGACGTCACCGGCGTCCCACCGGAAGACCGGGATATCGGCGTCGTCTTCCAGAATTACGCGCTCTTTCCCCACATGAGCGTCGCCGAAAACGTCGCTTACGGCCTCAACTTCGTCTCGCCACCGGGTGGCGTCTCGAAAGACCAGCGCGTCGCCGATTTACTCGAACTGGTCGACCTCGAGGGGATGGGCGACCGCGACCCCGACCAGCTGTCGGGGGGTCAGCAACAGCGCGTGGCGATCGCTCGAGCGCTGGCCCCCGGCCCGGACATCCTCTTGCTCGATGAGCCCATGAGCGCACTCGACGCCCAGTTACGCGAACGCCTCCGGATGCAGGTTAAAGCCATCCAGCAGGAACTCGGGATTACGACGGTGTACGTCACCCACGACCAGGAGGAAGCACTGGCCATCTCAGATCGGGTGGCCGTCATGCGCGAGGGCGCGCCCGAACAGATCGCCCCTCCAGAGCGGATTTACCGCCAGCCGTCGACGCGGTTCGTCGCGGAGTTCGTCGGCGATAACAACGTCTTCGAGGGTGTGATAACCGACATCGAGCGGCTCGCTTCTGCCCACGACTCTCGAGGCAGCGACACCACTCACCTCACGATCGACGTGGGAGAGGGAACGTTCGATGTCGAAACGCCTCTCGAGCCAGGGGTGGCCGCGCCAACCGAGGGGTCGATGGCAACAGTCTGTGTTCGTCCGGAACACCTCTCGCGGACGGCGTCGGCGAATCAGTTCACGGCTCGCGTCGAGAGTGCGGAGTTTCTCGGTGAGACGACCCGTGTCCACCTGCAGTGGCAGGATCAGGAAATCCTCCTGCGGACGAACGATCCGCTCTCGGGAGCAGTCACGGTTGGATTCGAGCCGGATGCCGCACATTTGATCGACTGGCAGTGACAGCGACCGAACCGTATTTGTCGGAGTGGGTGATAATCCGTATGCACCTTCTCGAGGCCTCGAACACGTGTGCGGCCGTTCTCGAGGATGTCCAAACCGTCGTTGTGAGATGAGCAGTCGTCCAAAACGATCACGACCGCTTTCGTCGTCCAGGGTCACGTCTTCCTCGAGGACGTTCCCAGGACGGGCAAGACGCCCGTGGCTCAGTGCCTGGGGACGACGCTCGACCTCGGGTGCATCCGGATTCAGTTCACCCTCGACTTACTCCCCGCTGATATCACGGACACACACAGGTACAACGAACACGAGGGGACCGTCGAGTTCGAGAAGGGTTCGGTGTTTCGTCGGCGATGGTCACTATCGCACTCGAGGCGACGAGCACGGCCCTGATCGCGAGCACGAGTGCGACCACGGCGAGACCACGGCGGAGTCCCTCAGAACGTACTATCACTCATCTCAAACATACACGTTTGTCTATACACATCTTGTTGCCCCACCCCAAACGGGTGGTCACGTCCACTCGCTTCGATCACCCCGGCGTGGCGATCGCTCGTTGTTCACTGAACGCCCGTGGTCGGTCGTTCAGGAGCCCCAGAAGTTCTCTCGACTGCCCAGTTCCTCGCGGGGGCGACGGCGACGCCGCGGTGACTCCTCCTCGTCATCGGGTTCGCCATCGGCTTCATCAGTCGACGCCGTGTCGCCATCGGCGTCCGTCTCCTCACTCTCGTCTTCCTCTCCGTCGAGTGGGAGGTGCTCGAGGACGTCCGCTCGAGCGTGGTTGTTGTGGACACGGGTAATTTCGGCTCTGACCCGCGCTTCGGGCAGGACCCCGTCGATCATGACGATGAAGCCGTCTTCGGTTCGCCCGACGCCGGCACCGCTTTCGTGCATATCGACGACGTCGACGACGACTTCCTCGCTCGGTTTGACGGGTTGCGTTTTCAGGTCGCTGATGGGCTGGTTGTAGTGGTTGCACCACTCTTTTCCACCTCGATCACCGTAATGGGCACAGCCCATCCCGGCGATCCGTTCGCTGAAACTGGGGCAGTCGTCTGCGAGTGGACAGTCGGCCATAGACTACGTACCTTCGGTACGGTTAAACCGCTTCCGGAAGCGTGTCCATAGGCTCGCTCTCCCGGTCAACGACGGCTTCTTACCGTCAACTCGAGAGACAGGCAAACCGATTCAACCGAACGCCCGGGAACGGCGGTTCCGAAAACGTTTACGCGACGGAGGGCACAATCAATGATGATGAAGGTACTCGTACCGGTCAAAGAGGTTGCGACCGTCGAAGACGAGTTCGAAATCGACGGTACCAGCATCGACGATCGTTTTCTCGGTGCCGATCTGAACGAGTGGGACGACTACGCCATCGAGGAGGCCGTCCAGCTCGAAGAAGACGGCGTCGTCGAGGAAGTGGTCGCCGTCACTATCGGTGACGAAGACACCGAACAGACGATTCGCCAGGCCCTCGCGAAAGGCGCAGACCGCGCCATCCGTGTCTGGGACGACGCCCTCGAAGACGTCGACCTGCTCGACGTCGGCGCCAAAGTGGCGATCTTCGAGGCGGTCGTCGCCGCCGAGGAACCGGACCTCGTCCTGACGGGGGTCCAGTCCGGCGACGACAGCTTCGGTGCGACGGGCGTTGCCCTCGCTGCGGCCATTGGCTATCAGTGGGGTGCCGTCGTCAACACCCTCGACCTCGACGCCGACGCGGGTGTGGCGTCAGTCCACCGCGAACTCGAGGGTGGCATCGAAGAGCTCACCGATATCGACCTGCCGGCCGTCCTCACGATCCAGACGGGGATCAACGAGCCACGATACGCCAGCCTCCGTGGGATCCGGATGGCCCAGCGAAAACCACTCGAGCATCAGACGCTTGCCGACCTCGGCGTCGACAGCGAGGCCGTTGCAGGCAACCTTCGACTCACCGCGATGTACGAACCCGAGAGCGAAAGCGACACGACTGTTTTCGACGGCAGTGCCGAGGAGACCGCCGGACAGCTCGCTGACTTGCTCCGCGAGAAGGGGGTGGCCCAATGAGCGACATCCTCGCGATCGCCGAGCACCGCCAGGGCGAACTCCGCGACGTGAGCCGCGAACTCGTCACCGCAGCCAGCGCGCTCGCCGCCGACACCGGTGGGGACCTCCACCTCGCTGTCATCAGTGGTGACGTCGATGCGTTTGCCGACGAACTCTCGCTCGAGGGCGTCGACGTGATCCATACGGTCGCCCACGGCGAGGAGTTCAATCACGACGTCTACACCCAGGCCATCACCCAGCTGTTCGACGAACTCGCACCGCGCTACGTGGTCGCCCCGAACAGCGTCAACGGCCTCGATTACGCCCCCGCCGTCGCAACCCGTCTCGACCTCCCACTGGTCACCGACACGATCGACCTCGAGACCGACGGCGACACGCTGATCGCAACCCGCGAAATGTACGGTGGCAAAGTCGAGACGACCACCGAACTCGAGAGTGAGCGGGCCGTCGTCACGATCCGCGGCGCGGAGTGGCCGGCGACGGAGGCCGGCGGCGAGCCAGCCATCGAAGCCTTCGATGCCGAGATCGACGAAGCGGCCCTTGGTTCAACCGTCACCGGCTTCGAGGAAGTCGCAGGCGGCGACGTAGACATTAGCGACGCCGATCTGCTGGTCTCCGTCGGGCGTGGGATCGACGAAGAAGAGAACCTCGAGTTGGTCGAGGAACTGGCCGATGCCTTGGACGCCACCCTCTCGTCCTCACGACCGATCGTCGACGCCGGCTGGCTGCCCGCAAACCGCCAGGTCGGTCAGTCCGGAAAGGTCGTGACGCCTGACGTCTACATCGCCATCGGGATCTCTGGCGCTGTCCAGCACGTCGCCGGGATGAAAGGCTCCGATACGATCGTCGCGATCAACACCGACCCCAACGCCCCAATCATGGACATCGCCGACTACGCGATCCACGACGACCTCTTCGACGTCGTCCCCGCCCTGATCAAGGCCTTCCAGTAACGCTACAGCTGTTCCACTCGGATTTTCGGCTCGTCTGACTCGTTACGCTCGAGTGTCATCCGCACGGTTCGTTCACCCGTCCCCTCGAGTTCCAATACCAGGTCGCTCCCATCCGCGCCAGCGAACGGCACCTCGAGAACCGTCGTCCGTGGTTCCCCGCCCCCGGTCGCCGTTCGAACCAGTGACCGCTCGTCGTCGAGTCGTTCGATCTCGAGGTTCAGTGGCTGGCCGACCATCGAATCCGGCGGTAAGTCGATGTGGTGTATCCGCTGGGGCGGTGGCTGTCCGATGGGCGGCAGTTCTTCTTTAGAGAGGAGGGCCTGGGCCCCATCCTCGAGGTCGGTGACGGCTGTCATTCCATACCGCTCGCTATTCGTCGCCGCGGCGTACTCGAGTCCGGGGACGGTCAGGGCTATCAGGGCAACCAACAGGGCGGCAATGAGGACGTATCGGATCACCGTCTCTTCACCCAACCCGGGTGCGGAGCCACGAGATGAGGCCAGTGTCGCCCGCTCCACGGTCACGCTCGTCACGCCCGCCGCGCTGTGTCTCGTACCGTTCCTCGAGTGCACCCTGTGACACTGTTCGTCCCGTCCCTTTGGAGTCCTGTTTCACCATTTCAACACCGGTGTCCATGGTCTCTCCGAGCACGGCCGCAGCAGTCGTCTCCGGGTCGGTAGGTGCCGACGCTGGGGGAGCCACAGACTGTTCATCGGACTGTCGTTCCGGTTGTGATCCACCTTCGGTCTCGCTATCGATACACACCCCGCCCACAGCTGTCTCCGCGTGTTCGAACGACGCGGATTCCTCGAGAAGGGCAAGGCGTCGGTCCACCCTGTCGACAGCCGCAAGCGCCGCGTTCGCCTGTCGTTCGACCTCTTCGTTGACGTGCTCGAGGTGATCGACGTACCCCTGCAGGGATCGATCGGCAGCTTCGAGTGCGGCGACCCGCCGTTCCTGTTCTTCGAGCCGTTCCTCGAGGTCCTCGGCAGTTGTTTCGAGTGCTGCGACTGAAGACAGGTCGTCGAACGAACGATCCGCCTCGAGGAGCGCGCGTTCGACGGCAGCGAGTCGACGCTCGAGGTGCTTTCGGTCCGTCATAGATCGCCTGGCCGCCCATTGATATATAAACTCGAGTCCCCGGGCCCGGATGCTGGCATAGGGGAAGCCTTTCAGCACGCATCGGTGACCACCGGCCCACGATCACGCCTCCTCACCAGTATTCCGACCGATTTCTCCGTCCAGCGCGACTTCCTCCCTTGTGCAAGCGGAGACAGCACTCGCTCGGGGGCTCTCCCCACCGTGTGGGGTTTCTCGCCAGCGTATCTTGGCGGCGTGAACCGTTTCGGTCGCGTCGTCAATCACGAGCACGTCACCCGGTTGTTCGGGAAGGCGGTCCTCGAGTGTCCCGTTCAGATACGTCGGCTGAGCGGCCTCGAGTGCCTCGAGATCTGCCCGTGCCGTGAGTCGGTGTGCAATCGTAATGTCCGCTTGTGAGATCCCCACCGGCGGGACGGCACTGGGCCGCTGGGTGGCGACGACGAGACTCACTCCCGGTGCCCGCCCGCGGGTGAGGATCGTCTCGAGGGCGGGCCGAGCGACGCCACCGAAGAACGTGTGTGCCTCGTCGAGGAGAAGCCACGGTAGCCGGGTTATCTCACCTGTCATCCGGCCTCGGTACAGCGTTTCTGCGACCCCGCGGACGATCGCGTTCATCGGTGCATCCGCGAGACCCGACACGTCGAGGACTGTCACTGCTGTCTCCTCGAGTGTGCTCGCTGCCACCCCATCCGTATCGAAGACACCCCAGGATCCGGCGAGCTCGAGATGGTTTCGTGCCGACCGGATCGTCGCTGGGGGTGCGTCGCTCTCGTCGATGATACGGGCCATCCCCTCGAGGCTCGAGGCACGTTGGGCACTTCGCCAGAGGAGGCTTCCTGGCCCGCTTTCGGCCTCGAGGCCGACGAGTGCACACCACGATTTCGGGTCGAGCGTGTCCGGCCGAACGGTCGGATTCTCGATGACGGTTGCGGGAACGGGTGGTCCATCCGCCGGTTCGGCGAGGTGCGTGAAGACGCCCATTGGATCGATGACGATGGGAGCGATCCCTTCCGCCCGGGCGAGTTCCTCGGCGATAACACCCAGTGTAAAGGACTTACCATACCCCCGTTTACCGACGACGAGCATGGCGTGTGGTCCATCGAGGTCGAGGCCGATGTCGGCCCCGTGACTGCCGTCGCGAGCACGGTAGCTGCCGAGGCGACCGATGTGGCTCGAGATCGCAGACCCACTGTTCGCGTCGCCGTGGCCGATCACGAACGTCATGCGTCGGCTGGCCGCCCGCCCACATATAAACCTGGGCTCGAGGGCAGCTCCGCGTTTATATACCATCACGGGGGAAGCGTGGCCCATGTCGGTTCCAGTGGCCGTCTTGCTCGCCATCGCGTTTGGGGTACTCTTCGGTACCGTTCTCGCGGCTCTCGCTGGCGTGGGTAGCGCCGTCTATCGGTACCAGTACGACCGTTCCGTGCCGACTGTCGTCGTTGTCGTCGCCTCGCTATGCGTTGCCGTGGCCGGAACCGTTCACCTCGAGGTGGTACACCCCTCGCTTGCAGGCGCGTTGATCGGAACCCTCGTTGGGTCGGTCGTCATCCTCCTCACGGTGTACGGGCACAGTCAGGGCGACCAGCTTGGGCGAACGGTTCGTCGAAACAGGGATGATTCGGTGGCATACGGGCAGCCACTTGCAGCGGCAGTCACGGCCGACGCCGATTCGCTTGGATACGTTTCCCTGTCGCCCGAGTCGGTGACCACGGTCGACGGATTCTCGCCACTCGAGGCGGCTCGGAGACGCACACTCGAGGCTTCGAGCTGGCGACTGCCAGCTGATCTGCCGATCAGTGCGCTCGAGACGCGCCTCAGTGATCGGCTCGAGACAGGCTCTAATTTCGAACACGTCGTTCCCACGATCGACCCACAGGGAACCTTGAGGCTTGCTGTGGCCGCAAGACCAGGACACCTGGCTGAGCGCGTGCCCGACGGCTGGCGCGCGTTCACGCTACAAACCCCTGTGCCCCCGACCCTCGACGAGGGGGATCGTGTCGGCGTCATCTGCACGGCGGAGACGCTCGAGGGGCGGGTCCTCGGTGTCGACAGCGACGAGACTGGAGAGCAGAGAACGCCGTCGGTGACGGTCGCCGTCTCAGCTGGAGATGCAGGATCGCTACTTGCCACTCCGGAGCCGCGACTCGTCGTGTTGCCGGCTGGGACGACAGGTGCGTTCGAGGCTGTCGCGGCGCTCGAGCGTGCCGGGCTGGTGATTCGACGTGAAAACGCGACGCCGGCTGTGGTCGACAGGTTGGGAGACACGCCGTCGGTTTCCGTGCTCGCACGGCGTCCAGAGGCTGAGGCCAAATCCGAGGAACCGGGATGGACCTTTGGCTCGATCACGGGAGAACAGTTCTCCGGGACGCTGTTGGTAGCGGGTCCACCCGAGGCGATTGCGACAGTGTTCGACCAGGCTCACGGGGACGATGCATCGAGGACGGTGGGTTCCGCGCTCGAGGGCCACCAGTCACCGCCGTCAGGTCCTTTAGCCACCTCCACGCTCACGGAGGAAGCGCAATGATGCTGGAAACTGGCGCCGTTTCAGGGTGGACACAGGCTGCCATTTTGACCATCGTCGGCTTCGCGTTACTCGCAGGCGTCATCGCCATGGGGGTGGCGGTTAGCTATCGCTGGACGACGAGGCACTCGATTCCACCGGGGACGGCCGTACTGGTCGGATGGACGTTCCCGGCTCTCTTGCTCACGCTCGATGCCCTCAGGCATGGGGTATTGCTCGAGCCGGCTCCACTGGTTGGCTACGCCAGTGGTGTACTGATACTCGGCGTCTTCGCCACTGGTACCGCCACCAGCGTCGGTGGCTGGTGGCTTGGCGATCACCTCGCCCGTCGCGTCGCCGAGAACTCACCACCCGAGCAGGATGCACTCGTGCCAACCCGTCGCGGCCCGGATGGGGCGTGGGTCGCCCTCACGCTTCCAGACCGAATCGACGATGTCCACGATAGCTGCCCGGTTGATCCTGAAACCAGGGATGCACTCTCCGGTAAACGGGTACTCCTTCCCCGCCGACTCGACGATCGGGCACGGGAACGCCGCCTCGAGAGCCGGTTGCAAGCGGATTTCGACCTCGACCACGTCGAGTGTGACCTCGATTCCGAGGGGACTGTTACGCGGCTTGCGGTCGGGCGTGCGCCGACGGGCTGTAGTCACGCAATTCCACCGGGCCTGGTCGCCCTTTCGATGCAGGCCACCTATGCGTCGTCTTCCGGGGCCGGTAGCCCAGTCGAGGTGTGGACGACCGGGGGTGAGGAACCCCGACTCGCTGGTGTTGGGACGATCCATATACAGAGCCAGGACTGGCTAACGATCCTGTTCGAACCCGAGACCGCTCGCGGTGTGGCCCTCGAGGCGGACCACTGTCGGATAACGACGGTCTCAGCGCCGCGGAACGACCGGCAGGCACTCCTTTCGGCTCTCCGACGGTCTTCGGTGTGTGTCGAGCGCTATCGGGTCACGGACGCGGATGCACTCGCCGGTGAGTTCGTCGAGTGGCTTCCCGGGCGAGTGCTCGCGATACAGCGCCCCGGTGAGGAGCCACTCGCGTTTCCTGCGGGGAACGAACCGGTCGAACCGGGTGACACGGTGTACGTTCTCGAGCAGCCTGCAGACCAGGCTCGAGACCCGCACTCGAGTGACGATCAGACCACCAGGCCTGCGGAGGTACGATAACGATGCCGTCTTCGGCGGTCACTCTGGAGACGGCGGTTTCGGTCACCAGTACGGTCGCGTTCGTCACGGCGACAGTCACACACAGCGCCTCGACACCACAGCGAATTACCCTCGGGTGTCGCTGTCCTGAGGCTGCCTGGACACCCCGAAGGGCAACGGCTCGAGCAGCCTGGAGCGGGCGCCACTGGCAGGGAACCGTCCGGCCAGGGCGTACCGTTGGTGTCGGCTTTGCGACGCCTGTCCCTAGTAAGTGCGCCGTCGCTGGCGGGCCCGAGGGACAGCCGACCAACGGTGAATCGGCCTGGCTCGAGCAGCCACTCGAGGTGTGCTCGAGTGAGCGAGTAATGGGCGACGAACGGCTCAACACCAGCTCGGAAAGCGACCCACAGGACCGACACGACACCGCCCATCACGACGACTGTCTTGGCGACCTTCCTGACTGGCAACCCGACCGTCGCGTAATCGGTCGCCGGTCTCTCGAGTCATGATCGTCGCCGTTTGCGGGGGCAAAGGGGGCGTCGGCAAATCGACGTGCTCGCTCAACCTGGCTCGCGAACTCGACGCCGTCGTCGTCGACTGTGATCTCACGACAGCAGACATACCCGTGGGGTCGCCAGAGGCCCCGGACCTGCACGCTGTTCTGGCCGGTCTGGCAGCCCCGATGGACGCCGTACGGGCGGTTGGTTCCGTTCGCGTCGTCCCCGGTGGACGGACACTGGCCGGTGCACGGGCGGCCACGCTCGAGGGCCTGCCGACTGTCCTCTCCCGTCTCGAGAGCCGGTGTGGTCGGGTCGTCCTCGATTGTCCTGCTGGTCTGGCTCGTGACGTGGGGATGGCCCTCTCGTGTGCCGACAGTGCTGTCCTGGTGACGAGGCCAACACGGGTAGCACTCACGGACGCAACCCAAACTCGAGCACTGGCACGCCGTCTCGAAACTGCCATCGGTGCAGTCGTGCTCAACCGCGTCTCCACCCCACTCGAGTCGGGTGTCACCGCACGCGTCGAGCGCGCGTTTGGCGCACCCGTCACGGTCCTCGAGGATCGGACAGCGATCGCCAACGCCCAGGAACTGGGCCATCCGCTTCGTGACATCGCACCGGACGATCCGGCACTCGAGAGCTTTTCGTCCCTCGCGCGGGACCTCGAGCGGTGTGAAGCGCGAGTATTCGGGCAGGTAGGGGTTCGCTGAGCCGCTTGGACGAAACTGTAAACAGTTATCCGACTGCGGGCGCAAGCCCTCCACAAGATGGCCAAGGACGTCAAACCAACCCGGAAAGAGTTGATGCAGATCGAAGATCGCATCGACCTGTCCGAGCGTGGTCACGGGACGCTCGAGAAGAAACGTGACGGGCTGATCATGGAATTCATGGACATTCTGGACCAGGCCCAGGACGTCCGTGGGGAGCTGTCTGCGGACTACGAACGTGCCCAAAAGAAGATCAACATGGCACGTGCGATGGAGGGTGACGTGGCCGTTCGCGGTGCCGCCGCGGCCTTACAGGAACACCCAGAGATTACGACGGAGTCGAAAAACATCATGGGCGTCGTCGTGCCACAGATCGAATCCTCACGCGTCACGAAAACGCTCGATCAGCGTGGATACGGGATCATGGGAACCACCGCGCGAATCGACGAGGCCGCCGA
>SL_4KL_010_BRINEDRAFT_10001057_pt1 | contig 15011 bp, 9 predicted proteins | sample SodLak_010_BRINE_2_FD_10664 | JGI IMG/M metagenome (IMG submission 10664)
CGCCAGCAGACGAGGACACGGAACACGAGCTACGGATCGAGACAATCGAGGAAACACCCGCGATGCACTATCGTATCGTCTCCGCCGGCGAAATCGAGCGCGGCGAATGGCTCCTCGATCACGACGAAGTGTTCGAAGAGGATGGGAAATGGGTCGCCGAAGGCCAGATCGGCCCAACAGGCACCGATAATTACCATATCGTCGGCGACAAACTGGAGTATTTCGGTGCGTGGCACATCGATACCGACCAAGACCCGTGGGAGTACACCGACGACGCTGTCCCTGCCGAGCAGTTCGATCTGCGCTGGGACGGTGAAGCCGTCCACCCGGAGGATATTGCAGCGGAGACGTACGACGAAGGTCAGGAAAAAGAAGAAACACTTGAGGAGGCTGTGTTCCGCGCGGGATATCACGAAGGTGAGTGGCTCAACTACCGGCTTCACATCGATACCGAACCAACAGCACTGACCGACGACGAAGATGAATACTTTGCTGCCGGGAACTTCGATACCGAACAGCTTTCAGATGGTAGCTGGCTGATCGAGGGTCGGACCGGTACTGCCGATCCAAGTGGACCGATGTACGGTGATGGCTACCGATTCGAACCCGAAAGCGGAAATGGAATTCTCGGCTGGGAGGCCGACAGAGAAGAGTACTTCGTTTCGATCAATGACGAAGAAACCGACCCGGAGACACTGCCGGAACTCGATCTCCCCGAAGAAGAAACGGAATCTGGTGACGGCGGAGATGTAATCGGCGGTGGTGCCGGATACGACCGCACGATACCGGAATCAGACGCAGACTATACTGCAGCGAGTGCATCAGAGCTACAGAGTGCACTTAGCTCTGCAGGAAGTGGGGATGTCGTCTATATTACAGCAGACTTCAACGCCGGCAGCGGATCGTTCACGGTTCGATCCGACGTGACCGTTGCGGGCGACCGGGGTATCGACGGCGCAGCAGGCCCGCTGGTGACAATCGACGCAGAACCCAACGGTGTCTTCGAGTTGCGAAACGGCGCACGGTTAACGGGTATTCGGCTTCGCGGTCCATACCATGGTGTCCGTGGAACCTCACACTCGCAGTTAGAAAACCAGGCAGCATCGGGTGTCCATATTCCAGGAGACAATGCAGAGATAGACAACACCGAAATCAGCGGATTCGGTCTAGCAGGAGTCTGGATCAGGAACGGCTCCGGAAACAACCACATCCACCACAACTACATCTACGATAACAACACCAACGGACTCGGATATGGTGTTGTCGTCTACGGAAGCAGTTCGAATCCGCTCGTTGAATACAATTATTTCAACGATAACAGACACAGTATTGCCAGCTCGGGTGACAACTACGGGTATATTTGTCGCTTCAACCACTTCGGGCCACGGTCGTTCCACGTCGTGATCGATATTCACGACCCCGGTGCGACAGAAACCTACGTCCAGAATAATATCGTCGAGTCGATACGCCGAGACTTAGACGACCAGCGGACAGTCGCAGTCGGTGGTCACAGTCAGCCACCAGCCGACATTCTGGTCATCGAAGATAACTGGTTCTATCAGGAACGCGATCATGCGTTCAGTGTCGCCAGTTCGAATGTCGAGATACAGAACAACCATTATACACCGGATGCTGACGTGGAATACGGCGATATCATCCCAGACCACCCGGGTGCTGATCATACGCCTTGGTAGCGGTCGATCACGCTGTTTAATATCTTATTTACAATGCGACTGTCGTTGCATCGACCATACGATGGTAATAAAACAAGAGGAAGCAAGCAAGCAACTACAAAGGCAGGAATTGAAAACGGATGGTGAAAGTGGTGGGTTAGCTTCGAGATGCCGTCTTTGGAACGGGTAGTGACCATGACTCAAGTAATAAACAATATTCTCCATTACGGCTACTCACCGGACTGTCACCGTCGTGGACTCCCAAAAGAGATTGCCGAATCAGCGAGGGCCACACCCCACACAGGCCCATACGAGAGATTACTGGAATTAACCGTCGATGCGTTTCGAGACGTGATAGACGACGAGCTACAGGAGATCCCAAACGACGCAACTCATGTCGTTCCCCTGAGTGCGGGGCTCGATTCACGAGCAATTCTCGCAACGTTACTCGATCACCCGGATGTCAGCTTGGAAGATGTCGATACAGTAACGTTTGGAACACCGGGGACGTGGGATTACGAGATCGGGCAGCGCGTGGCAGAAGTCGCAGGGGTGAAAAACGAGACAATCGATCTGACGGTGGAGTCATTCGACTGGTCGCTAGACGCACTCCGAGAGTATGCACGCACCCGGGGTTGTCCGGGTGGAATCTTTACGGGGTACGCAAACGCAGCTATTTCTCGGGTAATACCCCAAGACGGCGTCATCTGGGCAGGGTTTATCGGAGGTCCAACGGCTGGTGGTCATCAACCAGCAGAACCCAGTGACAGCTGGGAAGGAGCCTGTGCATACTTTGCCGAACACGAACAGTACGCATCCGGTCTGACGGCACCTAATTTTGATCCGCAGGCAACCTTGCCCGAAGAGCCATTTATTTCTCGGAAACGGCTCTCCTTCGAGGAACAACTTGATTTCGCACTCCGGCAACAGTGTGCAATCGCGCCCGTCGTAATCGGTTCAGGGACGTACCGATTCCCGTTTACGCACCCGAAATGGCTGGAAGTCAGTCTGAACCTGCCAGCAAGACATCGACGGGGACGAACACTGTTTATCGACGCATTTGTCGACGCCTTTCCGGAGTTATTCGCGCTACCAACGGACGCGAATGCAGGATTGTCACCGTCTGCCAGCAGGCGAAAACAGAAAGCCAAACGAGCCGGCTTGCGGGGGTGGCAAGGGGTCTCTTCCAGACTTGGGTTCGACGTAGTCCACCCCGCAACGAATTATATTGATTTTGAATCAGCGTTTCGGTCAGGCCAGCTACAGAATGTGACAAAAGAACTACTGGATTCGTTCGCTGACCGGGATATCGTCGATTGGGTGGACCCACAGCAGGTTTGGAATAAACACCAGGCCGGTACCAACCGAGCAAGAGAAATTCAGGTACTCTGTGCCACAGAGTTGTATCTAAGTGAGTCACAGGCAACGGCTGAGACACATCTCGGAGGGCCATCTGTGAGAAGAAAAGGAAAATAGCAGGCTCATCTTCGCTGTTCACGGTGCAGTTCAGACGAGGCGAATTGTGAGACAAGTAGTGAACCTATACAGTTTATAAAGTATATCTAATTATTATTCTATATTATTTTACTTTATTTACTTGTATACTAACCATAGGAAGCTAATATGTTACAATGTAGATGGGGCAGGGTCCGTAACATAGAATGGCAGAAAAACATCCAGTTGGATCCGATACCCAGCAAACACAAAAACTCGAAAAGAGTTCGGATGCGCCCGAAACGTCGTTTGTCGATAGCACAGCCAGTGAGGCGACCCAGCTAGGAGTCGTTGGCCTTGGATACGTTGGTCTTCCGCTTGCATTGGCAACACACGATGCAGGCTATGAGGTCATCGGTGTCGACGTCGACGACACCGTCGTCGACCAGCTACGTGGTGGCGAGTCGACTGTCACCGACGTTTCGAGCAGCGAAGTCCAAGACGCTGTCGAGGACGATGTCGAGTTCACAACCGATTATACAGCACTCTCGGATGCCGATGGCGTCTGTATCTGCGTGCCGACGCCGCTGCGAAAGACGAATACACCCGACCTCTCGTATGTCACCGAAGCAGCAGAGCGTCTCGCTCCGGTTGTGCCGGAAGGCTGTACGGTTGTTCTCGAAAGCACCGTCTATCCCGGTGCAACAGAGGAAGTGCTCGCAGAAGAATTCGAAAAGAACGGTCTCGAAGTCGGTGAAGATATCTTTCTTGCATTCTCACCGGAACGGATCGACCCTGGGAACGAGCAGTACGAGCCAACAGAGATTCCGAAAGTTCTTGGTGGTGTGACAGAGACCTGTGGCGACCAAGCCGAGACGCTGTACGACAGGATTTTTGACGAAGTCGTCCGTGTCGATTCGGCCACGGAGGCCGAACTCGTCAAACTGGTCGAGAACACGTTCCGGGCGGTCAACATCGGACTCGTCAACGAACTGGCGCAAGTCTCGCACGAGCTTGAGGTCGATATCTGGAACGCAATCGATGCCGCCAAAACCAAGCCGTTCGGGTTCATGCCCTTTTATCCGGGACCGGGACTCGGCGGTCACTGTATCCCAATCGATCCGTTCTATCTCTCCTGGAAAGCCAACGAACACGGTATCGATACGCGGTTTATCAACCTCGCAGAGACGGTAAACCGCGAGATGCCAGACCACGTCGTGCGACGTGTTGTCGAACAGCTCAACAACCGTGGCAAGTCGATGTCCGAAGTCGATATTCTCGTCGTTGGTGCAGCGTACAAGCCTGACGTATCAGATGTGCGTGAGTCGCCGGCAATCGACATCATCGCAAAACTCGAAGAGTGGAACGTCTCGGTCGACTATCACGACCCTCACGTCCCGGCGCTCGAAATCGGCGAGACAACCTACTCGTCGGTCCCACTGACCGATGACCGGCTGGAGCAGTCAGACTGTGTTCTTATTGTGACAGACCACTCGGTGGTCGATGTGGACGAAATCATCGAGAAGGCTCCGCTGGTGTTTGACTCCCGGAATGCGAGCAGCGGGACGAACAGTTCGAACGTCGTCCGTCTCTAAACAATGGATTCAGACCCACTCCAATCGACGATGACAGACACACCAACAGCACTCGTAACAGGCGCAGCAGGATTTATCGGTTCGAACCTGTCCAGTGCACTGCTCGACCGGGGATACGCCGTCCGTGGTCTCGATAACTTTGCGACTGGTCGCGAGCAAAATCTCGATCCGTTGCGTGGTCGTGATCGGTTTACGTTCAAGGAAGGAGATATCCGGGATAAGACAGCGATGGCGACAGCCGTCGAAGATGTCGATTACGTCTTCCATCAGGCAGCAGTTCCCTCGGTTCCCCGGAGTGTTGATGACCCAGTGACCTCGACAGACGCAAACTGTACCGGCACGGCGACGGTCATCGACACGGCTCGAAAAGCGGACGTCGATACTGTCGTGGTAGCGTCCTCGTCGTCGGTGTATGGCTCAAGCGAGACGCTTCCGAAAGTCGAGACGATGCAAACTGCCCCCGAATCACCGTATGCGCTCTCGAAATATTTCACCGAAAAGCTGGCGCTGCAAGCGAGTGAGCTGTACGATATTAATACCGTTGCGCTCCGGTATTTCAACATTTTCGGACCCAGACAGGATCCAGAGGGAGCCTATGCGGCAGTCATTCCGAAGTTTATCAACCAGATGCAAAACGGAAAGCGACCACCCATCTACGGCGATGGAGAACAATCACGAGATTTCACGTACATCGACAATGCCGTGCAGGCAAATATCCGCTCCGCAGAGCGTGACGTGACCGGTGAAGTGTTCAACGTCGGCTGTGACGGACGGATAACAGTCAATAAGCTCGTCGAAGTGTTGAACGACTTGCTCGGGACGGATCTCGAAGCCGAACACGACGACCCACGTCCCGGAGACGTTCGCCACTCGCGTGCAGATATCTCCAAAGCGAGAGAGCAACTCGGCTACGAACCAACGGTGAGTTTCAAGGAGGGGTTGGCACGGACCGTCGATCACTTCCAAGCATGACCAGTCTGTCGAGAACAAAAAAGCCATGAAAATCGCCTACGTCTCCAACAGCGTTGTCCCATCACGGGCTGCAAACTCCATCCAGGTAGCAAAAAACTGTGAGGCATTTGCAAAACTCGGCCACGACGTCACGTTGCTCGTCCCCAAACGAGACATCGAAGACTCCAGTGTCGAAGAGATCTACCAGTATTACGATGTCGATCCGTGCTTCGAGATCGAGAAAGTGCCCCGACCCAACCTATCGAGTGCTGGCACATTCATCGTCAACTGCCAGATCGGACGCAAAGCAAGCCAGATGGAGCCGGATCTCGTCTATGGACGGAGCACCATCGCCTGTTATGTGGCGTCACGGCATGGGGTACCAACGATCTTCGAATCGCACGCACCGATGACACAGAGTCGCTTCGGACGGGTGAAAAATCGGTTTTTCAGCCGGATGAGCCAGCATTCGAACTTCGAGAGGCTAGTCGTCATCTCCGAACCACTCCGGGAGTATTACAGCGACCAGTACCCCCATCTAGCCGATGACATCGTGGTTGCTCACAACTGTGCAAAGCCTGTCGAAAATATACAGGCGGTCGACCTGAAAAGGTCCGATGATCGGTTACAGGTTGGATACATCGGAAACCTGTACGAAGGAAGAGGGATGACAGTAATCGCCGAACTCGCACGTCGGGTTTCGGATGTAGATTTCCACATCGTCGGCGGCAAACCGGAAGATATCGCTCGCTGGCGCGAGGAGCTTACGGAAATCGAGAATATTACCTTCCACGGATTCGTTCCCCAAAACGAACTAGACACGTATCGGTTGGCCTTCGATGTGTTTCTTGCCCCCTATCAGTGGGACCTTGAAACACAGGCCGGATACAATACAGTCCAGTGGATGTCCCCACTGAAAATCGTCGAGTACATGGCTGCCGGTCGGGCAATCGTTGCGTCTGATCTTCCGACGCTTCGAGAAACACTGACCGATCAGGAGACTGCGCTTTTGTGTGACCCGGAAAACGCCAGTGAGTGGGTCCGTGCAGTTGAGCGGTTGAGAGATAATACCGCGTTCAGGGAACGACTCGGAAACCAAGCACAAGCGGAATTCGAGGCGAAGTACACATTAGAGAAACGAGCAAAAACAGTGCTCGGAGGCGACAGGCCAGCAAAACCAGTCTTCCAGTGAAAGAGACAGCCAGTCACGTGTCACGACAGTACCTCGATTGGTTCGCCGCAAAAGCCAGATTTCCAAGGGCATGGCTTGCGTGAATCGCGTCTGGCGGTACAATGGTTCTTTGAACCATTCCGTACTATTGTAGCCAATATTAGTCTTAGATAAGTATATAGTAGCCAATGAGTGTATTGTGAAGTGATCATTTAGGGAACTAATTCTAATACACCTTATAGAGAAACCAAGACACAATGAACAGGCGTGCGTATCTCGTGGCAGCCGGAAGCGCAGTTTTGTTCGCCGGGACAATTTCGAAGACACGGCGGCGGTCGCGGGACACTTCACCAGCCCCAGCCGAAGAAACCAGACGAACACCACCATTGCAAAAAGAGAAGATACAGTATCATGCGTCGACATTTTCGGAGCTGCAGGATGCGCTCAATTCAGCGAGCGAAGGCGATATCGTGTTCGTCCCCTCTGATGAGGAGATCAATCTGGACGGAGAGTGGTCACTTGAAGTCCCAGCCCACGTCACGCTTGCAAGTGGCGGTCAGTTTGACGGAGACAATGGGGCATTGCTCAACTCGCCAGAAGGTGACGAAGCGCCCGAGCGAGGAATGCGAAAGATAGAGCTTGGAACAGGTGCACGTCTCACAGGATTCGAGGTTCAGGGCCATCACCACGAATACGTAAATCCCGAGGAGGAGTATGGCGGTGATTTCTATGCCCATCGAGGAAGCGGTGTCTGGGCAGGCGAGGACGCTATCGTCGATAACAACGAGATCTCCGGATGGGTCTTTGCTGGCGTCTGGGCAGCGGACAACGCCCACATCCACCGCAATTTTCTCTACCGAAATATGTGGGAGGGATTGGGCTATGGCGTGGTCGTCCCGGAGGGAGATCATATGCCCATCATCGAGTACAACGAATTCAATTACAACCGACATGCCATCTCGGGATGGGGCGGTCCCGGAGTGGGATACATTGCCAGACACAATCACATTGGTCCCGACTGGGTTGGCGCTCAGTTCGACATGCACGGGGACGGAGGGATGGATGGGATTGCAGGTGATGAAATCATCATTCGTAATAACACCTTCGAAGGAACACACACAATCGAAGAACGGACCAGAAACCCGAACGCACAGGTTCCAGCCATCCACATCCGAGGGACACCCGAAACTGGCGTCTGGGTCGAAGAAAACCAGTTCGCCCACGAGAGTCGGGAAGAAGCTTATCAACAAACCGACGGCCCACACGAAGCACACTTTTCAGACAACAGATACGGGATCGAAGAAGAGTGACACTGCCGGCTGTTTGTATCAACACTCACAGAGCCACTGGGAGAGATACACTCTGGAATAGTTCTACCGGTCGACAGAAGTCTTGATAATTACGAAGCGGGGACGGTGCTGCGCTCAAATTATCAAATGCTCTGTCGACCGGTATCGTTTCCGTCTTCACACGGCCGGTAATATGAGCTCTATCAGTCGTTAAAAGATAGCCTGGCGAAACCAGCCTGGATGACAGACCCGACCGGATCGGGTGTTTTTTGCAGAAGGTAGTTGATCTCTTCGGTCTTGACAGCACCCGTCAGCACAGCAGCAATGGTATAGATGACTAATCCGATTGGCGGGACAACGGTGAGTGCAAGGATGTCGTGTTGGATGACCTGTGCGAGAAAGATAATGGGGCCGGCAGCGATAGCTGCGGTCATGGTGATTCGAGTGGCCCTGATATCATCCAATGGGTTAAACCCGATTTGGCGGGCCGCCCAGACCATCCCGACGAACATGGCAGCGTAACTGATACTGGTCGCAACAGCAGCACCGTTCATCCCATAGCGGGGGATAAACAACGCATTCAATGCGAGGTTGAGACCTGCAACAGCGCCGCCAGCCACGACGAGCGTTCTGATCCGGCCGGACCCCTGCCCAATCGCCTTGAGTGGCCGTGCCACAGCAAACCCAATGACACCGGGAATGAGCAAAAGAAGCGGTGTCGTGGCAACTGCAAATTCCTCACCATAATATAGCGGGACGACTCTGTCAGCGAGTGAAGCAAGCCCGATCGCCAGCAGCCCAACGAGGAGAATGGTATACCGGCTGACTCGCGTCGCAAGGTCGGTAATCTCGCCGTGTCGGTTATCACTCCAGAGTGTCGAACTGGAGTGTAAGAGAACGACCTGAAGCGCCAGCGGCACAGCCCACAGATATTCAGCCAACGACAGTGCAGCCTTGTAGAATCCAGTTGTTTCGTTGTCAACGAGCGTTCGAAGCATAATCACGTCGATATGATACAGCGACATGACAAGCAACACCAAAACGATGTTCAACGCATTAAACGACAGCAGTTCGCGGGAGGGAAACGAGTTAGGTACCGACCGAACGAGTGAAGAAAGTGAGATTCGACGCAAGACAACCACTGTCGCAACGAGCGCAACGAGCGCGTCCGCAACAATGTGACCAGCGAGCATTCCCTCAACTCCGAACCCGAACAGTGCAATGAGACCAATGCCGATTGTGACCATTGCAGATTTCTGGACAACATCAAGCGGTCCGGAGATGTGTTCGAGACCAAACCCAAGCACGATATGTTGTGTAAGCGCCCGAAGTTGGGCAATAAAAACAAGACCAGCAAGCAGATAAAAATACATCGCAAATTGTGCACCAAAGACTGCTTCAGCCCCGCCGAGTGCAGTAAAGACGGCCAACCCCATGCTCGCAACGATCCCAATCGCAATCGCAGCGATGCTGTAAAAGTGTATGACATTTTCTTGCCACTCGTCCTCGTCGCGTGACTCTGCAACGTATTTCTGGACACCTTCTGTGATGGCGCTGCTGACCGGAATCATATAGATGGAGAAAATCGACAGCAAAACAGCATAATCGCCGTAGCCACCTGGACCGAGCAATCTGGCGATGATCGGCGTCGTAATGATCGCGATAATCGTCGTAAGGACTCTCGCACTCAAAATCGAGAGAAACCGTCCGAAGAGGTTTTGCACACCTTTCATCTCGACCACCAGTCACTCCCAGAACGAGACAGATCAAACGGTACTCTGTTTACCATAGATTTCCTGTCATGAAGTTTTCTGTTTGCATTATCACTTGATTTATAATTCGTTACCACACCGGTGCACCTCGCAGAGTAAGCCACGCATATTCCAGGGCAGCGGTGTGGTTGCTACCGGCTAGGAATTTTTCTGAGAATCGTATTGTTATGATCATCCTACCAAACAAACCAGTATATTGATATGTCCTTCTTAATATGATTCGGTCGCATTATGAGAGTCGACAACATCGACCCAGAGCTGTAATGATTTGTCCGCGTCGTTTGGGTTTACTGGGGTGGATGTGCCGCCTTTGAACAGAAGGAATTCGAGTTGTGTCTCGTTGGCGACTGTCGAGGGGGTGATTGTCCGCTCGATGGTTGCACGTTCGCCATCAGCAAGCTCTACCTCGAAGCGGTCGAGTAACTCGGGGTCAGTATCGTTCGTGCGAGCGGTTACAACCACATCGTAGCGCACTGGTTCCCCCTCCTCGTTCTCGACAGCGAGATGCATATCGTGACCGTCATCGGCTACCAGCGTCGGCGGATGTCCACCCGCAATCAGCTCACCGTCGTCGGTTTCGTTGAGGATATAAAACTCCGTATAGCTTTCACCCTGGGAAAGAACGGCTCCTGTAAAAACAATCGCACCAAGCAGTGAAACAAGCGCAATCACCATCACAGCAGACTGGTAGGGAGTCTGTCCGAAAGAGCCACCATACGTTTGGTTCAGTGGGTTTGCACACTGGTCTAAAGCGACATTACGCCGGCGAAAAGCGGCAATCACGATACCGGTGACCGTAACAGCACTTACTGCAGCAATGGAAAGACCACGCTGTAGCAATCCAACCGCGCCAAGTACAGCACCGACGACGGAAACAATGAGGACGCTAAGTACGAGCGAAAGTGCAAGCCGGATGATCCACCCAGGACCAACGGCAGTCGTTGGATCAGTTGCTGGGGCGCGGGGGAACAAGGCAGACACGTACACGTATCCTGGTACGACGAGCAAAAACGGTATGCCAAGTGCCCACGCAAGCGGGTCCGGAACACGGCCAAATGCGAAGATGATTGTAGCCAATACGACGAAGCCAGTGACGAGGCGAAGGTCACCAAGTCGTGCTGTTTGTGTCATACTTATCGCTCCTCCGTGACGTTGGATGCCAGACACAGCTGGACGTCATCAGTAACGTAAGTGACATCACGCTCCGGGTTGCAAACGACTGTCGAATCGACTGTTCTCGTATACATGTTACCTGGTGGAGCATCAGGAACACTCCACGTCGCCGGTCCTGTCGATTGAAAGTCCCGGTAAATGACGGGAGCATCAGTCGCAGGGCGATTTTCGTCTAGTGGTAGTGTGACCGACTCGTAGTCATAGATGGGCTCTTCGAACAGTTTCATGTATGGGTGGTCTGTATGGATTTCCTCGGAGTGGTTCGGCGGATGGATCGTTGAAATGGTCTCTACTGCCTGGTGTTCGGGTTCGGTAAACGCAAACCGTGGATGCTGATCGTCGAATGTCGGATTGTCGATTGTTGCTTTCTCTGCAATAGCCATCGTCGTCGGATAGCCAATTGCGAGGACGAGAATAACTGCGACAACGACGGATCTCGGGGCTCGCTGGAATAGATAATACAGTCCAACGGCAGTGATGATGACTAACAAGGCATAGAGAAATGGGAACCAGCGGCCCGGAAGAACAACACGAAAGCCGACAAAGGAAAACCCAAAGACGACGATGAAAAACACGCCGGTCGTCAGCAGGTACGTGAACGTAATCCGGTTCGATATCTCCCATCGAAGCATCACAAGTCCACCAGTCACACCCAGACAGAGCAACAAACTAAAACCAAACAGCTCAATAAACGGAATGAACATCTCAAAAAGCGTTGGGCTTTCCGGAGAGACGGGCGGCTCTACTTCCGATTCGGTCGCAAGGTTGAGAAACCCAGTATCTTCGAAATAAATTTCTGCAATCTCTAACATTCGCCAGAGAAAGACATGGTCTCCACTGTGGGGGGTCACAGCCCACATGACACTGGTCATAAAAATATTCACCAATAAAATCCCGGCCAATACAAAAGAACCGCGTGAGAATCTGGTGAAAATGGATCTGTTACGGTCGAAATCGGCTGCAAGTGCAACACTCGTTGTGATACCGAGAAAAACGAGCATGATCATTGTCGAGACTTGGTGAGTGAAAATAACAGCAATGCTGAAAAGAAAGATCATACCGAGCGTCCACATTCTGGCACCTTCGGCGAATAGTCTGGTAACGAGGTAGAGAACAACGAGAAAGAACACGAGTCCGAGTGTCGTCGGGATTATATGAATTCCCCACAACAGGTAATGATCCGAGATAGCATACAGTGCCGTTGCAAGCAGTGCCCAGCGTTCCGGAAGGAGTAATTGCCCAGTGCCGTAGACAAACAGCACGGAAACGGGAACCAACAATCCGAGTGTGAGATACAGCGCCATCCGACTCGAACCAAAAAAGAGTGTCGCCACGGCGACATACGAGTGATAGACTGGTGCCACCATGTACTTGCTGTCAGAAATTGCATACAGCGACCCTTCTTCGATGATGCTGTCGACAAACACGGGGAGATGAATCTGAATATCAATTCCAACGAACCCGGGTGTCGCGAAAAGACCAGCGAGACGGAAGATGATCCCCGCCCCGATTACCTGGGCAAGAATACTCGTACGTGAGAGTTGTGCGTCCTCAAGTAACAGAATCTGGAGCAGAATGCAGGAACCGACACCACCAGCAACGAAATAGGCAGGAACTGTTCGCTGACCAGCAGCACCGACAATCAGGACGAAGGCTGCAAATCCAACGACGACAAATGAAGGTAAGTACCCCGCGATGAAACGGGGGAGTGTCAGTGGCTGTAGCCTGGTCGCCTCGTACTTGCTGGCGACGAGATAGAGGAGACACCCAGAGCCAATCGCGGTCGGAATTATCACGAGAAGCGGCTGGTATGCGAAAAATTGCAACCCAAGCAAAGCAAGAGAGAACACGAAACCGATTTTCGCAAGCGCAACGGAAAGATCCGTAATAGAAAAGACATCCCGAATTGTGTTTTGATAGCTCATAGAATCACCCGAGACACCTACATGGGAGGCGTAGCTTCCTGTCGAAAAGACAATAGTACCACGTTATTTGATTTACTTGCTGTATTTTTTCTGATCTAAGTAACATTACGTATCACACGAGAGTCTGTCTATGGTGTACTGATGACCATCTCATTGTTATGGAGATAGTAACCATTTCAGACAACATACAGATGTAACCTGTAACATCGAATTGCCATCACAGAGGGACGCTTATACTGACGGCTGTAAATTCGTGAGCATCCTCGCCACCCCGGTGTGGCGAGATTGCTCGGTTTCTTACAGCCGTCAGTATTAGTGAACAGATTCATATACACGTCTGATGCGCTTTCCCATCCGCTCGATAGAAAGTTCTTTTGCTGTCTCCCGGCCGTTGGATTCCGGACCTCGTTGCAACGCATCAACGAGTCCGTCGACAAGGTCAGCATCGGTCTGGCAGACATGAGACGGATCAACACCGGCCAGCCGTTCGGGCACATCACCCACTTCCGTCGAGACAACAGGAACGTTGCATGCCATCGCTTCTTTGACCGAGTTCGGCGACCCTTCCCGTTTGGAAGTGAGCAATAATGCATCGGCAGCATTGAGATACAGTGGCATTTTTTCGTGAGCAACGTTCGAGATTGTCTGGAGCGTTATCTCACACGAAAGTTTCTGTGACGTCTCCTCAACGACCCGTTCGGCACGGGGGTAATCTTTCACATCGCGCGTGATCGGGTAGGGAAACAGGACGTGTTTCGTGTCTTGGGACCAACCGACCGCTCGTCGTGCATGGAACTGTGGAATCGGCCTGAACAGATCGAGATCGAGACCATGTGGGATGACATGCGAATCGGTTCCCAGTTCTGCTGCCATCTCTTCACTCCGAACGATGACTTCGTTTGCACAGCGTGCACACCCGGAAACAATCGAACCGTATTTGCCCATGAGGTCAGATCCCCACAGCGTTGCGACGACCGGAAGGTTTGGCTGTGCCAGTGCTGCAGGGAGTGTCAGTCCGTAATTCGCATGGATGACATCATACGGACCAAACGAGGAACGGAAAGACTGTGCAGAGAGTCGAATATAATCGGACAGCGACCGTGATGAAATTTCGTCGTCGGTAACACGACGTTCGGCTGGGACTTCGAGCGTTGTCACCTCGAGGCCTTGTTGTTGTAAAATCTCAACTTGTTGTTTGAACGGTGCAAAGTCGCGTTTTGTGACGAGGTTGAGCACGTGCATAGCAGATCAGGACAACGGCCGACTCGAACCGGCCAGTGAGTCGAACATCATGGTTACCACTGAATTGTTATACTTATGCTAGTAGCAATATTAGATATTCATCTAACATATAGATGGATCTACGAACACGACGACAGGCAGATTTTTCCTGACAACAGCAAAAGCCAGAACAGGCAAGAAATCCCGGGGTGCGAACGGTCAGTTTATTCGTGGGCGAGGTTGGGTTTCAACTCCGGTGTTGTTTCAAGTGGACATTCAGTCGAAGTCTGCACCTTCAACGCCTTCAGTATGACATTCGTCGTGTCGATCTTTTCCCGGAGAAGCCGTTCGCGGTTTGTTTCCCAGTCATACTGGTGTGTCCGGTTTGCGATCTGTTCTGCCGTCCGGAGTGCGTTTTCGTGACGGAACGAGCCCTGGAAGTTGTACAACAGCCCGTATCGTGAGTCGAGTTCGTCGGTGTATCCCATCCGCAACGTGTTCACGTACAACGCTGGCGTTCCAAGCACAGCACTCTCGGCAGCCATCGTTGCCCCTTCACCGAGATACAGCGTTGCATAGGCAAGGAGGTCGTGGATCTGATGGGCCGGAATATCCAGATACCGGTTTTCCAGTTCCTCGGGCAGGTGTGTTTCGGAAGTGAGCCGAACCTGGTATCCAGCGGATTCGAGTCGGTCAACGACATCGACTGGATCGTCGACGCCAGCCGCACCGATATCGTGCAAGGCGTCCCATTCGGTAAACCGAACGACAGCAAGCGGTTCGTCCAAATTCACATCCGCATCTAGG
>SL_4KL_010_BRINEDRAFT_10001058_pt1 | contig 15008 bp, 17 predicted proteins | sample SodLak_010_BRINE_2_FD_10664 | JGI IMG/M metagenome (IMG submission 10664)
TTAATCGAGTGCTATTTAATACTTATTTTCCTAAAATCTTGTATATGACTGAAGAACAAGAAGATCTTTTAATAGACCGAGAAGACTACCTCGCTAACGGAGTTCACATCGGTACTCGATCACAACACAAAGACATGGATCCTTACATTTTCCACGTGAAGAAAAACCAACTAGCAGTATTAAATGTAGAACAGACAGACAAGCAAATAAGAGAAATTGCAAAAGAAATTGCAAAATATGAATTAGAAGAAGTATTAGTAGTTGGTAGGAAACCAGAAAGCCATAAACCGCTGAAAATGTTCTCAGAATCAACAGGAACCGATGTAATAATGGGTAGATTTATGCCAGGTACACTAACTAACCCTGAGAATGACAAATTTACAGAACCAGAAATGGTGATTGTAACAGATCCAGAAGAAGATCAACAAGCAGTTAAAGAAGCTTCCCAATCACAAATACCTGTAGTATCTCTTGCAGACAGTGAAAACAGTCTGGAAAACATAGATCATGTGATTGCAGCAAACAATAAAGCAGAAAGCTCTATAGCAACAGTTTATTATCTACTAGCACAACAAATTCACGAAGAAAACGGAACAGACTTCGATTACGAACTTGAAGACTTCAAAACAGAACAAGAAGAAGAAAGTACGGAAGAATAGCTTACGCTAATGCTTGACATCCTCATACTTTTAGGTTCCACAAGAGAAGGTCGAAAAACGGATAGAGTAGCTAGAGCAGTAGAGAGTAGACTTAAGAATAGAGATGTAGAGACACACTTATTCGATCTTAAGGAGAATCCCTTACCTATCTTAGGTAAACGAAGGTTTAATGATGATAGTCCTCATCCAAATACTGAGAAGCTAGGATCTCTAATAGAGGACACAGAAGTTCTTCTAATTATAAGTCCAGAATACAATCATTCTTACCCTGGATCTCTCAAGAACGCATTAGACCACTTTTATCCAGAATTTGAAGATCTTTTATTTGCATACATGACTACCTCGGCCGGAGGATTCGGCGGAATACGACAACAAAGCCATCTGCACGATTTCACTCTTGCTGTGAGCGGAGTTCCTGGACCATCTTTACCAGTGTCAAACCTACAAAACCACTTCAGCGAAGAAGGAAAAATAACTTCTGAAGAGTATGAAAAAAGAATAGAAGACTTTCTAAACGAAATAATCGAACACGTGCCATAAGAAAACCATTATATTTAAACAACATCTAAAACAAATATAGAGTGAAACCATGTTTAATGTCGGATCACAAGATAAAGAGAAACTAAAAGAAAACATGAAAGAAATAAAAAACATGATTGATAGCGGAGCGCAAGAAGCAGACATGCAAAAAGCCAATCAAGAACTAAACTCATCTAAGAATTTAGATGATGTTGAGCATAAAATGAATTCTGGAAGTACGGAAGATAAAATACTATCCGATTCTAACAGCTTTGAAGAAACAAGTCAATCTACAGAAACAGATAACGAACTAGGTCAAGAAATAGGTAATTTATCTGAAGAAAACTCAATGGATACAAACATCGAACAGAAAGTCTCCAGAAACACAGGAAGAAACATGGGAAGTCCTCTCAATCGGCAAAGAACTGAAGAAGTCTCAAAAGAAGAGCGAAGCAGTGACGTGGGTGCGGAAAAGCGAAATAATACGTTATTCTTAAAGGTTGATAGATTTGAAAGAGTAAAAGAAACCATAAAAGAAATGAAACAACTGTCAAGCCAAATAGAAGGTACAATGGAAAATCTAGAAACCGGGCTAGAGCAGGACGAGAAAACACAAGAAGACACTCAAAGCATTCTACAAGAATTTAAAAATCAAGAGAATCAGGTACAAAATTTAATCGAAACTGAAGAAAACAACTAATACCCTATTAGAGATGAAGGAGCTAGAAAAAGCAAGAAATTTGAAGGAAGATTTAGTTGAGAATATTGAGAACTGTGATGTTGAAACTTCTAAAAATAAACACGATTTGAACATCTTCATTCAGGAACTTGAAGACGAACTTCATCGCTTAGAATCTGAAAAACTATACGACTACAACCCTGACAGATAGGAAAAAACCTACAGACAATTGTGTATAAAAAAGTTTCATCACTTCTTATTATTACGACCTTGATGAAAAATTCAATTTGAAAGGTGTTCAAACAAAAAATGTCATACCAAAAATTCGAAATAAACGATTCACTCGCAGAAAAAACCTATAACACAGTAGAAAAAGCAAGAGACACAGGAAAAGTAAGAGTAGGAACAAACGAAGTAACAAAAGCTATTGAAAGAAACGAAGCTGAACTAATAATAATTGCAGGAGACGTTTCTCCAGCAGAAGTTGTAATGCACCTACCAAGTCTTGCAGAAGAACGAGAAATAAGCTACACATACGTTCCTGATAAAGAAGAACTAGGACTAGCAGCAGGCTTAAATGTTCAAAGTGCAACTATTGCAGTAACTGATTCAGGTAACGCTCAAAGCGACATTGAAGAAATTCAAACAAAAGCACAAGAACTCCTTGAAAAAGAGCAAGAAGAATAAAATCTTCATTAAAGTGTTAAAATCATGGTAAAAGCAAAAATAATCGAAGTCATCGGCCAACAAGGACACAGATCTGTTAGAAAAGTAAGATGTAGAGTTCTTGATGGAGACGAAGAAGGAAAGATCTTAGTAAGAAATGTTCGAGGTCCTATTCGAGAAGATGACATCGTACACATAAAAGAAACAGAAATGGAAGGTTAAAAGGAGGCAAAGTGAAAAATGAAATGTGATTACTGCGGAGAAGAAGTATCCAAGACTAAAGGTAAAATGTTAGTGCTTAACAGCGGCAAAAAAATAATGTTTTGCTCTGGAAAGTGTGAGAAAAACTTCAAGAAAAATAGGAAACTTAATTACGCAGAAAAGGAAAAATAAACCTTTTTTAACTATATTTTCTTTCTATAAATTTATTTCTATACAGAACTACTTTCCTAACTACCAATCTTTTAAGACTTAAAATTACCTGTAAATAGTAAGAAGAGTGAAAAAGTAATGCCACGACAACCAATACTCTCAGTACTAGGACACGTAGACGCCGGAAAAACCAGTATTCTTGACATGATTAGAGAATCCCGAATAGTAGAAGGAGAAGACGGAGGAATAACCCAGATGATCGGTGCTACAGAAGTACCTCTAGAAACAGTCGAACAAGTATGCGGAGGCTTACTTCAAACACTCAACACAGAACTAACAATTCCAGGACTTCTATTCATTGATACACCAGGCCACGCAGCATTTTCATCCCTAAGAAAACGAGGAGGAAGCATCTCAGATATTGCAATATTAGTAATAGACATAAATGAAGGTCTACAACCACAAACAAAAGAAGCAATAGACATACTAAAAGAATCTAACACACCATTCATAATCGCCTTGAACAAAGTCGACACAATTCCTGGATGGAAAAGCGAAGACGAATTATTCTCCAAAAACCTGAATAAACAATCAGAGAAGAAAAAACAGGAAGTAAATCAAAAAATCTACGAAATAATGGGAGAAATGCACGATTATGCAGAAATAAGTGCTGATAGATTCGACAGAGTAGACAACTTTCAGAAAAAAGTAGCCATAGTTCCTGTAAGCGCTGAAACAGGAGAAGGAATGCCTGAACTGCTAATGGTGGTAACAGGTTTAGCCCAAAACTATCTACAGGACCAACTAGAAGTTCAAGAAGGAATGGGAAAGGGTACAATACTAGAAGTTACTCAAGAAAAAGGACTAGGAACAACCCTGGACATTATACACTACGACGGAACCATCAAAAAAGACAACCTGCTCGTATATGGAGACAAAGAAGGCAATACTCAAACAACCAAAATAAGGGCTCTACTAAAACCAAGACCTTTGAAAGAAATACGACTTGACAAGCAATTTAACAAGGTAGAAGAAGTACAACCCGCATCCGGAATAAAAATAACTGGAAAAAATATAGAAAACGTTGTAGCTGGAGCGCCTGTAAGAGTTGCCAACAAAGAACAATTGGAAGATGCCAAAGAAGAAATTCAAAACGAAATTGAAAAATTAGAAATAAAAACAGAAAACAAAGGTATCGTAATAAAAGCAGACAGCCTAGGTAGCTTAGAAGCTCTTTCTAGAGAAATACCTGAGGAAATACCTATACAAAAAGCCGAAGTAGGCGAAATCAAGAAATCAGACGTAATAGAAACAGACAATGAAGATCCAGAATACAGAAGCATTTTCGCATTCAACGTAGATACCACAGATCAAGCAAAACAACTGATTGAAGAAAAAAACATCAAAGTATTCCAAGAACAAGTTATTTACAAAATAATAGAACAATATCAAGACTGGAAGAAAGAACTAGAAGAAAAGCAACAAAAACAAGCACTGAATCAAATAACAAGACCTGCTAAAATAAGACTTATGCCCGAACACGTTTTCAACAAATCTAAACCTGTAGTAGCAGGTTCAAAAGTAGAAAACGGCGTCCTGACACCTGGAAGCAGATTGATGAATTTAGAAGGCGAAAAAATAGGCCGGGTAAAAAGCGTACAAGACCAGCAAGATACACTAGAAAAAGCAGAAAAAGGTCTCGAAGTTGCAGTAAGCATTACCGATGCAACACTAGGAAGGGATATAGAAGATAATGAGACTCTAATCACTGATATTACTGGAAAAGAGCTTGAGCAACTTAGACATCTAGAAGAACATCTTAGTGCTGGAGAAAAACAAGTATTAGAAGAAATAATTGAAATAAAAGATAGTATAGATCCTCATTGGAAGATTTAACGAGCAGTCATAGCTTTTTCTTCATTTTCTAAAATAACTTCCACTTCTTCCAGCGTATCGAAAAGGTTCTCCTTAATATCGGATTTAGACTGTAAATAAACTTCTAGACCTACAGGCTCAAAACTTCCATCACCTACTTCTTCATCAGCATAATTACCTACTTCAGAATACAGCAAAGTTAATCCTGCAAGTTGTTGTTTATCAAAACCAGCTCCAGTGATTTCACTATCTTTATACTCTTCTATAGACGGAATAACTGTTCCTAATACGCCTTCAGCTAACTTAACATCCTGAAAGTCTTCACCGTACTCCTCTCTAAGAAGACCCATTCCTACATCATAACTTAATTCAAAACAGTCACCTACTCCTTCCGGAATATTGGAAGGTTCGCTATAATTATTATCTATACCCAAAAAATCTCCGATTTGAGAAATCTTGTAATTCAGTTCTTTAATTTCGTCTTTTCTTATACTCATAATAAAAACTAGTAATAGGAAAAACTTTAGAAGTATAACTTTTGAGTCCTAAATTTCAATTATGGGATATGGCAAACTTGCCAAAGGAATATCTGAAAAAGAAGTTCAAAGAAAACTAGAAGAAGTAATGCCCTCTAACTTAGAAAATAAGAAAGATTTCCGAGCCAAATCCAAATCTATCTTTGTAGGAAGTCACAACCATCCTAATGTTAACATAGGAACTCTCTCACCTACAAAACCAATGGACCCTACACTAATGGATCAACCTAAAAAATGGTATCAGAAAAAATATAATTTGGAGAAAATTGCCTCACTAAGAACATCCCTACTAAATTCTAAACAGAAAGTAAATGCTAAAAAGCCAAATAAACTAGTTAAAAATAAGCAAGAAATAGCAATAAGTAGAAAACCTGCTGATATAGAAGTTAAATTAGATAAAAAACCTTTCCAATCTTTTAAAGGAGGTAGAACTAAACCTATATCTGCTTCAGCTAATTTGGAAAATCTCAAATTAGGGGAAAATCCTAGTGTAGAAAAGAAGATAGAGAAAAAATGGTATGATACAGAAGTAAAAGCTCAAACCGCAATAGAAGAGCTAACAAAAAGTGGAATAGGAAATTACCAAATACAACAAGCAATGACTGCCGGAGTACTAGGAAAACAAAATAAAAGAAAACTAGTACCAACAAGATGGAGTATAACCGCTACAGACGACACAATAAGTAAAAAAATAAGAAATCAGGCTCAAACCTACCCCCAATTAGGGGAAATAGAATATTATCAAAACTCCTATCTCGGCAACAATTTCCACATATTTCTAATTCCTGGAACCTGGGAATATGAACTAATGGAGCTTAAGCGTCCCAAATCCGTATGGAATCAGATGAAAAGAACCTATATAGCTCACAATTATGAACCCTACAACGGTCGTACCAGTTATGCTGAAGAAACCGCTGGAGCATTCTATGCAACACGATTAGCAGTACTGGAACATCTCCAAAAGAGAAAAAGACAATGTAAAGTTTTAGTAATAAGAGAAGTTACTCCCGAATATTGGGCTCCTTTAGGAGTATGGATCATCAGAGAAACTGTACGGGACGCATTCAAAAACAAAGAAACCTTAGACGAGCATTCAAAAATAAAGAAAAAAGTAGCAGGAGAATTCAGATTCCTATACAAACGGATTAAAAATAAAAGCAAATTATTAAACAGCCAACAAAGAAATCTAGCTGACTTCTAAGCGAAATAAGAGAGAAAAATAAATTATTCTCTACTATAAACATCTTCATCAAGTGTTCTTCCATAGAAGCTTAACGCATAATTGAAGAGGTAAGCGTTAAACGGAACTGTAATGAAAAATATGGATACTAACCACGCCATCACTAAAATTATAATCGGTAAAATTAGCAAAAATGGTGTTATTAGATAAGAAACTATCAAAAACGGAGATCCTAGTAATATAATAACCAAAGCAGACATAACAACCAATATAGAAATTGTTATCGACACAATTATTGAAACAAGTGCTCTTAACAAGAAATAAACCAGAACTTGTTTTTTCTGTACTTTTACACTATTAAAAACTTCTTTAGATGCAGGAATAAAGTTCAAACTCGTATGCATCATTCTGGGAACAACTAAATCTCTAACCAATATGTTTGCCACAAATAAAACTGATAAAGACAAACCAACTATTATAGCTGCAGGAATAAGAAGCATTTCATAAATAGCTGCAGCTCCAATAAATAACATCATGCTAAGAGATAAAACACTAGTTGCAAAAAGGAAGCTAAAGTATCTTGAAGCTTTACCAGCGTTTTCTCTCATAAAATCAACAATTTGAATATCCTTAACAGCTAGTGACTTATATACAACAAAAGTAAACCAAGATCTGATAAACAAAAGCATTAATGAAATAGAAAATCCGATTCCTGCAAGAACTAATATTGCAGCCATATCTAAACTGGCTTCAGAACCTAAATCTTGGAAACTCGTTACATCAGTTGCGCCACCAAACATTGTACTACCCACACCAGCCAATATAAGAATTATACCTAACTTAGCCCATTCAACTAAGTTAAAAGGCATCAATATATCTTTAGTTTCATCAATAGCGTCATCTAATGCTTCAACTGCGTGGAATCCCATACACAATTTATAACATATAACTGTTAAAAAAAGTTCACAACCAAAAGACAAAATAGGAACACAAAAAATGACTGAAAAAACCAATCTATTCCCTTTTGATAATATTCGAGAAAAACAGGACGAATTATTAGCAAAGGTTGCAGAAACAATAGAAAAAGAGAAAAATTTAGTAGCTCATGCACCAACAGGACTAGGTAAAAGTGCTGCTTCATTAACACCAAGTATAGAAAAGAAAATAGACGAAAAAGGTAAAGTTTTCTTCCTAACCCCTCGACATAGCCAACACGAAATAGCAATCGACACAGTAAAGAAAATAAATAAAAAACACAATACTAACATAAAAACTGCAGATTTAATAGGAAAAAGCCATCTTTGTGAGGCTCCTCCAGGCCAAAGAGGAGGAAGCAAACCTCCATGTCCTCGACACAATGCAACTTTTGAAAAACAGCACGTTTTATCTGAAAAAGCTAAACAGAAAGTAAGAAGATTATCTACACAGCAATTAACAGCAGAGGAAGTAAAAAAAAGATGTAATGACGTATGTCCCTACCAAATTACTCTGGAATTATGTAAGAAAGCAGACGTTATTGTGGCCGACTACTTCCACATATTCCATCCAGGTGTAAGAGAAAATATATTAGAAAAAGCCGACACTAAACTAAAGGATTCTATCTTAATTGTTGATGAAGCACACAACCTTCCTTCACGTACTCGAAGTCTTTTCACATATACGCTATCTGAGAGACTTCTTACTAGAGCTATCACCGAAACAGAAACTTTTGGATATTACCAAGAACAAGAGCACTTAGAAAGATTAAGAGCAGATTTCAGACGTTTAGCAAGAGAAAAATTAGGTCAAACAAGCCACGAAGAAAATCTAGAAAAAGAAGAGCTAAAAGATCTTATAAACAACATACACAATTACAAGAAACTAATAGTGGACTTAGAACATGCAGCTGAAGAAATACACGAAGAAAAAGAAGAAGAAAGTTACTGCTTACAAATAGCTGAAACTCTAAGACAATGGGACGGACCAGACGAAGGATTTTCTAGAATTATAGAAAGAAGCCGTTACAACAACGAAAGAATTATTAAAATAAAATATTCTTGTCTTAATCCCCAAATTTCTACTAAAGAACCGTTACAAACTTCTCAAACATCAGTTCTAATGAGTGCTACCTTAACTCCAATGAACATGTACACCGAACTTACAGGACTAGATGCTAAAAATACTTTTGAAGAGGCATATGGCTCACCTTTTCCCAGCGAGAATAAACTAGAGCTCGCTATAAAAACCCTTACTACACGTTATAAAGAAAGAGACGATTCTACATTCCAAAAATATAGCTGGATACTCCAAAAAAGTATTGAGACTGTTCCAGGTAATACCGCAGTATTCTTTCCATCATACAGTTTCAAAGAAAAAGTGGAAGAAAATTTAGTTAATCAAACAGATCGTAAAATATTCTCAGAAAAGAGAAACAACACTAAAAAAGAAAAAGGCGATTTGTTAAACAAGTTTAAGGACTATGCAGAAAGAAAAGATAATTCTATTTTATTAGGTGTTGCCGCAGGCAGTTATGGCGAAGGAATAGATTTACCTGGAGAACAGCTGAAAGCAGTTTTCATTGTAGGACTACCATTGAGACGGCCTAATTTAGAGACTAAAAATCTGATAGACTATTATGACGCTAAGTTTGGAAAAGGTTGGGATTATGCCTATAATTTTCCGGCAATGAATACCGCTATACAAGCTGCAGGACGTTGTATTAGAAGTAAAGAAGATAAAGGAGCAGTAATATACATGGACAAACGATATACTTGGAGTCAGTATCGAAAAGTTTTCCCTCCAAACACAGATTTGAAAACAACTAAAGCGCCATGGAAAGAACTAGAAGATTTCTTCTGAATTTTTAGGAAATATAAAATCGCATCCTTTATTTCTTCCAAAATAATTTTTAAGATGTTCGGTTTCAAAATTATCGTCTAATGCTTCAGTGAGTTCCTCAAAGTATTCTGAACTCCCTCGTTCATATTCAAGTTCAAAAGTTCTAATTTTTGTGCTTTCTTCTAGTAATTCGCCTTCATTAAGCCTTATTTTAAACACCAAATTATCTTTTGACCCGTTCAGCTCGTAAACTCGCTCATCTTCAAAATCATAAACAATTTCTAGATTCGGAGTAGCATAATTTTGCCCAAAATCCGAAATTTGATTCCAAGATTTCTCCAAAACAGTATCCCAGTAGTTCCAAGACTCTTCTTTAGGCATGTCAGCAATACTCATATTTATTCTATAGCACCTTTGAAAGGGATCACTTTTTACTATTAAACACAAAATTTTAATTGTGTAATTATGGCAAAAAATGGAAAAGTGATGGCTCAAGGAGTTTTTGATATCTTGCATCCTGGACACCTCCATTATCTAAAAGAGTCTAAGAAACTGGGGGACGAACTAATAGTATTGGTAGCAAGAGATAGCAACACATCTAAAAAAACCTGTTTGAATGAGGAAGAACGGTTACAAATAATTGAAAATTTGGATCCTGTGGACAAGGCTGTTTTGGGGCATAAAAATGATATTTACAAAGGTTTGAAGAGCGTAAATCCTGATAAAATAACCCTAGGTTATGATCAGGCTTTTGATGAAGACGAGTTAGGAGAGAAAGTTAATGAAGTTTTAAATAAAAATGTAGAAATTATTAGAATCAGTAAGAAAGGTAATTATTCCTCAACACAGCTATGTAAAAACAAAATAACAGAATAAATGCTTAGAACAATGTGTTCGAACAACAAAGAGCTAATAGACTATTTAAAGAACAAAAATAAAATAAAAACTTCTAAAGTCGAAAAAGCATTTAGAAACGTAGACCGAAAAGAATTTACTCAAGAAAATAGAGCTTATGAAGACAGACCTCAACCTCTACTAGAAAATTCTACTATTTCAGCACCACATATGGTGGCAATAAACACAGAATTATTAGAAATAGATCAGAAAAACAAAGTTCTTGAATTAGGATCTGGTTCAGGTTATCAACTAGCAATTTTGGCTCAGTTATCTGAAGAAGTGATAGGAGTTGAAAGAATCAAAACACTAGTAGAAAGTTCTAGACAAAAATTGGCAAAATACGACAATGTTACTATCAAACATGAAGACGGACTGAAACACGTAGAAGAAAATTTCGACCGCATTCTTTATTCTTTTAGCATAGATCAAGAAGAGTTCGAAAGAGCTAAAAATCTTTTAAAGCCTGAAGGCATTCTAGTTGCTCCCGTAAAGAAAGACAAACATCAAGAAATATTAAAATACTGTTCAGGAAGTACTGAAAGCCATGGAAAAGTCCGCTTTGTGCCTAAAAAAGAAGATAAAGAGTAAGATATCTTCGATCAATACCTTCAAAGTTTAAAGATTACACCACTATTTTAGAAATATGACAGAAGAAAACGTGGAAAAAAATCAAGAAAGATTTGAGCACAAAGTCGACACAAAGAAAGCATTTGATGCAGGAAAAGGAATAACTGAAGAAACAATAGTGGCTATTTCTGAAGACAAGGACGAACCAGAATGGATGAAAAAAAGAAGACTAAAGGCTTTTAGACACTTCAAGAAAAGACCTATGCCAAACTGGGGTCCCGACTTATCAGAACTTGACTTTGAGGAAATTTCCCACTATGTTCGACCAGACGCAAACCAAAGTGATAATTGGGATGACGTTCCAGAAAACATCAAAGAAACATTTGACAAACTAGGTATTCCCGAAGCCGAAAAAGAAGCACTAAGCGGAGTTGGAGCGCAATTTGAATCACAAGTAGTATACCAAAACATGAAAGAAGAGTGGGAAGAGAAAGGCGTTATATTCTGTGATATGGACAAAGCAGTACAAGAACATCCTGAATTAGTAAAAGAATACTTCATGACCAAAAATGTGCCTGCACAGGACAACAAATTCGCCGCATTACACGGAGCAGTTTGGAGTGGTGGAAGCTTTGTGTATGTACCAGAAGATGTAGAGGTAGAAATACCTGTTCAGGCATACTTTAGAATGAATCAGAAAGGTATGGGCCAATTTGAACATACTCTAATAATAGCAGAACCCGGCTCAAAAGTCCACTACATTGAAGGTTGTTCAGCACCACAGTATACTCGTTCTAATCTTCACGCCGGTTGCGTAGAAGTATTTGTTAAAGAAGACGCTCACGTCCAATACTCTACCGTACAGAACTGGAGCAAAAACACATATAATCTCAACACTAAGAGAGCCAAAGTTCAAGGAAACGGAGTTATGGAATGGATATCAGGAAGTATGGGTAGTAAAGTAACAATGCTTTACCCTTCCTCACATCTTAACGGCGAGGGTGCTAGAGCCAACCACATAACAATTGGTTATGCTGGTGACGGACAAAACATTGACACAGGTGCAAAAATAGTACATAATGCTCCTAACACAAAATCAACTATCGAATCCAAATCTATTTCTCAGGGAGACGGAAGAACAAACTATAGAGGTTTGATAAGAATTCCTAAAGGATCCCACGGAAGCAAGACCTCAATAGAATGTGATGCCTTAATGTTTGATAGTGAAGCTACTAGCGATACCGAACCATACATTGAAATTAAAGAAGACGATGTTGAAATGGCTCACGAAGCAACAGTAGGTCGTATAGGAGATGAAGAAATCCACTATCTGACAAGCAGAGGTATTGACGAAGAAGAGGCGAAAGAAATGATAGTTAGAGGATTTATAGAACCTATTGCAAAAGAACTTCCTTTAGAATATGCTGTGGAATTAAACAGATTAATAGAATTAGAAATGGAAGGAAGTTTAGGATAGAGAACATAAAACAGTTTTTTATTCTCTCATTACTTTTTCTAAATCCATATTATCATCAAGTTTCGGAGTAGTTAAAATCACATTAGTTTCCGTAGAACTTATCCCCTCAGTCTGCTGTAAATTTTTAATAAAACTATTCATGTCCTTTCTATCTATAAAACGGCTTATAATAATCATATCCGTCTTTCCTGTTACCTCAAAAAAAGAAATCACTTTTTCATGATTTTTCAGCTTCTTGGAAGTTTCTACAACTTTATCGGCTTCAGCTTTCAAGTTTATCATTACGGTAAGATTGAATCCTAGCTCTTCATAATCTATGACCGGTCTGAAACCCATCAATATTCCTTTCTGTTCTAATTTCTGTATACGTGCCGTTACTGTTGATGTAGCGATGTCTAGGTTTTCTGCCATATCGCTGTATGAAGCTCTCCCGTCTTTTTGAAGTTCTTCAATTATTCTTAGATCTGTTCTATCAATCACATGAGAAAAATTATTTTGATATTTTATAAAATAATCGAAAATAGTTTCGTATCATGATATTTAAACTCTACTATCTTCAATTAGAATATGGAAAACAATAATAATTTGTATGAAGAGCCTGTCCACCACGATTTCGACGACATAGACACAGAATTAGAACTCAACACCTACATCCAACACATAATCGGGCTAGGTCAAAAAGAAGACTCCGTACCTTATAACAAGTTATCAGAAGAATTACCTTCCTCAGAAAAATGGAAAATAGTGGAAGACTTACTTACTCTAGAAGACGAAGGATTCATAGAAAGAACTAATCTAGAGAATAAAAAAGAACTTCCTAAATACAAGCTAACTGACGAAGCAGAAACCTGGATTTATGAGGAATTAGACATCAAAAACTCATACAAAACTTCTTTAGCTCAAACATTGCCAGAACTCTAACCTCCTTTTTCTTTTTCTCAATAATGTTTTCAAAAAAATCTCGGAGCAGTCTGATACAACTTTTTACAGTTTACCATCAATAGTAACTATATGACTCTAGAAACAATTAAAGAAAATGCTTCGAAAAAGATAAACGAACTAGAATATCCTGAATCAATAAGAACTCCAGGTAGAACATGGACAAGATATCCTAAAAAAATACAAGAAAATATAAACAACACCGAGGAATTCAAACCAGAAATAAACATCAGCGGCGATGCAGAATACTATTTAGGCGATGAAGCTGCCGAAGAAGCAGGAGAAAATTTATTAAACGCAATTAAAACAGAAGAAAATAAGCTTAATGCTCTACACACAGCCAACATAAACAGCTTAGTTTTCATACATGTCAAAGGCTCTGCAGATATAAAAATCAAGTACGAAACTACAAAAAATCTTTTTTCTCACTTGGTTCTACTGACTAAGACTAGCAGCGATGTAAAAATTACAGAAGAATTCCGAGGAGAAGCAAAAATTCAAACCAGTTTCACAGAACTTTATCTTGGAGATAACTCTAATGTAGATTACGGTGCAGTCGAATCCTTAGATGCAGAAGTAAGCTACAGTAGAAGAAAGGCCGTAGTAGGTAGAGACTCAACAATAAAATGGCTAAACGGACAGTTTGAAGGACAATTAAATAAAACTCAAATTGATGCAGTGCTAAAAGGAGACAATTCTGAAACCGACATGACAGGTGTGTGGTACCCCACAGAGCAACAACACATAGACATTGCTTTACACACATACCACGTAGGAACCAACACAAAGTGCGATATGGATTCAAGAGCTGTAGCGGACGATAAGTCTAGGTCTCTGTACGAAGGTCTTCAGAAAGTAGAACAAACAGCAGACGACACAAAAAGTTTCCAAGATCAAGAAACTCTCTTAATATCTAATAATGCCGAATCAGACGCTTCACCAAAATTAATGATCGAAAATCCTGAAGTAGAAGCAAGTCACGCCGCAGCAGCAGGTAACATCCAAAAAGACAAAAAACACTACTTAGAAAGCAGAGGCTTAACAGACGAACAAGCTGAAAGACTTGTAATTAAAGGCTATTTCGAACCAGTAATGGAGAAAATAACTCTACCAGATCTTAAAGAAAAAATCAGACAAGAAGTACAGCAGAAAATCCAATCAAAATAAAGGCTAAATGAAAACCTACTCTCGTATTCTATTTTGAACCAATATGAAACCGGAAAAAATCAAGGAAGACTTTCCTATTTTTCAAGAAAAGCCTAATCTATCGTACTTAGATAACGCTGCAACATCGCAGAAACCCAGAAAAGTACTAGAATCTATAAAACGCTTCTATGAAAAAAACAATTCGAACGTTGGAAGAGGATTATATGATCTTGCAAGCGAAACAACAAAAAAATACGAAGAATCAAGAAGTACTGTTGCTAATTTCATAAACGCCAAACCAGAAGAAATAATTTTCGTTAGAAACACCACTGAAGCTCAAAATCTTTTAGCATCTAGTCTTGAAATCGAAGGAAACATAGTTTTGAGCAAAATGTCTCATCACAGCGAACAACTGCCTTGGAGAGAGAAAGAAAACAAATTAGAATATTTGAAGACAGAAAAAGGCAAGATTTCGCTCAAGGACGCAGAAGATAAAATAAACAAGAATACAGGTCTTGTTGTAATACCTCATATATCGAACGTTTTTGGAGTAGAAAATCCTGTTGATAAGCTCGTCCAACTAGCAAGGCATAATGACGCACTAGTTATTCTAGACTGTGCTCAATCAGCACCACATAAAAAAATCAATGTAAAGGACCTAGATGTAGACTTTCTTACA
>SL_4KL_010_BRINEDRAFT_10001061_pt1 | contig 15003 bp, 17 predicted proteins | sample SodLak_010_BRINE_2_FD_10664 | JGI IMG/M metagenome (IMG submission 10664)
TGACGCGCCGCTGAACCGCTCGAACCTCGAGTGATACCGACACTGGTTGCGCCCTCGAGTGGCGAGAACCGCTCGAGTCGGAGATTCCTCGGACTGACTGATACGGATTGCTGTAACTTTTTACCGGTGATTGCCCATACCGGGTCGGCAATCACCGGTAAGAGACTACAGTAAACCGTATGACGCAGTTCACCCGCTAATCGCCGACAGGTCCGTCGACGAGATCATCCAATCAACTCCAGTGGGCACGGTACGCCCATTATCAAATCCATCGACACGCCATCGGAGAAGAATTCATCGCCAAGCGCCGACCCCGTGGCTGGCGCTCAGGTGGCGAGACGGGCGGCGAAAAACCAGTGCAATCTCAGGGCTGCATTTGTGCGTTCTCGTAGGCCTCACCGACGCTGGCGAGGACCTTGTGAACGGGGATGTCGATCCCCGCCTGGTGGGCGGCAATTGCGAGCGGCATCACGACGATACCGATCGCGATACAGAGCTGATACAGTGCGAACAACGTCGCGTGGTACACGCGGGTTTTCATCGGCGTTCGCTCGTGGCTCAGGCTGGAGGGGTACATAAGTCTTCTCGCTGAGTATGGTATGTAACGATCGAACAGACACGTTCTAAGTCGACGCAGTCTGTCGATTAAAGCGTACTTGTACTCGGCCCAATTGTGGGCGCGTTACTGGACGACTGACACATATCCTGCCTCCTGATTACCTGCAGTATCGCGATAACTTATGCCCATCGTAGACTGCCCGTGCGCATCTATACTCGCCGACGACAGTCAGCCTGCGTGCCACGACTCGGTGTCGCGGTGACGTGTCACCGGTAGTCCTGATGCATGCTGGTGACGACGGTCGCGGGATGCCATCGTCGCTGCTGACGTCATTACCCGAACTCGAGGAGAAAGCCCACACCTTTACTCCTGGGAGGAGTCCCAGCCGGGACTATCCCGTCTCCAGACTGAGCCTGATTGGCTCGACTGATTCGGTAAGAGAGGCGACGTTCAGTGCTCGACGCCGTAGTCGACGTGAACAGCGGGGACGCTGCTGGATTCGGGGGCGGTGTTGCCGTTCCAGTCGACGACCTGAACGTTCGCCATCTGCCCGGAGAATCGGAACCGTCTGACGCCCACGTCGATCGATCCCTCGGCGACGCCGCCGGAAATCGTCGTTGCCGTTGCCGCCGGATTTTCATCGACCATCTCGAGGTCGCCATCGACGGTTAGTTCGAAACTCGATGGGACGCCACGACCAACGATGGTCACGAGGTTTGGGAGGTCAGTTGCCTGCTGTGCTGGCTGCGTCGGGTCGCGTACCGGAGTATCGCGTGCCATATCCGATAACCAGAGTCGTCCGGTATAAGCTTTCTTGTCGAAGTATTGGTAGTATCTGGTGACTCTTTTTATCGAGANACAGTTCGACCGTTTGATCCATCGAACTGGCTGATACTGCGTTCTTCCCTCGATAGCCGCTTCCCCACAAAATCCGTGGCTTTCTCGAAATTTGACGATCCAACGAGTCGGTTACAATAGGCCCAGCACACGCGCATACCAGCCTGCTGCGATGGGAACGCCGAGGGAAACGAACGCGGTCAGCCATCGGTGGTACTCGAACCACAACGGCCCGCTCGCGTTGGCGATCACCGCTTCGGGGACGGCGAGCGCCCAGTGAACCGTGCCCAGACAGAGCACGATTCCCACCACGAGCGTCACGCCAGCGATCAGGTCCGGTTCCGACCGACCTTGACGGCCCGCGGCGAACAGCACGACGGTGACGACAGCGAAAAGCGAGAGCAGATCCGGCCCGGCCAATCCGGCGGTGAAGTACAACTCGAGCAGGGTTCGTTCGACCGGGAGGGCGATCATCGCGGCAGCTCCTTCCGATTCGTCAGGCCCCAGTGAGGCGGCGAGATAGGGTGCCAGGGCCACGAACACGTAGGCGACGGCCGCAACGATCCCGAGCGTTGGCGGTCGTTGATCCTTGCGCATGTGCGGTCCGTCGAACGCTCGAGGCTTAATCCGTCCGGTCTCGCACGGTGGAGTGCGTAGTTTCGGGTGTCGACGACAACGACAACACTCAACTCGCTGGATCGACGAACGGACGATATGGGACTTGGCAGCACTGCAAAGAAGATCCAGGGACTGTCCGACCGCGCTGAGGCGATGTACCGACAGGTGCAGGAACTCCAGGAGCGGATCATCAACCTCGAGGAGGAGGTCGACGACACTCACGACACGGTGACGAAACTCGACCACAACATCACCGAACAGCGGGCGCTGCTCGTCGCCATCGCGGCGGAGCAGGGCCTCGACGCCGAGGAGATCCTGGCCGAGGCCGCCATCGACGAGGCGGAACCAGGAGACGGCGAAGCGAACGATGGCAAGGGGGGCACAGCCGAGGCGGGGTCCAATACCGACAACGCGGTGACCGAGGACGCCTGATCGAGACGGGCGAACCGACCCCCGGTGTTATTCCCTGCGGGATGCGCTCCACCGGCCATCGATTGTCGCCGATGAGAAGAGCTAACAACGGGGGCAACATTTGCCAACACAAGGACCAATGACCAGCCACGAGCGACCGTTGGATACCGTACTCGAGACCATCGGGCAGACGCCGCTCGTCCGTCTCCACGATGGCCCCGCCGGCGTGCCGATCTACGCGAAACTCGAGTCCTTCAATCCCGGGGCATCGATCAAGGACCGGATCGGTCGATACATGCTCGAACGCATGCTCGAGCGCGGGGACCTCCCCACGGGTGGCACGGTCATCGAACCGACCGCGGGCAACACTGGCATCGGGTTTGCGATCGCTGCGGGCCAGCTCGGACTCGACGCCATCTTCGTCGTTCCCGAGCGTTTCAGCCTCGAGAAACAGCAACTCATGGACGCACTCGGGGCCGAAATTATCAACACGCCCACCGCCGACGGTATGGGCGGCGCGATCGAGCGAGCCCACGAGCTGGCCGACGAGCTCGACGACGCGGTCGTCCCCCAGCAGTTCGCCAATCCGCTCAACACGGAGGCCCACTACGAGACGACCGGGCCCGAAATCTACGAGGCGCTGGACGGGAAGGTGGGGGCCGTCGTCGCCGGGTGCGGGACTGCGGGCACGCTCATGGGCATTGCCCGCTACGCACGCGAACAGCACCCGGACACCTACGTCGCCGCCGTCGAGCCGGAGGGATCGCTCTACGGCGAGTTTCTCGATCACGATCGCCGCGAGGACGAGTACAAGATCGAGGGCATCGGCACCCACAACACCGACACGAACGAACTGTTCGAACCCGATCTCGTCGATGAGGTCTACGCTGTTCCCGACGAATCGGCCCACGAGGAACTCAAACGCCTCGCAGCCGAGGAGGGCCACCTGGTCGCCTCGAGTGCCGCCGCTGCCAGCGTCACCGCGAAACACGTTGCCCGAAACATAGCCGATGGGGAACTCTCCACGCCTGCTGACAGCGTCGTCACCGTCTTCCCGGACTCCAGTGAGCGCTATCTCTCGAAGGGCATCTATCGCTCGTTCGACGAGTGGGAAGGGTAGCGCAGGCGGTGACGCCGATCGGTCATCGGGCCGCTGATTGTTCGTCCCACGGACGCCAGCGGGTCGCACTCGAGAGATTGCTGCGTTGACGTCGTGGGTAGGGCTAAAATTGCTGTCGGGTCTGGCGGTGCTTGTGTCGCTCCGCTGGCCGGTTCACTCGAACGACGTGTGCTGTCCAGGTGCCCTCGGATCACCGGCCCTGCAATACGTTCCCTGACCGTACAGAGGACACTCCACGGTCCCACGACTTCGCCGTGTCGAGGTAATCATCACCCCAGTAACCGACGGTGTTCCAGCTTCATACAGCGATCCTGCACTACCCTCAGACCCGCCCGTTCCGCTCGCGCCGCCGCCTCACCGTCCACGATGCCCAGCTGGGTCCAGATCACCGGTTCGTCCGCACGATCGAGCACGGCGTCGACGATCCCCTCGACCTCGTCACTCGGCCGAAAGACACAGACCACGTCGACCGGCGACCGAACGTCGGCGACGGATTCGAGCGCCTCCCGGCCCAGCACGGTCTCGGCATACGGGTTTACGGGGATCACGTCGTACCCCTGCTCGAGCAAGTAGTCTGGAACGTCGTGTGCCGGCTTTCCTCGGGTGGTCGAACAACCCACGACAGCGACGCTATCGGCCTCGAGGACGGCCCGAATAGACACATCGTCAGTGACTGGCATACTCGAGCGTGGGCGTGGACCCGATTAATACCGTCGCTCGACTCCGGGGTGGCCACGGCTCTCGAGCGTGCGTCAGGAAAGCCCCGCTGTCCGAATCGTCTGTTCGCCCGCTTGGTTCTCTTCGATTTCAATGACGCCATCGAAGAGTTGTTTGAGCGTGTTCATGGTCTGATCGTCGTGAGCCGTCGAGTCGATGACGTAGACGCCCAGTGCGTCCGCACTCTGGATGCGTCCCGTGAACACGTGGAGGAATCGAAACACCGTCTGGAGATTCGAGTACATCAACAGCGTCGACACCGAGTGGAGCAACACACGATTCTCGGTCAACCCGCGGACCTCGTAGAACTCCTGCAGGAACTCGGAGAGCTTGATCCCGATACCGGTCATGTCAACCGGTGACGATGCGTACTTGATTCGAGGATCGTCGTCAGTGGTCTCGATGCCGCGTTGTTTTGTCACACAGTCGACAATACCGAGATGTGAGTGCTCCGTCCCACTTCGATCGGCGATTTCCGAGACGAGTTTGTTCGCGCTATCCTTGGTCGTGACGACGATCGTCCCCTCCCCGTTGGTCGCCCCACTCGCCAGTACCTCGAGAGCGAGATGTCGCTTGCCCGTGAGTGGCGGCCCCGCGATCAGCACGTTCGTGCCGGGGGCGATCGACTCTTCCGGGAGCACATCAGCGAGATCGTACATACCAGATACTCACATGCCAACGGCCTCCGCGCGTGGCCTCCGACACTCGCGGGTCCGTCTACCTTGCTACGAAAATGCGGTGAGCGGGATATAGTCCTTTTGATTACACTGTTTCGGGGCGGTCGGAAACCGGCTGCTTCCGCGGGGTTCGCCGATCAACGGTTGGCACCGATACCGTTGTCTGATCACGGCGTCGGCACGAGCCCGTCGCGGTCAACGACACCCACACAATCGGTAGTCGATACTGGGGCCGGCTCAGGCCAGCACGACCTCAGCGCGACCGACAATGAACGCCAGTGCGGCCAGAAACATGCCATATTTCATCGCCGATTGGCCGGCCGTCGGATCCGTGAAACTCGCGTACGCTGCGTACACCATCACCGCCACAGCCGGAACCACGATGACCAGGTATGCCACACCGAAATACTCGAAGAGGAACGGGAGCGGACTCGCAGCAACGGCACCCAGTAATAACGCGGTTGCCACCCAGAGCGATCGACGCGCACCGATTGCGATCGGTAAGGTGTTCAACCCCTCCTCGCGATCACCCTCGAGATCCTCGACGTCCTTGATGATCTCCCGCGTCAACGTCGCGGTGGCCGCCAGCACGAAGAGGACCACAACCGAGCCAACGTCACTCACGGCCGCTGCTCCGAAGAGAAACGTACTCCCGACGAGATAGGCGACGAGCGCGTTTCCCAGACCCGGCATACCCTTGAAATACTCCGTATAACTGATCAACGCCAGCAAGTTGACCACGGCGATTGCAATCGCCAGCCGTGGTAACAAGAGTGCCACCCCAACGGCCAGTGCAAACAACGCAGCGCTGAACCCCAGCACCCCCTGTGGGCTGACCGCCCCTCGCGGGATCGGTCGCCCAGGCTGGTTGATCCGGTCGATCTCTCGATCGAAGTAGTCGTTGATCGCGTTCCCCGCGCCGACTGCCAAGGCGGTCGCTCCGACCGCCGCTCCAACCGGCACCGACACCACGTCACTCCCGCCAGCCACGAACGCCCCGATGAACGTCAAGACCGCAGCCGCAACCGCGTTCATCGGCCGCGTCACCTCGAGGTAACCTCGAGCAGCCTCACCCATCGACATGCTCGCCAGATGCGAGGGTGGCCGTATAAACCGACCGATACCTCTCTCCCCGGAGTGAATGTGCCCGACTGTACGGCCGGTTGCTCGATGACCGGGCAAACGACAGTACAGAACGGCCTATCCCGACTATCGCGTCAGCAGTCATGAAAGGAGGACCGGTTCGAATAACGCAAATCGAGTGACTTATACGGGGTGGACAGATACCTCGAGGTGCGGGCGCTTAGCTCAGTCTGGACAGAGTGCTTGGCTTCGGACCAAGTTGTCGCGGGTTCAAATCCTGCAGCGCCCATCCTGCCGCGTGACGCTCAGGAGTCACAACACGGCGTCGACTTCCTTATAAAGAAGCCACCCGCTGAGCGCGAGAGTTCATCACGTCGCGTGATGGGGGTCGCCTCCGTCATGGGATTCGCCGGAGCAAACCACTCCGTGCAGCAACATAACGCTGGCGCAACGTTCGGTCGGAGAAGACGATATTGGACGACGATCACACGGATACCTGACGCGACGAGAAAGCGTTTTCAGAGGTTCGCCAACCAGAGGGCAGAGTATGGACTGTTCCAACTGCGGGTACGAACTCACGATTTCGGTAGTTCGCGAAGCGGGCAACGAGTGCCCAAATTGCGGAGCGAATCCCGGTCGAGATGACCGACCCTAACGACTCCGGCCTCGATCAAACATCCAAGTTGGCGGTATCTCAACCCGAGGATCGAGTCTGTGACGAATCTGGAGGTTGAGATCGGTGCTTTGCACTCTGCAGGCTCTCGGTCACGTGGTGAACTAAGTCCCTTGTAGGCTCTGACGCGGTAGAAATCGGTGATCTGAAATCGGTGGTTCTGGTCTCTGGTTCGCACTCACAGAGCCGTGAGTCTCGAACCGATCGAACCGGAAACCNCGCTGGAATTGTACCTGGCTGACAGGGTGAACAACGTTGCCGAAGCNCTTATTGCATCTTGNNTGCAATTCGCTACTAAGGATGGCAACGAGAGAAGCGAACTGGGATACCCCGCTCGATACTGGCGGCGAAGCGTTTGCACTCCTCGGAAACGCTCGCAAAGCATGGATNTATACCTATATCCGTCACCATCCGGCGACGACAATTCAGGAAATTGTCGAGACGCTCGATCTCCCGCAGCGGACAGTCTACGAATACGTCGACGACCTTGAAGCCGCAGGCTTCGTCGACCAGTCAAACGAGGGCCGACCGGCGGAGTATACGGCTCAGGAGATCGACCTCCAACTGGTAGAAGACGATACCGAACGGCGAATCACGCCGGAGTTGGTCGAGGCGATTGCCCGTCGAACGCGGGACGACGACATCGATACGTACATCGATCGCCACGGATTGGACGGGCTCGCCGTTGCGATCGAATACGCGCAGGAATACGTCGACGGATCGGTTACACATCACATCATGGCTCGCGAGCAGGAGATCTCGCCCCTGGAGGCGGGTGTCATTCTGGATGCACTACGGCCAGTCCTCGAGGACTGATGGTATGGAAAGCGACAGAGACGTCGTTTTCATCGATTCGTCGGTCCTCATTAGTTGTGGACGGCGGGAGAGCACACGCTTCCAGGCGCTGGCCCGTGAAGCCCGTCAGCGCGATACCGTCTTCCGTATCTCGCCACAGGTGTACGCCGAAGTGACCGGCGATCCAGCTCTCGAGGAGTATACCGCCGATGATGCAGCCGTCGACGAAGCACTCCAGGAGGGATGGATGAAGGTCACCGAAAGTCCATCCTATTCGATCTCGGAGGTTTCGAACGTGATGGATCAGGCGCGGAGCTTCATCGCGAGTGCCAGCGATCGAACAGAAGATGCCGTCGAAAAAGCGGATACGGAAATTGTGGGTCTGGCGCTCGAAATGCTTCTCAACGACACCGCTGATCGGATCACGATCGTAACGAACGATATCCCACTTGGCGAAGCGGCAGAATCGCTACTTCCACAATACGGGTTCGACACCGATCAGATCACCTGGCTTACCGGTGGGGAATTCGCTGGCGAACTCGCCGAAGACTTCGTTTCCGAATTCGATTGAGTTCTTCGATACTGTTGGTATCGATGACGAGCTAGTCCTCGTCGAGAAACAGGGAGGGGCACGCCGCAGTATCCCGGGCGGAATCGGTGACGGTGTCACGTCATGTCGGTACGTCGACGAGTGCGACGAGACACATTTCCACGAGCGGATACGATCCACGCATCATGAGCAGGAGTGACGAGCGATGGCCACCCGTCACGGAAGCAACGATCAGCGACCTCGCCAGGTCTAGCTCCTACGATCGCGGCCAGTCCTACTACGAGCGCGGCGCAGTCGGTGAGATGGTTCGCCGTGGGAAGACGGTCCGTGCCGACGTCGAGGGGAGCCAGTACCAACCTTACACGGTCACGATCGAGTTCGACGATGCTGGCGTTGCGGGCACGGAGTGTACCTGTCCGTACGACCACGGTGGCATCTGCAAACACCGTGTGGCAGTCCTGCTGACGTGTCTTCGCGATCCCGAGCGTATCGACGACAGGCCACCTGTCTCGGAATTGATCGAGGGAACGAGTCGTGAGCGCCTCGAGGAGTTACTCATCAAGCTCGCCGAAAACCGCCCGGGGATTGCCGAGTGGATCGACCTCCGTCTCACGTCTGCAGATGCGACCGCTTCCGACACCAACGTCTCGGTGGATATCGAGTCCGTCCGCAAACGGGCGAACCACGCGTTGCCAAAGCCTGGTCAGCGAGGACACAGTGACGCCTATGCGGAGGCGGAGCGAATGGCGTCGGAACTCGACAAACTGATCGAGCAGGCACGGCAGGCACTGGACGCTGGCGACGGAGAGACGGCAGTGGAGATTCTCGAGGCAGTCACGGAAGTGCTCGCGACCAACCGCTGGCCCGGACTGCTCCCGCGCGACGTCACCAAACTCTACGAAACGTTGGCAGCGCTTGGCAAGACGTTCGCAGAAGCGATACTACTGGTCGAGTTGAGTGAGAGCGAACGCGAACAGCTGGAACAGCGTCTCACCGAGTGGGACGAGCAGATACGACACTTTACCGGTAGACCGACGCTTGCTGTCGCCGCTGACGCAGCACGGGACGGGTGGGACGACGACCGACTCCAGCAGGCCCTCGATGGCTCTCTCGCTGCGGGGGAACTCGACATCGACGAACCGGAGTACGTCGATGGTCTCACCACGGTACGTCTCGCCGCTCTCGAACGGCAGGAACGCACTGACGAGTATCTCAATCTGGCCAAGGCAGCGGGCAAGACCCAACTATATACCGAGATGCTGGCGCGAAAGGGCGAGATACAGGCGTCTGTCGACTGCGCAATCGAGAACCTCTCGACTCCGCAGTCGCTGCTGGAAATTGCAAAGATACTGCGTGCCACTGGCAACTCGATGGCTGCACTGGACGTTGCCGAACACGGACTGGCTGTCGATGGCGTACGGAAAGACAGACTTGCAGAGTGGCTCCGGGATCGGGCTGCGAGTCTTGGCGAGGAGGATCTTGCGCTCCAGGCTGCGATCGTAGCCTTCGAAGAGAGCCCATCGCCGAGTACGTATAGGGCAGTGGATGAACTCGCAGGCGACGAGTGGGAGTCCGTTCGAAGTGAACTCCTGGCGTTACTCCGCGAGCAGCATCCGACGTCGCAACAGGCAGCCGAAGTATTCCTCGAGGAAGACCTGTACGACGAAGCCATCGAAGTCGCTGACCGCTCCGGCAGATTCCGCGTGGTCGAGACTGTCGTCGAGAAGGTCACGGCACATCGTTCTCAGTGGGTAATCCGTACGTGCAAATCGAACGCCGAGCCGATCGTCGAGCAGGGGAAACACGACAGCTACGAGACGGCTATCCGCTGGCTCAGATACGCGGGCGAAGCAGCCCAAGAAGCCGACGAACTCGACGAGTGGCGCGAGTACGTCGAGACGATGCGTGAGAAACACTACCGGAAGTACAAACTGCGACCCATGCTGGACGACCTTCTGGACGAGTTTCGCTCTCCGGTCGAGGGCAAGGTGAGTTCGGATGGCTGAGATGGGGGCTTCTGTCCCCGCGCTTATCGTTCGAGCCAGTAGTGCCAGTCTTCGATGGCCTGCTCGGTGTCCGGACTGGGATCAACGGGTTCCAATTGCTTCAGTGGAACGCCGAGTTCTCGATCCATCCACTCGACCGTCACGAACATCTGACTGAGAGTTGGTTCTGTCGATGCCATTCCCACCACGCGCACCGTTTCGCCTTCCGTTAGCGGGGATTCCTCTCGTTCTTCGACACAGCGAGCTTCGAAGGGAAACTCGAGGAAATCGTCTATGTACGCATACCAGCCCATCGCCGCCTCCTCAGCACTATATGTATCGACGGTAATCCTCGTCTGGATACGCTCTTCGCGTTCTTCGTCCCGGTCTGGGCGTGTCATGGCTCACCTCCCGCTCGGGTGTGGTACGCTTGCCCGGACTTGAACTCGGTCAACTCATCGATACGAGCCTCCAGATCCTCGATCTCCTGTCGGAGTTCCTCGGCCTCTTCTCCGCCCGTGGCCGCGAGTTGATCTTTCAGGCCCTGAAGGCGACTCTCCTTTCGTTCTTCGTCGACCTCGGCCTTGCGGACGTACTCGCGCTCTTCGGTCTCGTACACATCGCTCTCGGAGAGTTCGGTTACCTCGAGTGCGTCGTCGACCTTCTCGCGATCAACACCCAGTACGCGCTCGCGGTCGATCCCGGCTTCTTCGAGCGTTTCCAGGACTTCTTTATCGCCTTTCAGTGTCCGATTGCGCCTCGTGGTCCGCTGGACGGATCCGAACGGCCCGCTCACCGGTCGGTCGTGATGGAGTCGATTCAGCAGCACGTCGGCAACGTCTTGACGGAGGTCGTTTGCATTCCGCTGGACATCGGACAGTAAGGTGTAGAGGTTCACCAGGGCATCCGTCTCTATCTCCTCCAACACGTCGACTTCGTGTCGTTCGAGTGCGTCAACCAGCAACAGTGCGTCCGCATACACCTCGAGGTCGGGTTCGGTTCGTTCGTGCTCGTCGGACTCGGATGTCTCCGCGGTGTCGAGGAGTTGGCTGGTCGTCGCTTCCTCTTTCTCCTCGATCACACCTCGGTCTTCGTCGATCTCGAATTGCGGATGGAGGCTCAACACTGCCGGGAACGGATCGGCGTCTGCCGGAAGTCTATCGAGTTCGAAGTCTCCCGCCTCTTCGGTGATCCGACGATAGAGCGTTTCGAACTGATCGCGTTGAAGCGGTCGTGTCTCGTCGATTTCACGGTCGAGGAACTCGATGACGACCCGCTGTTCCTGGACGTCGGTAACGCGAAATCGGTCGTGGGACAGCGGCGTAATCAACGTGGCCCCTTCCGGGAGAGCGTCGAGTTCCTCGAGAAGCGTGTGCCACGAGACGCTGAACGGAGCCATACGGTAACGCTTGGAAGGAAGGCTACTAAACCGTGGGGAACAGATCGGCTCCATCGATATCCCAGTTCTTGTGTTCGTCTTCGGTGTGAAACATTCCTCCGAACTGTAGCTGTGTCGACTGACGTGGATTCAAGAGAAACCTCCACGAACCCTCGGTATGGTCGACGATTCGGATTCCGAAACGACGCCTTCGTTTCTCTCGTCGCTTCCAGATCAGCCGATCACGGATGACGTCGTAAAGCAGATCGGCGAAAGCGACCACCCGAAAATTCACGGTGCAATGGGTTTTCCCGGCTCGACACCGGGCTCGATCGAAGCATTCCTCCTGAATATGGAAGAGGCGACTCACGTGCTCGTGTTCGACTCGTCCGAGGGACGATGGCGGGTCTACGAGTCGTTCGATACCACCGACATGGCTCATCAAGAAATGATCGACCATGCCACCGAGATTGCCAACGACTGGTTCGCAGAGAGTCTTGCCGACCGTGTTGCGCGTGCAGAAGACGCCGATTCAGAGCTATGAAGGTACGCTACTACGCAGACGCGGAGATACGAGAGATGCACAACCACGCGATACGTCTGTTAACACAGCTTCATGACGAACACGGCATCACCGTCGAAATTGATCGGATCGACGAACAGCACGATCCGATCACTGACTTCCCCGGTGAAGTGCGGCGTCTACCACCTGAAGGGGTCTACGAACGCGATCTCAAGCGCAATCGTGCCCTGAATGCGGTGATCGAACAGACGCCGTCGGAAGCCTTCAAACACTACGGAACGCTCGACATCGCCGGGAACGTCGCCGTCGTCGATGAGGAGGGAACCGTTCAGTGGGCTTCGACACTTTCGGGATATGCGGACGGATATGGGCCGGGTGCCGAATCACAGACCGCAATGGACTTTCTCGAAGACGTCGCTACGTCGCCAAGTAGTCGTATCTGTATCGAGTGTCTGCACCTGTTGGACGGCGATGAGAACTTCTGTCCGAACTGTGGTAACGGTCTTCCGTAGGTGGGGTAGCCGTCTCAGTACGCATGATTATTCTACCGAACGAAAGCAACGACACTTCGTTCTCGAGGCGACACACACGCCTTCATCGTCCGTCCTCGGACCTTCGTTTGTCCACGAGACAAATCGGATCGTCCTAGATCGATCCTTGAGAACGCCGGCTTAGTACTGAATTTCGTAGAGTGCTCGCCAGAGCAGTCTGAGATTCGCGGTTAGCATTATCAGTTCGTTCTGCTCTTCTTCTGAGTGGAGTGCAGTGGCCTCCGATCGCTTGTCGATCTGCTAGGCGATCCCCTGGGAGATGGTCTGTCGTTAACTTCATGTCGTTAACGAAGATGCGTCTCAAAACCAGTTCTTGGCCACCTGAGTCGGTATGCGAGTATCTCTCGAGGCGGGTCCAATTGCCCATTGCCGTGGCGGATTCCGATTCGTCTAGGGTACTCTCGTCGAGTTTCGGGTCATCCGCGTTTAGCCCCTTTATGATACACAAGTGATGTTTTTACATCGTCGCCGTCTACCAACGCGTGTGATCGAACGAGACCAGAACGGACGCCCCACCTTCGAAGGCACGACGATTGGCGCAATGCAAATCCGCGATCTCGCAGACGATGGGTTGGAATCGGCGGAGATCGCCGAGACCTCTAGGAGTTGCGTGACCGTGGAGGGTGGTGAGGTCGCGATCGACCACTACGAGGAGCATCGCGAGGAAGTGGAGCGGGTGGACGAGCAGCGGGACCAGTACTGGCACGGTGTAATGACCGGCCACGAACGGGCGGGCGTGCGATGGTCTTCTCCCGGTGGCGGACCGAAGACCGACGCGACCGGCCTACTCGAGGGCGGTGAGGACGATGACAGGTGACGAGTTTGAACCCGGCACCGGGACTGATCATGACAGAGCAGTGGACTGGCCCGACAGGTGGAGTGACAGAGAGCGTGTCGAATGCTACGTCGGGGCGGTGACGGGCGACGTCACGGTCGCGGATATCGCCGAAGCGTGCGGCTTGTCGGAAGGACGCGTCCGTGAGATACTCGAGGAACTAACCGCCGAGGATTCTGCGCTCGTCCAGGCTGGCGAAGATGCGTGGCAGTGGGACGAGGCTGCGTTGAGAGAGCAGGAGCGGGAGCAGTTCGCCGAGATGGACGAGGAGGAGGTGCGGCAGATTCTCGAGCGGATCGAGGCGGAGATCGCGGAGTGGCGAGACGAGTTCAACGCGGCGGAACCGGGTGACGTGGACGACCCGGAGGTCGAATACGACTGGCGGCACAACGAGCATACGCGGGCGTTGATTCTGGCTGTCCTCGGCGAATGGGAGTACGACGTTCGGGAGCAAACCGGGGACGAGTCAGATCCGCGTGCGCTGGACGTGATCGCCCGGATGGTGGCGCGGGCGGGGCAGACGCGGCCGCCGGAACTCGTCGACGAGGAGATTTCGGACGTCATCGACGAGCACGGCGAAGATGCGGTGCGGCAGTGTGCGTGGGACATCTTGCGAGGCCACGGCACGTTCCGGACGTGCGGCCAGAATCACTTCGGGGAGACGTATCCTGGCATCCTCATCGGCACGAGCGTGACCGAGTGCCTATCGCGGATGCAGGACTCGTGATCAGTCGTCTTCGTCGAGCGGGTCCGCAATCTACTCCGGTGAAAGCCGTTCCGTGAAGACGCGCTCTTGTTCGTCATCGAGCGTTAGCCACCACTCGAACTGGTCACCAACCCATCGGGCTGACATAATCGATCGTCTGAACTCCTTCGAATGTTTCGAGGTCAACCCTGCCAAGATTCCGGATAGCCCGTTACTCCCGTCGACCGTTTCTCCGTACTCGCTCTCCATGCGACGAATTAGCTCGTCGGTCTGTATCGTTCCCTCCGTATCGTACAACACACGGAGCATTGCCTCCTGCTTCGCCGTCAGGCGATCGAAGAAATCCGGCGGGAAGTAGCCCTCGAACTCCTCGGAAACCTCCGCATCTGCTTCGTCGATTTCAGGTGGCTCGATCGCCCACTCCTCGAGGGCGAACTCCACGAGGGTCTCCTCGCGCGAGTCGATCGCCGCTTTGCCGAACTGGTCGAACTCGGCCAACTCCCGCTGGACGCGTAGCGTCGAAGATTCGTAGTCCTTCTCACGGTTTCCGGTGGCCTGCCTCTTCTCAGCGAACGGCAGATTGCCGTACGAACTGTTCCAGTATCGACTAGCAATCGTCAGGTTTCCGAGCCGGTGGACGTGGTCGCCAAAGTCCTCGGCCACGCTCTCGGGGATCGCCTCCTCCGGCAGCTTCCGCGCGAGAACGTGCTCGACCTGGAACTCGCTCGAGAGGATGTGCGAAAGGTCTTTGAGAACCTCCTCGCCGGCGTCCGAGTCGATCTGCTGGCCGTATCTGTAGAACAGGTACTTCGCGTCGCGGCTGGTGTTGCTTTCGTAGAAGTCGGGATCTCGAAGCTTGCGTTCGAACCGCTCATCGGACGTGTAGCGATCCGTGATGGCATCGATGCTCATCACGATTTCCTGGGCCTCGAGCGATCGATCGGTGTGGACCTCGTGAGCCAGCCGAACCAGTCGTCCCCGCCCG
>SL_4KL_010_BRINEDRAFT_10001066_pt1 | contig 14966 bp, 17 predicted proteins | sample SodLak_010_BRINE_2_FD_10664 | JGI IMG/M metagenome (IMG submission 10664)
TTGCATAATTGAATCAAAATATGATTCTAATATATTTGTATCAATATCTTGTATAACTTGTATAATTTCTATAGGATTTTGAAAAAATGTATCTGGAGATATAATATCTAATTCACCTCTATCAATAAACTCTTCAATTTGTTCTTCATCTATAAAACTAAATAAGGAATCTCCTGCTTGTATAACTAAACTTCTAACTTCAATTGTAACAATACGTAAAGTATAAATTAGTAATATAAGAACAGGAATTATAAATAATACAGGAGCAATAATTGCTGAAACTGTTTTATTAATATCATACTGAATAAGTTTTTTATAAACAGGTCTTGTTGAATAATAAATAAAAATTCCTAAAACAAATGCTCCAATAAAATTATAAACCATATATGTTAAAATAATCAGCGTTAAAAAACTAAACAAAATTGATAGATTACGTAAAGACTTATTCATTTATATATTCTATTAATATGTACGATAATAAATTTATGGGGCTATTAATTTACAATTGAACAAGGCCATGAATTTTCGTTTTGGAAATTATAGTAATTATCTTCATTTAATACGCTCTTAACATTTTCTGCAGGAACAATTTCTTCATCAATTCTACTATTATTATCTCCTTCTAATATAAGAACGTGTTCTCCTTCTAATTCTTTAATACTTTCATATGGTTGATTCGTTGAATAAAAAACTCTAAATTCATATTCCTCTGACTCATGTTCTAAAAATCCATAATCATTAATATAATATGATGATTCATTAATGTCATATTCTTTATATTCTCCTATTACGCGATGTGCAAGTAATGGTAAATGTTCTATTTCAATATTATTTGTTATTTCATATGTTTTTTCATCTTGATATGTTGGTTGATAAACAACGATTTCATCCTCCAAAGATGATTCACCATCCCACGAATTAGATTCTATAACATTACATCCCTTATGAATTGTTGGATGCATACTATCTCCCGCTACAATCATATATCCTGCACTAGGAATAAATAAATTGAGGATTAAAAGGCTTACAATAAGAAAAATTCCTATGGTGTAATAGTTTCGTTTGATGTATTATACAATATATAGAAATGTATATAAATTTAACGTTATTTTTTAACCGTATGTTTTTCAACCTTCATATCTAATAAATCAACAGTTGCCCAATACCCAACATCGGGTTCAATACCTTTACTTTTTTGGAAAGATGTTTGTCCTTGCCAAGTAGCTGTATTAACGATTTTAACNCCATTATATTTATCTTGACCATATTTGTGAACGTGACCACAATGTAATAAATCAGGAATCGTATCAATAACTAAATAATCTTCTTGTTCACCTGCTAAACGTACATTTTTACCATATATTGGTGCAACATGTCTTTTTTCAAGCATTAATTTCATAACTTCTGTAGGATTTCCTGCACTTACACCCGGTACAACTTCTGCCAATGCGTTAATACTCATTCCATGATAAACTAATATATTTGAACCATCAATATTTAGATTAACAGGATTGCCAACAAAATCAACATTTTCTGGGAAATATTTTGTAAATTCTTCTGCTAATGTTGGTTGAGGTTCAGCTAATCTTACGGTGTCGTGATTTCCTACACTAGCGATTATTTGAACATCATCTGGTAATTGTTCAAACATTTTAGCTGTCATTGCATATTGGTCATATATATCAACAATTGTTAATTCTTCGTCTTGATTTGGAAATACCCCAATACCTTCAACTAAATCACCTGCAACAATAACATATTCAACAGTTGGTGTTTTACGAACCCAATCAACAAATTGATTCCAATATTCAGGATAGAATTCATCTGCACCAACATGAACATCACTTATTAAAGCTGCGTGCGTTGTTTCATTAGGTCCCTTATGTTTATTTTTTCGTGGGATATCAGGAAACATAATTGGAGGTCTTCCTTTCCGAATTTCTGAATCTCCAAATACAATACCGCCATCATCAGATAATGTTCCACGAATAGCAATAGCTTCATCAGGAACAATTTTTTCAAATAAATCTTTCATTTTTTCATCAGTGAAAACGGTTCTGAGTGTTTCATTTGTTTTAGGGTCTTCTAATTCAACGAAATAATTTCCATTATTACTTACAAATGTGTCCCATACAAGACCCGTTACAACAATATTTTTACCGTTTTTATTTGCTTTTTTAAGCTCATGAACTGTATAAGCTTTAGCTCCTGCTCTTTTGTTCAAAAGTTTCGTTAATCTTTCATGACGGTCTTTAAATATTTGCCGAAAGTCTTCAAATTCACCTGTACCTCTTGAATTACCGGTAATATCTCCTTCAACAGTATATTCTTGCGTAACGCCTACGCGCGGTTCTATATCCGGTAATTCTCTATTAAACATTGTATTATACCATTCAGGATATCTAGAACTTAATAATTCTTTTCTTTCTCCTTTTTCTTCAATAGTTTTTTCTTCTTGAATAGATTCTTCTAATTGTGATAAAGCTTCTTTTGGATTTAAAAATTCACTATTAATAACTTTACTTTCTGATTCTTTTTGCGTTTCATTAAATTCTTTTTCTCTTGATTTTCTATTACTTTTAGAATCTAATAATTTGTTCAATTCTGAATCACTTATGGATTCATCTGTATTGGATTCATCTGTATTGGATTCATCTGTATTGGATTCATCTGTATTGGATTCATCTGTATTGGATTCATCTGTATTGGATTCATCAATTTTTTCTTCAATATCTTTAATATAGTCTAAATTAATTGTAGAAGTTATATTAGAATTATTAGATAGATAATCTACAATATCTTCTGTATTCGATGAATTTATAATATAATTAGCTGCATTTGGTTTAATCATTAAACCATTTTTACTTAATATTTTTGAAATACGAGGTACAGTAAATTCTTTAGTCATTACACAGTAATTAGAATCACATACTCATAATATTTACGATTCATTAATATTTAATAACATATCTAAATCTTTTTTATGTACAACACCAACTAAATATTTCATATTTTCTGTATCTATACTTACATATGATTCTATATCTGTTCTGACGAATTTGATTACAATATATGTTACAAACATAATTAATACCAATAATAATAGAGTATAAATTAAACCTAAAGACAAAATAAACATAGTATACCAAATAAGAATTAAATTTGTTAAATATATACTTATTGCTATTGTGTCCGTAGGTTTATAACCCGATACTTCAATTTTTTCTATATCTGTAAATTTAATAACATCATCGTCAACGACAAGACAATTATCTGTTAAAAATATATTTCTATCTGAAGAACCTAATGTCCCTGAATCAATTTTTATTTTATTTATGTCTTTTTTTGTCATTAATATATAATATACAAACAAGATGTATAATTGTTTTGTATTTAGATAAACTTTATATATAAATAAATTTATATATTATAATGTCAAATGGAAGATAATTCTACTAAAGATAAAGAGTATACAAAACTAATACATCATTTTGATTCATTACAACATACATATACAGATAAATCTAATAATGAATATGATACTGAATCCAAAAACTTTCCATTTTTTACAAAATACGTTGGTTTACAAAAAGGTAAAATATATGATGTTAAATATGAAAATTCACAAATAAAATTATTTGTTAAAACAAAATATGATACATATACATTTAAATTAAATTCATGTGATAAATATAATGAAAATGTAGAGTTTATTAAATTCATTGAATATTATAATATAAATATTAATTACCCTTCAGAGTTAATAGATAAAGAAATATTACTTAAAAAAGATGCACAAAATTGGAATATATATTTTCCAAACAAAATAAGTGTAAGTAATAAAATAAAAAATTATGTTGATATCTTTTTACGTTTTTTCGGATATCATAATCTAAACTCATATAAATATAAATCTGAAATTATAACAGCGTTATTTGTATTATTATCTATCTCAATAACCTTTTCTACAATTTTATTTTATATCATACAAGAAATGACGGCATCTAATATTCATATGAATATATTTGTATATTTAATATTAATTTTTCCTTTTATTGCTAGCGTGTCCGTTAGATTAAAGAAAATATAAATAAATCAATTTTATTTTTACAAAAAGTTTATGTTGTGGCTGTACAAAATACATTATGTGTCTCAAAAACAAAATAATTCAAGTGATAATATTTTAGATGAAGATAATTATGTTATAATTAAAAACAAAAATGGTGGAACAATTAATTTAATTGGCACAGTTCATGTATCAAAATCTACGCGTGAACGCGTTATAGATAAAATTAAAAATACAACACATGACATTGTAGCCATAGAATTAGATTCTGAACGATTATATTCTATGTTTGATAGACAAGCTGATTATACGCATGGAGAAATGAATGAAAAATTAGGCTTAAAAAATATATTAAGAAAACATCAAGAAAATACATTCGGTAATAATAATAATCTATTACAACCGGGAGAAGCAGATATGCTTCCTGCTGTAGAAGAAGGAATAAATCAAAAAAGCGATATAGCATTAATTGATATGTCTGTTTCTAATTTAAAATCACACATCAAATCTAATGCATTTACAAATGGTAGAATTGATTTAGAATTATTTAACCAATCATCAGATGAAATTATTGATAATATAAAAGAACTAATTGATTATCAGAAAGAAATAGCTTTTAGTGTTAATACAGAAAATGGTTTGGAAGAATACGTTAATAAAATAGAAAATTCTCCATTAAAAGAAGTCAAAAATAATATGAAACCAATTGAAAATATTGCTCCTGAAATCATAGACGCGCTTATAGATGAACGTGATAAATACATGGCTGGTCATTTACAATGGTTATCAAATCAGAATAAAAATATAATTGCTGTTATGGGTAGAGGACATTTAATGGGTGTATATAATTATTTACAAAATCCAGAAGAAATACCTGACGAATATGTGCAAGAACCAGATTGGTATAATTATTATAGTATAGATATTGTATAAAAGCATATATTTATATATTATTTTGACGTATATATGAATGTATTATCTTATTGCCATTTTATATATAAATTCGTAATGTTTAAATGGCTATGAAGTTATACATAAAATAGAGTGATAAACATGAAACTAACTGTAAAACCACTAAAGCAAAAAGATGCTTCACGTTCTTTGGCCGCTATTGATAAAGAATATCAGAGAAAAAACAATATTTCTAATGGAGATTATATCTTTGTCAAAAACCCAGACAACGATAAAAAGTCTATTGTGCGTGTTTGGCCCGGATATGATGAAGATACTGGTAAAGGTATCATTCGTGTTGATGGTCAAGTGAGAGAAGAAGCAGATGTAGCAATTGATGAAAAAGTAGAAGTAGAAGTTGTAGACGATATTGGACCTGCAGAAAGTATTACGGTTTCAATTCCTGAAGAATATAATGTTCGTGGGAACTTGAGAGGAATTATTAAAAAGAGAATTGATGGAAAACCTGTTACAAAAGGACAAACACTTCCAATCTCATTAGACTTTGGAACATTAGGTCCACAAAAACAAAAGCCACTTACTCTTCAAGTAATAAATGTTCAACCTCAAAGTCCGGCAATCGTTCAAGAACAAACCGAAATTAATATTGTAAAACAAAGTCAAAATAAATTTAATTCTGCATCAACAGTTAGTAACTCAGGTGTAGTATATGAAGATATTGGTGGTTTAGCCGAAGAACTTGAACAAGTTCGAGAGATGATTGAACTTCCAATGCGTCATCCTGAACTATTCCAAAGACTTGGTATTGACCCACCAAAAGGTGTCTTACTTCACGGTCCACCGGGGACAGGTAAAACATTAATTGCAAAGGCTGTTGCCAATGAAGTAAACTCTGAATTTTACACTATTAGTGGACCAGAAATTATGAGTAAATATTACGGAGAGTCAGAAGAACAACTCCGTGAAATCTTTGAAGATGCCGAAGAAAATTCACCATCTATTATCTTTATGGATGAATTAGATAGCATTGCATCTCAAAGAGGAGAATCTGGAGGGGATGTTGAAAAAAGAGTCGTTGCACAACTTCTTTCTCTTATGGATGGCTTAGAAGAACGCGAAGATGTAGTTGTTATTGGAGCTACAAATCGTGTTGATGCTATCGACCCTGCCCTAAGACGAGGGGGGCGTTTTGACCGAGAAATTGAAGTAAGTGCACCAGACCAAAAAGGACGGCGTGAAATATTTGATGTTCACACACGTTCAATGCCTCTTAATCGAGATGAAATTGACCTCGATGAATATGCAGAGAAAACACATGGATTTGTTGGTGCAGATATTGAATCCCTTTGTAAAGAATCTGCAATGACTGCTCTCCGTCGTATCAAACCAACACTTGACCTTGAGCAAGAAACTATTGATGCAGAAGTATTAGAACAAATTCAAATTGAAAATGAAGATATTAAAAATGCACTTAGAGATATTGAACCAAGTGCATTGAGAGAGGTATTTGTTGAAGTTCCTGATATGACGTGGGATGATATCGGTGGTCTTGAAGATACAAAAGAACGAATGAGAGAAATTATTCAATGGCCACTTGAATATGGAACTATCTTTAACGATATGGGCCTTTCACCAGCAAAAGGCGTACTTATGTATGGCCCACCGGGAACAGGTAAAACATTAATGGCAAAAGCTGTTGCCAATGAAAGTGATAGTAACTTCATTTCTATCAAGGGACCAGAATTGCTTAATAAATATGTAGGTGAATCTGAAAAAGGTGTTCGAGAAATCTTTGAAAAAGCTCGTTCAAATGCACCTACAATTGTGTTCTTTGATGAAATTGACGCAATTGCCACAGAACGTGGTAGTGGTGTTAGTGATTCAGGAGTAAGTGAACGTGTCGTGTCTCAATTACTTACGGAGTTAGATGGTCTTGAAAACTTAGAAGATGTTGTTGTAATTGCAACAACTAATCGACCAGACCTAATTGATAGTGCATTACTTCGACCGGGGAGACTAGATAGGCATATTCATGTTCCTGTGCCTGATATAGAATCCCGTGAAGCTGTCTTACGCGTCCATACAAACAATCTTGTCCTATCAGATGATGTTGACCTTGTTGAATTAGCAGAACGTACAGAAGGCTTTGTCGGAGCAGATATTGAAGCTCTATGTAGAGAAGCAACAATGTCTGCAACAAGAGAATTAATTCAATCTCTTTCACCAGAAGAAAATGAATCTAAAGAATATGAACAGACAACAAAAAAAGTTGAAATGAGACATTTCATGGATGCATTAGATGAAATTACACCAAGCGTTACAAATGAAACAAGAGAAGAATATGATAAAATTGAAGAACGATTTAAAAAGAATAGTGCAACACAACAGAATACGGCAGATGCTCCAAGACGTGGCTTCCAGTAAAAAATAATTTATTTTAAATTTTACTATTTTTTAGAAGCAAATCGAAAGTTTAAGGTATATACAATTTAATTCCATAACTATGAGCAAGAATTCATTATCTATTGGTGACAGATTAATTGATACAAATGCATCAGATATTTCTCCTGTTATAATTTATGATTTACCAAATGAAATGGCTGGAAAATATGTTATTGAGCCTCTTGGAAAAACCGTTGAAGATTTAAACCCTGACTGTGATGAAAATGAGAAAGTAATTCTTACAGTATTTGAATCAAAATTAAGAAACAAGATTCCAAATTGGGCGTTTTTAGATTCTGAAAAATTGAAAGATAAAATTAATGAATCAAAAATTAAGACATATGCTTACCCAGAAAGTAGACTTACCTACGTGAACAATGGATTCGTAAATGGTGTTACAATTAATATCTCTGGCGTTTCTGAACCACTCAATCAAGATTCAGGCGCATATACATATACTATTGAATCTAATGAAAAAGAAATTTATTCAAACGCAGAAATTGTAAATTCGGAATCATATAATTTGCAGAAATCAAGTGTAATTTATTTGGGCATTATAGATGCACTTCAATGGATTAATAGACAAGATAATTATAATGGTGTTCTTATTCGAACAGAAAACAAAACAATCATAAACCAATTAAACGGTGAATATGATGTAAGAACAGAATTTGATAGTATGTTATATGATATGGTAAAATCTTATCTTATAGAATTTGATTATTGGCATTCTAATATGGAACCACGATATAAACAATATGAACTTATTGAACTAGCGAAAGAAACGTTTAGACATAAAGAAGAAATAAAACAAAAAATTAAATCATCTCACCAATAAGGAATATCTGACAAATATTCTTTAATAGATTCATTTGAATGAGGATATTTAAATCGATAATATGCACTATATGATATATGAGAACCAGATAATATAAATTTAACCCGCTCTTCTGAACTTTTGAAAAATTCTTCATTTTGTTTCATTTTTTCAATATGTTCTACGTCATTGTTATGAATTTTAATTATAGCTACCGCAATAGATTCTAAATATGAATATGGCTTCGTTAACTTATAATCAGGGCATTTTATCTTTTGCCTATTCGAATTTTCTGGATATGTATTCACGTTAAATAATATATCATATAGTAATTCTTTTTCATTCATATTTTTGTATTATAATTCAATCTATTAATATTATTCGATTTGTCTATTTGTTTTATATATATTGAAAATATAATTTGTACATAAATGAATTCACTACAAAAGTTATCTGCAAAAATATTAACTAAAAGAGATTATAAATTAGAATCAACAGCACAATCTATAAATGAATTTGAACATCTTTTACAAAACATAGATTTAAAATCAGATTCAAAATATGTTGATATTGGGTGTGGAGAAGGTGGATTTACAAAATTAATACAAGAATATTTTAAATTAAATAAAGCATACGGTATTGATAATAATTCACGTTTATTAAAAAAAGCTAAAAAAAGAAATATAATTACATATGAAAAAAATATAATGCATGAATCTTTGCCTTTTGACGATTCATCTATAGATTTTATAACTTGTTTAGGCGTATTAGAACATTTAAAAGAATTTGATACTATATTTAAAGAAATTAATAGAGTATTAAAAAAAGATGGCGTTGTGATTTTTGCTGTTCCTAATTTAAGTAGTTGGATAAACAGAATTACTTTATTAAGTGGGTGGCAACCGAGAAATGTAGAAATATCAGATGAAACATTAGTCAATACAGCACCATGGTATAAAGATAATGAAATATTACATCATATACATGCTCCAACATACAATGCTTTTATTGAATTATTAGAATACTATGAATATAATGTAGAAAATACGATGCCTTTATTTCCATATCAAGAGAATTTGTTTGTAGAGATTATTGATTATATAACATTATATAGGCCGCAATTATCTAGACGATTTGGCGTCGTAGCAAAAAAATAATATTATGTATAATCGAAATCTATATATTTATGGATTGTATAATACATTATATGGAATGTGAAACTCTCTCTGAAAATGTAGAATCTTCTGATGAATTACTAGATTTATTTGATGAAATTCAAACAGAGATAAAAACAGCCGTAAATAATGGCTGGCTTACGCGGAGAAATATTATGTATATTGAAGATATTAGATACATGTATAACGCTGAAAACCGCCTTAAACGTGCCGGAGATAGAATCAATACGATTATACATTTCGTACAAAAAAATGAATCTGAGGCTCCTTCTGAAAGCCTCTCAAGAAGATTAATCGCAAAGCTTGGAAAACTTCAATCTAAACTGCACAAAAAAAGTGAATATTATAATTAAATATTTTCAATTCCTGTTTTAACAGGCGGTTTATTGAATTTTAAAATTTGTTTTGTAAATTCTGGTTTAGCTATAAATACAGGATATTTTTGAGGTATTCTTTTTAATGACAAACTTGATACTATTTTAGATGATAATTGAATAGTATTTAATGGTATATTTGAATCTCCTTTTACTTTAAAATGTATTTTTCCTAATTTCATTACTACAGGTTCTGCGTTATTATACAATTTATGCCTAATAAAATTATATTCTGTATTATTTATTTTATTGTTATTATTTTGTAATATCCAATACGGTTTTAAATAATAGCTTTTTGAAAAATTTTGAAACATTCCATGTTATTATATAACATGAAACCATATTAATTTATTGAATCCTATATCAATATTACATTAAAAGATATTAGGATAATTGATGCTAATATCCCAAACAAAAATACACTTTTCGGGTCAAAAGCATATGTTTCACTTTCAGCATCTGTATACACAGCTAATCCTGCAGAAGACATCAATCCACCAGCAGCACGGTCATTACTTTTAGACATTGTATTTAATATTTGTTATTTATAATATTTAATAGTATCGCAAATTTACATATGAACTACGGTAATCGTAAACTTTCCAAATATATATTCAATAGCATTTCTAAATGAACCCACAAATGGAACCCGATATTTTGCTTTTCCAATAATCCATTCTTCTTTTACAGGTTCAGATATACCACCTATTTGGTCATATTCAGAGTTATTATCACCGATAGTTATAAATCCATTATGCGGAGCAGGACAATTTGCAATAGTACTACAAGAATTTATTGATAAGAAATCATCATCAATCTCACTAACCCAATTTTCACCTTCTTCAACATATAAATCAGCCCTATGAATTACAGGCGTTTCTGTTTCATCACCATTAGGATAAAAAATTATTACATCACCATATTCATTAAATGATTCTATTTCTTTATTTTCTGTAGGACTTACACCATAAATTGAACTTGAATCTGAAACAAACCTTTCATTATCTACAATAAATACCATATCTCCTGTATTAATATTAGGTTCCATACTTCCACTTAAAATACTTGTAAATGGTGGCCAAACACCACTAAGTAAAAATGGCCCTATTGCAAAAACACTAAATATTATTATAAATATTAATAAAGATTCTAATAGTTCTTTTTTTAATTTATCAGATATCACTATGTAAGTATATAATACATTAAAACTACAAAATTGTTTCTACGATATAATTATTAATTCACGAAATTCGTGATGGACCGTAGCTGTGTTCTACTATACCAATCATTGTGAATGTATCCAATTGGATGTGGACCAGATGTTTCAATATACATGTGTGGTTGACCATTAATATTCACAGTCTCATATGAAGCGTATACGGGTTCTGTAACATCATCTGGTGATAGTTCACCAAACTCCATTTCATTAATCGGGATGGCTGTCGTAACGTGACCCACTGTATTCTCATCATCAGAATCTTCACCAACATACGTGTAAATTTCTGGCAACACAATCGCACTTGGATTCATATTGAATGGGTCTTGTTGTAGGATAGCATTCATAAGCACGGTGAAGTCCTTACAATCTCCTTCTCCACCCCGATACAGCAATTCTACAGGACTAACTGTACCCGTATATTGTCCACTTGGCGGATTTCCAAATTCTGCTACACCTTCACCTGAACTGGTGTGGTCAAGATACTGCACAAAGTCAGCAACAACTCGAACTTGCTCTGCAGGATGGTCGGCACCCATAGTTTCACAAATGTCTCCTAGTTGGGATGCAACATCCTGAACAACCTCATTATTCATTACTTCATCAGAGGTAATAAAGTCATATACAGCATCTAATTGGTCATTTCCTGTTCGGACAGAATTAGCTTCATCTCTAGCATCTGTCATTGTACTAAATGGAATATCAAATGAAACACTCCATGGATACTGCGTACCAACATCTAGGAACGCTGGCCCAGAAGTAGAGCTAACACGAACATTGTCGTCTTCAAATTCATTTACAATTTTAGGGCTAAAGTACCCGTAGTTAGAGAGCCTAGTGATTTGACCAATCACCGAACCGCCTTCTGCAACACTAAGTTCCTCAAATTCGTTCCTATACAAATCATCCACATCATAGTCAATGTCGTCTCGTAGTCTGCTTCCTTCCCATGTTGCATCAATAGTGGCGTTTCCATTGTGAGTTACAGCGTAGATATATTCATCCTCACCGACGCGCATGATTGGGACGGAATTTGCAACAATTTCTCCGCTACGTGGCGACCGTGTATTTTCATCATCCCAACTGAGGGTTAAGACGAATGGCTCGTACATTTCGGGGGTTTGATTGAATTCAAATTCGTTGATGTAGCTCCACCCGTACCCGTGCGCCGTTTCTCTGGTACGAGAGTCTCCCCATTCATTTCTATTCTCTCCAACTTCTACACTTTCTTCCCAAAATGCTTCTTTTGGAACTGTCAATGAAGATAGCGTATCCCCCGGATTTGTGGGTTCAAAATCATACTTAATATGTTCTCTTGAGCTTGTGACAACCCACTCGTGATTTTCTTCATCATACTCTGGGAATTCATCCGTGTATGCTCGGTCTACATATGGTTCATATCCCACTGACCATTTTCATTTGGTGTTAGTGGATTATAATGTAGATTGACTGTATAATCATTTTCTGGGTTAATACTCATTGTTGCTTCAAGTGTCACGGAATCGTCTGAGATTTGTTCAATACTGGTGATGTTTAGATTGTGTCCGTGGACAAGTTCACCATTTTCTACGCGTTCATCGTAAATATCTTCAATATTTTCTTCTTGCAATTCTCTATTATCATCATTTGCTAGTGTCTCTTCGCCTGTAGCTTCTGCTTGTTCACCTTCAATACAACCGGCAATAGCTGTCGTAATTCCAATTCCAACAGCCGAAAGGACACTTCTTCGGTTCATACACTATATACTATACATCTATTAATAAATCTTATGATATCGTTTTACAAAATTAGCCGATATCAGAAGTAGTATCAACGCTAAGTTTCTTACCAAATATTAAGTTTTGACCTTCTTTTGGTAATTTCATTCCTCTTAATTTGTTTATGAATAAATTATTATCTATTGAATCTCCAGAATAATCTGTTTTAACGTAAAATACGCCATCAACAAGTTGCAATATTTCTTTTTCAGGTCTTGTTAAATCTTCTTTTTCACAAGCAAAATATATATAAGAAAGTCCATTATTCATTTTTGTTTTTGTATGTATTTTTCGCGCATAATCAATCATGTTTTTCGGATTATCATATTTTTTAGAAAATGAATCTATAATTACATTTCCTTCCGTTTCACCTACTAAACTTAAAGATTTTCTAATTATATCGCCAAATTCTTCTGACTTTGAATGTATATCTCTAATTGTTACATTTTCATCTATTTGTTCTTCATCTATTTTTTCTTCTATACGAGCATTTTTAATATCTTCAAGAAGTCCATAATCTGAACGTAATGTTGTAATATATTCTGTTTTTCTACCTGTTGCAGCAAGAGAATGAAGTATTAATTCACTAGCACTTTCCGGTTCACCTATAACAGCAATTGTAGAACCTTTTGGTACTCCTCTTAATATATCACTATCTAATATTTTAATACCTGTGGGATGTCTTCCTTCACGGACAGTAGAATCTGAACTGTTATCACTAAATGACATGTATTATATACTATATAATAACAAATATAAAATACTATCTCTGTTTTACAAATTAATTTATACTAAATAAACAGCTATTGGTGAAACAATCATTGCGATTACAACAAACCATACAAATCCTTTCCAAAGTGCTTCTTTTGCTTCCATGTTTTTAATTTTATTTGTAAATTCCATATATAATATATATTTATTATCCTATAAATTAGTTACTGAATATTAATTGTTCTTAAGGAGGGAAATCAGGGATACTACTATTACCTTCATCATCTTCTTCATTATCTTCAGAAATATCATCTTCTTCATTATCTTCAGAAATATCATCTTCTTCATTATCTTCAGAAATATCATCTTCTTCATTATCTTCAGTACCTATTTGAATAACATCTGTAAGATTTCTACTATCTTCTTTATCAATTGATTCTTTATTATTTTTATCTATTTTTTCATCCTCATTAGATTTATTTATTTTAATATTTGAATTCACATCTTCTAAATCAGGACCCTGCGTTAATTCATCGGTATCATCTTTATTTGGACTTATAATTAAATCATCAAATTCATCCTGAAGTTGTGATTCAGGAATAAGTGATTCGAAATTCATATCTATTTGTAAATCATCGAAATCATTTGGATTTATTTTCGCACCATCTTCCGGTAACAATGGTTCTATATCTCCATTAGAATAAATTTGCGGTCCTTTCTTATCACTTTCAGGAATAATCACAAATGTCCAATCTTTTGGGCTTGGATATGTTCCGTTCGGGAATTCATAATCAGGAATAATTGGCATATGAATAACTTTATATTTTCCATCTTTTCTCATTTCTTTAAGATTATCATATGTATCAACAATATTACCATCTTTATCTTTAACAATTGTTTCTTTTGACTTTGAATCTCTATAATAATTATATGGGAATTCTTTCGGACTTGGATTTCTTATTAATTCTGTTGCATCATTAAATTTAGCAACTGGTTCATCACTATTAGATGTTGTTAATCTAATTTGTATATTATCATCTTCTGGATTTTGATACTGCTTTCCATATTCAGACCACGAAGACTGTCCTGCATCTTTTTTAACTAATGCTGTTGAATTATTAGATAATTTTACTTTTTTATTTGTTGTATAAAATGTTCTATTTCCATGGTCATCTACACTTCTAACAAATGGTGGGTCTGTAAGTATATCTTCACCAACACGCGCCCAATAAGTAAATTCTCCATTTTTAGGTGTTCCATCTTTAACTAAAAATACACAATGTTTATTTTCTTTTATAGCTTTAATCAAGTTTTTAATAGTTTGAGCAGGTCTTGTTATTGTTGTTGATTCGGCTTCAAGTGCTACTTCTTTATCCCCAAACAATTGAGCTAAACGGGGATATTTTTTCACCAATTCTTTTTCTTTTTTAACAGCTTCATCGAAATTATTTGATTCTTCCATTGGATTAATTGGTGGTTCCGCAACACCATCAGGT
>SL_4KL_010_BRINEDRAFT_10001068_pt1 | contig 14957 bp, 7 predicted proteins | sample SodLak_010_BRINE_2_FD_10664 | JGI IMG/M metagenome (IMG submission 10664)
AGATTAATTTCCTGCTCGTCAGCGATCGATTGAACGTCACGCCGTGCCAACAATATGGCGCCTGTATCCTCCTCATTGTCGTACTCCTGTGCCGTCCGTAGAATTCGCATTACACCGCCTTCAGCCTCGTAGGCCGCCCCAAGAACGAACTGTTGGGCGGTAGCTGCCGTCGTATGCTGAGCGAGCAGCCGAGTCGATGGATCGAACCATCCCTCTACGATCTTTTCGAGTGCCTCAGTATACATCTCCCATTCGACAGCGTGATTAGTCACATACACCGTGAGGTCGTAGTATCGGCGCAGTGCTTCCCAAGCGACGTCTGCGTCGGTTACTGTCGCATTATTATATAACAGGAGGCTTTCAGGAGAGATACCCCAGTACCGCCCAGCAGTATGATCTTCAAGAGAATCTGGAAGGTCAGTAAGCATATATAAGTGCAACCGGAGAAACTACTTGAAACCGAGGGGTCAGTTTGGCCACAGCGGCATGCCCGGTTCAGTCGTCAGCGATGAACTGAATGTCTTCGGGCACAGCCGAAAGTTCGTCAACGATAGCTAGCATATCCTTCTTGTTGAACGTCCGTTCGTCGTTCCGTTCGTCACAACCATACTGGTAGATACATTCAGGACAACCAGCGGCGCAGGAACACCGACTGATGTTCTGTTCCATTACATCAAGAGCATCTTCAAGCTCTCGAAGTGCGGAACCAGAGCGATCGAAAAGTAGCTTCGTCACACCGTTGCCTCCAATAGTCCCCTCGAAAATGAACGCCTCATTGTCGCCATCATTGTATGATTCGTTGAGCTGTCGAATCTCGATCCCCCCAATGCGCTGTAGCGCAAGCCGGAAGCCGTGGACTAACGTGTGGAGCGTTTCAGGAGAGATGCGAGGACTAGCAGAAACTAACCGAAGCCCCTTTGTATGGAACGTCCGGCCGACCATAATATCCTGCTGGGCAGACTGGTCGTGTTGAGGGTCTCTGAGGCAGACTTGGTCCTCATCGTTCTGCTGGACGACTACGCTGTTGCAGTGACTCTCTCGGCAGAGTGTTAGCGGCTGGTCGCCCGGATCCCGAGCCCCCCCGCTGTAGGAAGTGGTGAACGAATCCACGGTTTCGATGATTTCTAAGCCACCATGCTCTAAGGTCACCAATGTATCCCCAGTTGCAGTCTCGAGTTCTAACCGTTGTTCAGGCGTGAATTCCTCGACGGTCGTCTCGACGTTAGCGTACGTGCTCTGAGGGTTCGTATGGTAGTCCGACAGCGGATAAATCTCGTTTGCACGGGCTGGCTCAAACTGACGGGCTTTATCAGAAAGCTCGACACGCTTTGGCGAGATAGGCTCGATTGTCCGCACGTCGTCTGTCTCGCCACAGTCGGGACAGGCACCCTGACCTTCGTAGACGCCTTCGAAACCGCAGTTCCCACAGGCCAGTTGTTTGTCTCCTAGCCGCTTTTTCAGCTCTCGCGTTCCCTCGGTGTCCTCGTGGATTCTAGTAGCAACGTAACCGCGCTTGCTCTTCAGACTGTACGCGTAGGGATGGAGTTCACGCAGTGCCATTGCCTCATCACGATCCCAGTTCGGATCCTCAGTCGGGCGGGTCTCACCACTCTGGAAGTCATATTCGTGCCGAGTGACGGACACGCTGTTACCGAACGCCCGCATCTGGGGAACAAACGCAGACTGAGCAGATCGCTGGTGGACATCGGCGAGATCAGCTTCCTTGTATTCATTGAGCAGTTCTTCGAGCGTCCGGAGCTGAGACCGAACGCGCTCAAGCTTCTTTTCGGCTTCCTGTGAATCATCTTCATCGCTGTCATCCTCCCAACCCCAGTCATCACCACTATCCTGGGTAATCTCTCTGAGCTCGGATTTCTGATCTTCGAGCCGTTGAACCTCGTTTTTGATTTCGGCCTTGTACTTGCGTGCGAACGTTACCAATCGGTTCTCGAACTGCTCGATTGCCTCATCAATCAACGATCTGAACTCTTGCCGAGCGACACTGAGCTCTTCAGTACTCTCACAATTGGCGCAACTTCCCTCAACATCTGAATTGTACATATGCCCACACTGCCGGCAGTAGGCGTAATCCAAGAGATCTTCGAGCCATGCGCGGACCCCTTCGTCCTGTGTGGCGATGGCTCCGAGAACAGCCATGCACTTCCCGTCAGTCACCTCCTGAACGTTCCGGTAGTAGACGCTTGTGAAAATCTCAAATGCGTCGGGTGCCTGATCGCGCGGCGAATCCTTCTTATAACGGTTCCACTCGCTCGGATCGGGTGCCTTGATTTTCGTCTCCTCGATTTGGTCTAACTTCTCCCAGGGAACGGCGTAGTAGGCGGCGATGTAGTCCATGATTGCCCACGTGAGTGCGGATTTCAGGACGTGCTCGTTATGTGGATTCAACGGTATCGGTTTTTCCTCGGATTCGATGAGTTCGTCCGGACGTTTGTGATAGTAGAAATCGATTGGGTTGCGCTTGCTAATCGTCGTCACCAACGATTTACCACTGGAGCGACCAGCCCGCCCAATTCGCTGTAGGTAGGCGTTCGTGTTCGGAGGCGTTCCCAACAAGAGCAGACTGTTCAGGTCACCGATATCGATTCCGATCTCCATCGCTGGCCCCGTCGAGAGGAAGTTCGGCGTGGCGTTACGCTTGAACTCGTGTTCGATCCGGCGCCGTTCGTCGGCTGCTAGATCTCCTTTGTACACTTGACTGAGCAGTATTCGGGTGTCAGTCCCGGCCGCCCAGTAAGCCGTCCGCGTGAAGTGAGGTGAGGATAGGTCAGCACGGTCTTCGTAGGAGTCTGTGAAATCAATAGCGTGATTATAATTCTTTTCGGGGGTAACCACGGCTTTGAGCTCACTAATGAACTCATCGAGGTTGTGCAGATAGCGAATGGGCTGATTGTCGTCGACGTACCGGACTTCAACCGCCTCTGGAGCGAACGAGACGCGATCAGATTGGTTCTCGACCTCGATTATCCCACGTTCCTCCAGTTCGCTGATTGTTTCTGTCGGGCTGTCGATCCCCTCGTTATCGCGGAGAGATTCGATGAGTCGCTCTTGATCCTGACGGTTACCATCAAGCAGTTCTTGACAGACGGCTTGCTCTGCCGCCGTCTCCGGGTGCTCTGTGAGCCCAATGTTCAGAAGACCGTCACTGACTAGTCGACCGTACTCGCGGCCGAAATCTCCATTGAATAGCCGGTAACTCCCGGAAATAAGCTGGCCAGTGATAGTGTGACGCCACTCGATGTACCCGATGACATCGTTGATGATGTCCTCCTTGTTATCGAACTCGTCCCAGTAGTCACGTGCCCGCTGAGTCGTTTCAGTGATGACTTCTTCCAGCGTCGCCTGCCGCTTATCAGCCATGTACGACAGCAGCACCTGCTGGATGAACAGCAGACGCTCTGGCTCATCGAAGTCGTTGGCAAGCCGTTCCATATCTCGATAGGAATCAGCAAAAGACATGAGTTTGGCCTGTCGCTGGGTGGCTGATTCCGCGTCGGCCAGTTCCCGAAGCATGAACTGGCTCATTGTCACCCCCGTATTGATGGGTGACCGCATTAGCGTATCGTAGTCCCGATATCTGTGGTAACACGGAACAGCATGTTTCCCCTTCGATGGAGTATCCAGTCGGACGTTTCCGTCCGAATCGCGGTATGCGACTCGGAGGTTGAACGATTTTTGAACCCGGTCAACAGCGTCGTCACCATGGATTGTACACCCAGTTCCAGGAAGGTAGTAAACATCCGACCGGTCGGCATTACACTCGGTGCAGTAGTCGGCTTCCTGAGTGTCGAAATAGCCTTCGAGAACGAACGTACTAGTACCACAGTCACATCCGCTAGCAGGTGGTGTGGTTCCATGATTTGCGCCGTGATCGCTGTTCGCGCAGACCCAAGGGAGAACGAGTTTCGGCACTAAATGGCTGTCACACACCTCACAAGCGAGCCCCTCCTGAGTCTCTCCGTGCCGTGAACAGTCGGGGTCGGTACACTCAAAAGAGAGGTCGTCGTCGAGTGCCAGCCCACCACCACAATGGTGGCAGTCGGTGTCTGACTGGTCGATAGTGGCACCGCAATCGGGGTTCTTGCAAATGACACCTGCCGCAGTTCGGGTGAGACTGCCACCACACTGCTGGCAGTCTCCCAGTGCCTCGGAGGGATGGGCCTCTTGGCCACAGTCCAGACACTTATAGTCCGGTGTCCAGTAGACACGTGTTAGTTTTCCGTGGTTCTCATGGGCGCACTCTGGTTCGTCGGCATAAAGATACTCTCCGTCAGTCTCCTGGGTAACTGGGCGGACATCACCACAGTCCGGGCAGTACCAGCCCTCGTACACCTGCTCGCCACACTTGTTGCAGAGCCGGATTTTGGTGACAAATCGGGTGTGTTCACCTTCTGAACCACCACAGTCACATGACTGTGGTTTTGCATAGATCCGATGGCAGTGAAGACACTTGTAGTAGCCGTCGACAGGCCAATTAAACACGTGAATCCGCACCTCGAACCCAGCGATCTCGAACAGAGTCAGTACGTTCTGGGCGACGCGCTGAGCAGTTTCCTCGTTGGTTACGGAGTCATAAGTTAACTTAATATACTCGACAAAGTCCTCGAATCCTGGTGCGTCGGGTAGTTCGTATACATCATCACTCGGCTTCTGGAGTGCCTGATGGAGATGGACAAGACAGCCAAGCGACCCCTCCTTAGCGGCCTTCTCAAGGACTGCACCGGGTCCACGGCCGTACTGAGGATCGACATCTAGCCCTGTCAGCCACCCATGTGTCTGGGGGTCCTCACCGTCTCGCCAGCGATCGAGATCAGCCTCAACCGTTTGACTGTCAAGTTCTGTGGTCCGGAGGAAATCCGGAATTTTTTCAGGTGGCTCCCGGTCGGTACTGCTGTTCTCGTCATCGAACCCGACCTTCTCCTCTATAACTTTGTAGGGATCGCCGCGACGAATGGCGAGCAGCCGCTGGAATAACTCTTCCTTCTGACCGATTGTTGCACTCGCGGCAATAAGCCGCAATGGGTCATCAACGTCGCGTGCCTCTCGAAGTTTCCGGAGGCGCTTGACCAACATCGATGCGTGGGCACCGAACAGGCCCTGGTAGGTGTGGACCTCGTCGAACACTAGAAACTTCGGCTGGTCAACGAACAGCCGGTGGGCTTGCCTGTCATTGACGTTGAAAAGTCGGTAGTTGATCGCGTCAGGGTTTGTTAGCAGAATATCGGGCTGTTCGTCCTCGATACGGTCTCGTGTCAGGTGAACGAATCGGAGGAATTCTCCCCCGTAGCCGCCACGCGTCTTGAGATAGTACTCTTGACCTTCTTTTTTAACGTGCAGGTTCGGTGCTTCGTTTTCTCGGATTGCGTCGCTCTCAGCGAGCTCGTCAGCGATGCGGTCTGGAAGTTCGAAATACTCGAATGAGTCCTCCAGATATTTGTGTGTACTCTTACCATCCTGTCGGCGGCCACGTCGAGGTGTATCTCCGTCGTAGACACCAATAGTGATGTATTCGTCTTCGGCGAGACCTGATTTACGGTTAATAAGCCAAAGATACTCGATGAACCGCTTGAGTTGGTCCTGGGCGAGAGCCTTTGTCGGGTAAGTAAGTAGAGCTTTGATACTGTCAGGAGAAACACCATCGACGCGGTTGCGTTTCGCCCGGAGGATGTACTGGAGGATCGGAATAAACCAAGCCTCGGTCTTGCCCCGCCCCGTCCCGGCGGCAATGAGCGCATGATTGTCTTTTGCGAGCCACTCGATGGCTTCCTCTTGGTGGATCTGAAGGTTCTCGAAACCCTCGGCCTCGAATGCATCGATGAGAGGCTTTTCCAACCCATTCGGGGCGAACTTGCCCTCGACCTGTTTTGCGAACTCCTTCCACGGTGTTTCACTCCATGCTGCTGATGCAACACCTTGAAGATACGGGCCCTTCGAGCGAATGAACGCCTGTTCAGCGGTCTCATCGTCGTTATGGGCAAAATTCTCCAGAAGGCCCTGATAGCCACGCTGGTTATTGCCAATGAGATAGTTCGCGTAATTTTGCTGGGCGTGCGTTCCTAGCTCGATTGGATTGAAATCGCCAGTCATTATTTGTCCTCCTTAAATTGGATCGTAAGCAGTTGACTAAACTGTGTAAGGTTTTTCAAGTCGTTGAGTACATCCTCATCAATCTTCGCAAGCGTAACTTGCTCGTTGTTCAGCAGTTTCTTAAGTTCTGCCATTGCATCATCCCCAATATCGTACTCTTTTTGCACTGCATCGAAGCTAATATCGATATCATCGTACTGTTCAGCCAGTTCATGATACCGTAGTGCAGGTTTCTTTTGGAGAGAACCGTTTTTGTGCTTCTGTAGGAACTGCCGGAACTCCTTGATGACCTGCTTGTCATCTGCAGAACCAACATCTGGAATCCGCAATACAGTCAGTCTCGTCGACAGCTCGTCGAGAAGATCGTCACAGTGGGACTCAATCTGGGTTTGAATCTCATTCTGGCATTTACTCAGCTCGGTGCTATAGTCAGAAAACTCACTTTCGAGGTCCCGGATCTCTTGATCGTCGTCAAAGTCGTCGAAGTCATTTCCGGTGATCGTTCTCAGATCATTCGCCATGTTCCTCATGAGTTGCTCGAGGGCATCGGTATCGTATGTTACCTCCATAGCATCTGCTAACGATTGCCATGTTCGCATTGTCTCGTACTCATTCTGGACCTCCTCAATCTTCGACTTGAGGTTTTGGAATGCAGTGTTTTTGCGCTCGGCCTCTCGTCGCCGTTCACTATTTTTCTCAGCTTCCTCCGCGAGAACGCTGGCCTCTCTGTGGTGCTTTTCAATACTTGCAACGCTGTAAACGATAGTCATTGGGAATCCTCCAGATTGTCGAGAAAGTCATATGCTGTCCGCTGGCAATTATCAAATGGTTCGGTATCGATCTCGATCTGTGTTTTCCCTTCTAGTACGGTGATACGCTCCGCAAGGTCTTCATTTAGTGAATCGATATCGTCCTTGAACGAATTCAAAAGTTTGAATTGATCACTGAATCGGCTGTATTTCAGTTCCGCGACGTCGTAGTAGACACCGAGGAAATCCCAGATAGACGTTACGCCATCGAGATTTTCAGTGATGTCTTCCAATCGGTCGAGTGTCTTGTCGTACTTTTCACGTTCGTCGTCATCGAGTTCTTTGAGAGTCTTTAGTGGTCCTGGTGGGTACGTAGCTGGGAGGCTATCGTAGGCTGACTCCATAGTCGAAAGGTCGATATCGTCTGGTGAGTCGACAGGACCGTAGAACCGGTTTAGCTCGCCAAAGGTTCCCCGTAGGCTATTTAATGTCTGCTTATATTCGTCGTCGACAGCATACTCGTGAATTGAGCGACTGACTGATCGGAATCCGAAGTGTGACGGCTCTATAAGAAACTTCTTGAGATCAATTGCATCCTTTCGAGTTGGTCCAATTTTAAATCCGCGGAGACCAGCAGACATCCTGCTGACTACAGTACAGAGTTCGTCGGGCGATGTCGTCTTCACGTGTGAGTCGAGGCGTTCGTAGTCGACTATGTTGGTCCGCAAGTGGAATCGTGCATGAAAGAGCCCCACAAGTGACTCACCGTACGTCCTGATCCCACTCATGTTTGCATCTAAGTCACGGGGTTTCGCGGAGGCAGAGAATCGATTCATATCAACCGGCTCAGCAAGAGCCTCTGCGGAGAATTCTGCACTGTTACCCGTAAATATATTCATGATATACTTTCCGAAGAGTGCGATCTGATCGATGTCAGCTCCAAATTCTTTTTTAATATCTCCCTTAAGATTCGTCCGTAGTTCACTGACGGCCTCGTCGGCCCACGTTCGAAGTTGGTGGGCGTCTACTGCTTCGTTCTGGATATGGTCTTCAACCGTGTTCTCGTCGTAAATTCCGATCCGAAGTAGATCCTTCAGGAGGGATTCGGGGAGATCACGACTGATAACCACTTTCTGATAGGAAGGATTATCTCCGTTGTCAATGTGAATCGGGACTTTCCGACCTCCTTTGGCCCACCAAATGGCGGCCGCATCGTCAGAGCGACATCCAGGTCTGACCAAACTCGTTGGCTGGTTGTAAAAGAACCTAATTACCTGTTCGGCACCATCCACTATATGTGATGTTTTGTTGAACGTTGCACCTTCACCACGCCAGTCGAGTAAGTCTTGCAGGCGATTCTCGAACAGTTCTCGCTTGCCTCCAATGGGTTCCCGGTGAGACGAATCAACTGTACAAACCCAAAACTCCTCACGCTGCTCCATCAGGGCACCACAGTCATCGCAGGTCGTATCACAGTTGTGGCAGACGAGCGCGCTGCTCTCAGTCTCCTCTAGGGGAGCACTACATTCGGGACACAAATCCGTATCTGTATTCGTAAGTGGAACAATACCATCGCTGTCGACGCCGAACGTCTCTGGAATACGAGGCTCCACACGCTGTACATCGGATTCAGAATCTTCCACACCGTACCATTTCAGAACGTTCCGGTCAAACCCTTCGTAGTCGGCTGTAATCATGCACCGGACTTTCCCAAGTGTGTCCAAGAGTTCCGCATGCTGAAACGGCGGCTTGTCGTTATCAAGGAGTCCCTCCAGCACGAACTTCAGGTAGACTCGAGGAGTCTGCTTCCGCTGATCATCTTCCTGAAGGTTCTCGTAAATTCGTGTAAGGAATTGTTCGTTGAATGGATATAGTCCCTCGCCGAAAACTTCGTCTAACTCCTCCTCCGGAATGCCAGGCGAAGGCGAAAAGTCACAATCTGAATCTTCTTTGATTGCTTCGAGATACGTTCGGGCAAGATCAACGTGGACATTCTCCTGTTCGAGAAATAGCGTCTTCGACCCATTGTTAGTTCGGTCCGTCAGCGTAACACGGGCAGAAATGCGATCGTTGATAGTGTCTTGAGAGGCAATATCGGCACGTCTCCCCTCGACAAGTTTCTGCTCCATGCCGGTGGTCACGCCGATGACGACATCCCAGTTAGATGCTCCTAGATCGGAAAAGAAAGAGAGTATTTCATGCTGGAAGATCGTAAACCCAGTAAGGTCCTCAATGATGAGGACGGGCCGCTCGTTGCGATCTTGGAACCGTTCGTTGATCTGTCGGAGCGTCTCCTTAATGTCTCCGACGTACAGCATATCTTTGATAGCGTCCTTAGCTTGCCGGGTGATTATATTGAACAGTTCCTCTTCCGGTGTGGCACTCTGGTTACCAAACTCGTCTCTAGCCGCCGGATAGCGATCTAATAAATCAGACAGTTTCTCTTCAGAGATCGGTTCGAACTCCAGTTCTGACTCCGGATCGTCGAAAGCAGCTACGTATTCTTTTAGATTCCCACGGATCGTCCCACGGAAGTCGTCGTCTTCAACGAGTTCAACGACGGCATCGCCCTTCTCGAAGGCAACAGTGATTGTGCCGATTGTTTTCTCAAACACCCCGCTTGGCGGGAGATTAGCCAGTTGTTTTGCTTCGTCCAAATTCGACTCATCGAGATAGTTTGCGAGTCGGCCGAGAACCTCTCGTGGTTCGCGAACCTGCCGCGGAATGTGGATAGGGACATGTTCGAAATCTCTATTACTCGTGGCTCTGCGGTCCTGAAGTTCGTACTGCAGCCACTGGCACAGCTCGGACTTCCCACTCCCGGACTCACCAACTACAAAAAACATTCGGTTGTCAGAATTGAGATTCGACGAAATAATTCCGTCGCGGAAGGCTTCCTCGTCAATATAATCGTCGCCGAATCCGGGGACGCTATTGTTTCGGGTGACCTTGATCCGGCGGATCGGGACGTGAGTTTTCTCGAAGTGCTTTCGGGACTTCTGCTGAGCTTCCTGTGTGAGGTACGTCTGGATAGCTTCATGTGTCCAGTTTTTAGGATAGAGAAGTCCACTTGTCTCACTCATTGCTTATCACCTCGATTGCGCTGTAGCCGGTTTCATCGATGTCGACGCTCTGGCCGATATCGCTGACTGTTCGGAGCCGAACATCATCCGCTTTTTGTAGCGATAGTAGAGTCCGTTCGAAATACGTTGCAATCTCTATCCCATCATCAATGACGGGAAGATACTCCTCGTCGATTTTCGCTAGGACGGTCGCCAGCGGTGCTGTATTATTTCCTGTCACGTCGACCAATATCCGTAGTGCAAGGGATCGAGTAGGACCAAACATTGTCGTCATCTCATCACCGTACACTTCCTTGGTGACACCAATCTCTTCCATCACCCGAGCCCAGTACCGGAGTTTTTGTTCGTTCCAGTTAGCGGTAGGGACACGATTACTCATTTCGTCAATAAGTTCACCGCTTCTGTCCGCCAGTACATCCGGCTGCTCCGCGAGACATTCTAGAACATCGTTATAAGCACTTTCTTGGCCATCTGCTGTCCGAATACCGTGCAGCAAACCGAGATGGGTGTCATTAAATTTAGCGGCTGTCTCTGTCAGCTCGTACCCGTTGTCGGATTGTCTTATTTGATTTATTTCAATAAGGAATTCAATAGCATCTTGAATGGGCTTGCGCTGATCAGACGTTTGTGGATCGGACGCATTACCAGGGAAATATAATTTGACTAGTTCGTCGTTTGTGATTGGAGCCCTGTCGGAAATGGTCTTTCTGACAGCAAACAGATCGCTACCCGTGACATTGCGTGTGAGAACTGGCATAATTAGATGTGTTTAATTGTTGTGTCAGTTGAGTACATTATAACATCCTACTTGGTATTGATAACGACAGTGTATCGTTATGAATCATTCGCCCGATTTGACGTTTCTTACTGAGGCTTCGTACTCAAGCCGTTGCAATTCCCTCGCATTGAAATTGTCGGAATTTGTATTTTTATTCTACATTTGTTGGTTTGACGCTTGAATATTCCACTATTTTGGGCCCATCAAACCATATTATCAAAAGCGATAACAATAATGATACAGGTAATAAATTAATTGTTCGGTGGTGTTTGTACTGCCGTCGTTATATTTCGAACATATACAACAAAACTATATGACAGACCAAAAACTGCCCTCATTGCATACTCACTCATATTTCAAGTGAGATACCATATCACACGGTGGTGGAAGCAGTCCTGACACTCGTACATCCCGATGCAGTTAATAAAACCATCAATTCAGTGACTTTAAAAGGAGCGTCAAGGTAATTCCACTACCGCAAATTATCGAAATATTTTCTGGGGTCAAATATCGAAACTCTCGACACTGTCATAGAAAACGCTGCCGAGACCGGGAGCCCAGACCTCATGGCTAATCTTGACAGAGCTAAAATCATAGTTTAACGATATATAAGAAAGTTTGAAGACGCTGAGGCCGTTACTCTGAGATGCTCGGCAAGACTAAGTACGTCAACGCAGCGTTCATCAGTGAATTACGCCACTGTATAGAAATAATAAATTGGTTAGGCTGGGCGATCACCTGTTTCCCTAAATGTCCGTACGGCTTCCCGGTCGTAATTAAACTCCTGGAGGGCATTGCGAATGTTCGCTTCGACTTTGGTTATGTCAGACTCAATCCATGGGCGGACCACCGCATTGATATGGTCAATACTGTCTCGTGAAAGGTCTGTTGCAAGAAACTCGAACAGGTCCCATGTCCGTATTCCCGGTTCCAGTGAGTCAAACTCAAAAAGATCTCCAATCCGTTGAGGCTGCTTATCCATCACATTGCTATACTCATTCGCGGCAATGTGGAGCCAGATGTTGAGCGTTTTCCCGAACGGAATATTCGGAGTTCCAAATTGACTTCGAATATATTGCTTCGCAATCTTCTCGTAAGAGAGGATTTCAGCGTGGTGGAGCTCCTCCCGTAGTGGCTTCCCCGATGCCGTGTCGCTAATCGAGAATGAAGCACGATCAGTAATGAGAAAGAGTTCTTCGATTCGGTCGTCCATGTATGCCCGGAGAAGTTTATGTGTAGTCCGGGCAGTGCTGTATTCGTCCATCTCTTGGTTAGTAATTTGACATATATGCTGGAAAGATAGGTCATCAGCCGTCTTTTTTTGATCGATGATCGTGTACTTGAATGGATAATTCGGGAGTGCGCGGTACTCGAACCAGGGATCGTCTTCGTTTTCTGGTTCTTGGAGTACCTCATCAAATGTCTCGTTCGACATCCTACGGAGCCATTCTGGAGAAAAGGTGTAGTTTACGATTCCTTCTTGGAAGAGATATGGAAGCGACCGAAGGTACCCCATCTGATTGCCTGCTGGATTCTTACTCGTGAGTGGGTCTTTGAGAATGATAACGGAATCCGTTGAGACACCCGTGACTTGCTTGACTGTCATGGCAGTGATTCAATTGCCAATAAAAAGAACCCTCGGACAGTCTCTGGATGCATCTGCAGTCTATTCGAAGGAGGAAATCCCTTGCTCCGTTAGGTTGGCCTCCGCCCGCCGCTTTTTGAACATCTCCAGAGCTTCTGGTTCATTGTCGATACAGGTGTATCGAACATTTTCTCCGAATAGGTTTTCTGCAGCGATAGCGGCGGGAGCGGTTCCAGCGCACGGGACCACCAGATGCTCTCCCTCGTTCATGAGTCCGTTTATCCAATTTTGGTACGGTTCGATCGGTTTTACGCTGCCCCAGTCGCCGTCGAAAGAGGCTTGCTGGGTGATCTGTCGAGCGGACACAGATGTTCTCCGATCAGTTTCACCCTTGTGGGCAAACACAACGGGGTAGCCGCCATTTGAGAGATACATTCCAGGGGTACTACGGTCTGGATCTCCCGATTGGGAGACGAACGTTACGCCGCCAATCCGACGGTATCCTCCACCCTTGTAGCTAGCAGCGACATCGCCCCAATTCTCACGAATGTAATTAATAAAACGAGGAAGCAACCAGTCGTCAGCGTCTGCAATTAGCCACCCACCATCTACCAAGGTATCTTCACATAGATCGATGATCTCCGTGGTAGTGATACCATCATACTCACCGTTATCATCAGATGCGAAATTATGGGTGTCGTATTCGACACCATACCAGTTGGCACGCTGTGGCCGGGCCCACGCGTCATCGAGATAGACAACATGGGCCTCTGACTCGATAGTTGGTAGAACTTCTCCGACATCACCGACGATATATCGCTGGCCGTCACGAACTTCGTGTACAGTTTGCTCCATACCAGATCTAGTTGTCAAGAGAGCGAGCAGGGACGTACCTATACGTTGCGTTCTGTCGAAAGACTATCCCTAGACATATTTATCAACCCGTAGCAAAAAAGATACATGTACGATCCAGAAGATACAAGTTCACCACATCTGTCGGGGGCACAACCTACCTGGGGTGACCTTCCGTATGCCTGTGAAGTCTTGAATGCACACTGGGAAGCGTCTGAAGAATCCCAAAAAGAAGTTTCTGATAGGTTAGCCTCGAGTGGTAAGCGGAATAAAGTAAACCAGTTGACAACGCTGATGGGGGCCGAAAAACTGCGTTTAATCACTGAACATGGAGCTCTCAGCCCGCAGGGAATGTGGCTAGCAAAAAACTTTGAGCCAGCGAATCAACAAGGGTTGGATGGAAACCCCGGATTAGGTGCAAAAGAATCGCTGTCGCAAAACGAGCAAGCCGTGTTAGGGCAGTTACTATTTGAGCGCAACTGGGTTCCAATGCTTGCAACAGTGAATCTGCTGGCTACAACGACGGTTGCAGATACCGAGACCAACGCTCGTGCTAAAGAATTTCGCGACCGGATTCATCATCTTGACGGATATCGGAACGTAGAGAAAATTAATTCTTGGAAAAAGAAAGCTCAAGCCCATCTTTCATGGGCCCTACATCTGGATCTCGCATACGAAACTAGCCGGGGCGAACTCCAACTGACTGGATTCGGACAGCAAGTTCACGAACGGATTCGACCGGACTACCATCCAGAGTGGCCTTAGGAGTACAGTATCTCACGCCATGCGTCAATTAGTTTCTTGTCAGAATTATTTATTGCCGATTTTAGACTTCGACAGTCGATGCGGATGTGTTCGGATGTCCAGTTGCATAAATATGTAAATCACCCACTCTCTACTATCCNNGAAGCGGCCAATTTTCATCATAATATAACAGAAAATATTCTCTTCAGATATAAACTCAACTAAGCACCGCCTCGTCTGGAGAAAGAATTTTGCAGTGGGTTGCTAATNAAATTATTAATTATCCAACAGCCTCAATTGAGGACAAATACACAGTTGAAGTGGTGGGCTGGGGATAAGTGGAAAAAGATTTTCACCAATAGAGTCAGTCAACTTTCGGCGCTGAAGACGGCCGGCCACAAGAGATGAATGGGGGTTTACATCTCTATCCGCTCACTGGAGGCGAGCCCCCAGGGACTAAGTGACGAAATAACCGTCTTGATATGTCACCAAGTGGGACCTGTGGATCTTCGGTGACAGCCCATTTAGTGGGGGCCAGTACCAGATCTGCTCTGGTGCACCACTGAGCTGTCATCAAATAATCAGGTAACATCAAACAAAAAACCAGCGACCTATCATATTAGAAATTCTTCCATGACGATTCCACTTTTTCGCAATAGTATTGTGCAACACTATTGACGCCCGGGAAGAAATGGCCACCAATGACTACCTACATCTCCCCAATCGGATTCAACACGACCAGTGTGACACGATCCCTCCTGAACCACGGAATCGATAATAGCGACGTTGTCGTACTGGTTCGCCCCGACCAAGGCACTGATGACGATCGAGGTACCGAAGCAATTGCAGATGTCGAGCGATTGTTGCAGGAAATCGAACCGAACATCTCGATCCGAGTCGAGCAAATCCCACACGATGATTTCGACACAGCCGTGATGCAATGTAGTGACATTATCCAGACAGCAGATGAGTCTGTTGTCGTTAGTCTCAGTGGGGGCGCACGAGATGTGTTGTTGCCATTGACTATCGCCACGATGGCCCACGAGCGCAATATCGAGTCG
>SL_4KL_010_BRINEDRAFT_10001070_pt1 | contig 14954 bp, 11 predicted proteins | sample SodLak_010_BRINE_2_FD_10664 | JGI IMG/M metagenome (IMG submission 10664)
TAAAGTTTGGTTATTATACCCGGCAAAATAACCGGTTACAGCTCTGTAGATTTACAGGGCTACTAAAAAGATGGGGAAATAGATCGAGTTCAAATTCACTCTTCACCTACATTCTCAAAAAATACACGAAGTAATAAGTACGAGTTTGGAAAAACAGTACGAAATATTAGTCCTTGGCAGTGATGAGAAAGTCAAAAAACAGATTAAGAGTCAATTAGAAAATATTGACGCTCTAAATTTTGACGTTCATCTACATGCAGTAAAAACAGAGGAGGAGTTGTTTGAAACAGTAACTTCATCTGAGCCAAATCTTATTATAAGCGAGTATGATCTCCCCTCTTTTTCCGGCATGGAAGCTCTGCAAATTGTTAAAGATGAATATCCGGATCTTCCCTTTATATTTTTTTCAAACACATCCGAAGATGACCAGATAGTAAGCTCTATAGTTGAAGGAGCTTCCGACTTTATTCCCAAAAAGAGACCGGCACGACTTGGGCCGGCAGTTGTACGTGAACTGAAAAGTGCAGAGAAGCATAAGAAAGTCTTGAAACTCCATCGAAAGTCGAAAAGTAAATATGAGCGGCTCATTCAATCCCTAAACAGCATTATTTGGGAAGCAAACCCAGAAACATTTCAGTTTAGCTATATAAGCCCAAAGGTTGAGCAAATTCTCGGTTATACGACTCAAGAATGGTGTACTTACAGTTTTTGGGAGGATCACATACACCCGGATGACAGGCAAATGACAGTTAACAAATGTCAGACGGAAACCCAAAGAGGCAACGATCATATTTTGGAATATAGGTTGATCGATGCTGACAATAACATTGTGTGGATTAAAGATATTATTTCAGTGATAACCCAAAACGGAAAGCCGATTTCTCTGCGCGGTTTGATGATTGATGTGACCGAGCAAAAAATTGCAGAACAAGAGAGAGACAATGCCAATTTGCAACTAAAAGAGCGGATTAAAGAACAGAAGTGCCTGTATGAAATTTCGAGGCTCGATGAACTGAATTTAACCGTCCCTCAACTGCTGCAAAAAACGGTTGATCTTATTCCGCGCGGCTTTCAATTTCCCGATCAATGCGAAGCTCAAATAAGTTTTAAGGACATTAAATTTGAGACTGATAATTTTGTCAATGCAAAGTGGAAATTAGCAGAAACAAGTTCTGCCGGCTACAGTAATGAGCTACAGATTACAGCGGCATATCCGATGACAATTCCCGGAGAAGCCGGCCCCTCATTTTTAGAAGCTGAGCACAACCTTTTAAAATCGATCGCTAATCAGCTGGTTTTAAAAATTGATAGAATTAATTCTCGTAAAAAGCTTCGAAAACGGCAATTTTTAGTGGATAGAGCGTATCAAATTGCTAAAATTGGCAGTTGGGAACTCGATTTAACCGATAAATCTCTCTACTGGTCGGAAGAAACGCGTAGAATCCATGAAGTTCCGTATAGTTACCAACCAAATTCGGATACTGTTTTAGACTTTTGTAAAACAGATCAAGATCGGGAAAAATTGAGAATGGCCATGAAGCGGTTAATTACCGTTGGAGAACCTTTTGATATAGAATTTAAAATATTTACTGAGCAGGGAAACGATTGTTGGGTACGAGCTATCGGGGAGTCGGAGTTTCAGAACGGGCAGTGCATACGTGCATATAGATCAATCCAAGACATTGATAATCATAAACGTACACAAGAAACTCTGTTATATAACGAACAGCGGTTTAAATCGATGGTGCAGGATGGAGCAGACTTAATCGCTATTGTACTGCGAGATGGCACATACAAGTATGTCTCTCCCTCTTATCGGAATATACTTCATTTAAATCCCGGTAAATTACTTAACATAAAAGCTTATGACCTTGTCCATCTCGATGATCTCGGAAAAATCAGACGTACTATAGAAAATCTTGATCAAAATGATCGGGCAAAAGTAACTCCATACCGATTCCGGAATGGTGACGGTTCATGGAGTTGGCTGGAATCGACCATAACAAACCTCACGGAAAATCCGGCTGTGAGGGGATTTATTGTTAATTCGAGAGATATAACCGAACAGATAGATAGAGAAGAGACGCTTCTCGAAATTGTGGAACGCTACAACTATGTAACACAAGCATCGAACGACACTATTTACGACTGGGATGTGGTAAACGATATACTGTTGTGGGATCAAAATTTCTCGAAGCTCTACAAAACCGATGTTAACGGTCGTGATGCCACAATAAATGATCTCTATGAATACGTTCACCCGGACGATATGGATCAACTCCGAAAAGAGATTGATGATGTTTTAGCTTCCAATGAAACCACATGGGAAGGGGAATATCGCTTAGAAAAAGTAGATGGAAGATATGCACATATCTTTGAACGCGGTTTTATTCTTCGAGACAAAAATAATAACGCAACCCGAATGATAGGCTCACTGTTGGATATGACCGACAGAATTGAACATCAGAAAAATCTTGAGAGCACTAAACAGAAATTAAAAGATGTAGTAGAGCATAGTGTTAATATGTTCTACAAGCATGATGTAGATCATAACCTGACCTACGTAAGTCCACAGAGTGAGCAATATTTGGGGTTAACTCCGAAAGAAGCCAAAATAAAATGGACTGAAACCGTAACTGATAATCCCATAAATATTGAGGGGTTGAAGCATACTCAAAGAGCGATCGATACCGGCGAAACACAACCACCATTTGAGCTTGAATTAAACAAAGCAGATGGGGAAAAAATAAAAGTTCGGGTCAGCGAGGCTCCAATTGTAGAAAATGGTGAAACTGTTGCGATAGTAGGTTCGCTTACGGATATCACGGAGCAGAATCGGTATGAAAATATGCTTCGGGAATCTCTGAAAGAGAAAGAGACCTTGCTTATGGAGATTCATCACCGTGTAAAAAATAACATGGCTGCTGTTTCCGGTATGATGCAGCTCCAGGCCCTTGAAGAGGAGGATATTAATTTTCAGAAGAAACTATATGATAGCGTATCACGAATTAAAACCATGGCAATTGTTCATGAGTTGCTCTATCAATCCAAAAGCTTTTCCAGTCTCGATTTTTCAGAGAATCTAAAAAAACTGGTTTCTGTTGTTACCGATACATTAAATGAAGAGACAACACTGAATCTGGAATTTAACTGCGAAAATCTGACACTGAATGTAAATCAGGCCATCCCCTGCTCACTGATTGTAAATGAGATCATCACCAACACCTTAAAGCATGCATTTAATGGTGTTGATGAGGGAACAATCCGGATTGATTTATCTGAACAAAACGACAGGCTTAAATTGGTTATTCGGGATGATGGCTCAGGTTTGGATGAAGCAGTTGATTCCGGAAATATTGATAATAGTAGTTCTCTGGGTATACATTTAATTGATACGTTGTCTCGCCAATTGGAAGGCAGTTATGAGTATAAACCCATTGAAAGCGGAACACTTTTCCAGCTGGAATTTGATATGAATGAAGTGAAAGGCACCGGTAATGCACATCTTTGATACTGACATCTGATTGACCTGTAAATTTCACGCAGAGACGCAGAGATAATTAAAGCTCCAATCACTACACATAGCATCTAAATCCCACTCCGCGACTCTGCGGCTCCGCGTGCATCCCATCTCGCAGAGGCGCAAAGACGCAGAGATAATTAAAGCTCCAATCACTACACATTGCACCCAAACCCCACTCCGCGACTCTGCGGCTCCGCGTGCATCCCATCTCGCAGAGGCGCAAAGACGCAGAAGTTATTCATGCCCTAAATCACAATACATTGCACCTACACCCTGCGGCTCCGCGTGCAATCTTTTATCACGCATTTTTACGAATCGCTCCTTTAAATTTATTTACATTCCCAGCATACGTTATTCACGCTAATTAAACACTTTACTCCGATGAAGAAATCGCTACACTTTTTATTGATTCTGCTATTTACAGCCACAACTGCTGTTACTGCACAGAGCCAAGATGAAATTGTTAATAAAATAGAAACTGAGGCCTACGAAAACTCTCACCTCGAAGATCTTGGCCACCACCTGATGGATGTAATCGGTCCAAGGCTTGTGGGAACACCTCAAATGCAGAATGCTCACGACTGGGCCGTTGAAACATTTGAGGAGTGGGGAATCTCTGCCAGAAATGAACAGTTTGGTGAATGGCAGGGATGGGAGCGCGGAATAACACACGTTGATCTTATTTCACCCCGAACAGTTACGTTAGAAGCTATGCAGCTCGCCTGGAGTCCATCAACCCCTGAGGAAGGTGTTACAGGCGGACTTATTGTAATTCCTGAGGTTGCAGATTCTCTTGAATTTGTTGAGTGGCTTCCCAATGTAGAAGATAAATTTGTGATGATCTCCATGCATCAACCAACAGGTCGCCCGATGTATAACTGGGAAGAGTATGCTACGGATGAGTCCTATGAAAACATGGAACAAAAGCGACAAGAGGCTACTCGCGATTGGAGAAATCGAATTGAAGCTACGGGACATAATCAGAGATCTATGGCTGAAGCACTCGAAGAAGCAGGGGCTGCCGGAATTGTAATTTCGAACTGGAGCCAGGGTTTTGGAACCAACAGGGTTTTTGGTGCCCATACAGAGAATATTCCAACCATCGACATACTGCTCGAAGATTACGGAATGCTTTATCGGATGGTTAAAAGTGGTGCTGATCCGGAAATTCGTGTGAATGCACAATCAAAAGATCATGGTGTAGTCCCTACATTTAACACCATTGCTGAAATTCCGGGCACGGAAAAACCGGATGAGTATATCATTCTATCAGCCCATTACGACTCTTGGGATGGCGGCACCGGGGCTACTGATAATGGAACCGGGTCGATTACCATGATGGAGGTTGCACGGATTTTGAATGAAGTGTACCCTAATCCAAAGCGAACAATTCTTGTTGGCCTTTGGGGAAGTGAAGAGCAGGGGCTGAACGGATCGCGGGCTTATGTTGAAGATAATCCTGAGATCGTAGATAACCTACAAGCACTTTTTAACCAGGATAATGGTACCGGACGAGTCATCAATATCAGTGGTGAAGGATTTTTACACTCCTACGAGTATTTTACGCGCTGGCTTTCTGCTGTACCGAGTGATGTGCGGGATCATATCGACACCAATTTTCCCGGTATGCCAAGCGGCGGTGGAACCGATCACGCTGCATTTGTTGCTGCCGGAGCACCCGGATTTATGATGCGCTCATTAAACTGGAGCTACTGGAATTATACCTGGCACACCAACCGTGACACGTACGACAAACTGGTTTTTGATGATCTTCGAAACAACGTAGTGCTTATCGCTACTCTTGCCTACATGGCCAGTGAAGATCCGGAAACTATCTCACGCGAAAAGCGGGTGATGCCAATCGACCCAAGAACAGGAGAGCAGATGGAATGGCCGCAAATGAGATCACCCGAACGTAGCGGCGGACTTGATTAACAAAGTCTCGATCAAGTAAGATTTTAAAACAGACCCGTGGAGCCTAAAAACTTCACGGGTTTTTTATGTGAAGTGGTTAATCTATAGCTATAAATCTCTTTTCACGCAGAGACGCAAAGACGCAGAAATTATTCATGCCCTAAATCACTACACATTGCACCCAAATCCCACTCCGCGACTCTGCGGCTCCGCGTGTATTCCATCTCGCAGAGGCGCTAAGACGCAGAGATAATTAAAGCCCCAAATCTCAACACATCGCTCCCAAACCCTACTCCGCGATTCCGCGTGCACACTTATTTCAATTTATTGTGTAAGGATTTATCTGCAGAGCATTCATATAAGTAAATGACCATATTACTTTACGGAGATTCCATGCATATAAATAAATTATCAGGAAAGGTTATCGATATCTGCTATCACGTCCATGTCAATCTTGGGCCGGGACTGTTTGAATCTATCTATGAACAGGTGCTTAGCCATGAATTTCAAAAGCATGGATTACACTTTCAAGACCAGCAACCAATACCGGTTTATTGGGATAACCAAAGAATGGGTGTTGGATATCGTGCTGACATCATCGTTGATAATCGAATAATTATAGAAATAAAATCTGTAGAACATTTAGCGCCAGTTCATTATAAGCAGCTATTAACATATTTAAAGCTTACAGACATAAAATTGGGACTACTCATTAACTTTAATGAAGCGTATTTCAAGAAAGGAGTTAAAAGAGTTGTTAATGGGCTATGATTTTCTCGCAGAGGCGCAGAGCTTGAATAAGCCCTATTTTACCACATCTTGCTCCCAAATCCCACTCCGCGATTCTGCGGCTCCACATGTAACCTATCACGCAGAGACGCTAAGACGCAGAAGTTATTAAAGCCCCAAAACTAAACACATTGCTCCCAATTCCCACTCCGCGACTACGCGTGCTATCTATTAATCCTCAGGGTAGATCGATTTTTTAGCAGCCAGCAGCGTATTTTTCATCAACATCGCTACGGTCATCGGGCCAACACCTCCGGGCACCGGGGTAATCCAGCTGGCTTTTTTCTTTAACGCCTCAAAGTCACAATCCCCCACAAGCTTATACCCTTTTTTCGATGTCTCATCAGCCACACGGTTAATGCCAACATCTATTACCACTACTCCCTCCTTCACCATTTCGGCTTTAATCAAACCGGGCTGACCGGCAGCCACAATAATAATATCCGCATCTATCGTGTGTCTCGTAATGTCTTTGGTGTATTTATGACAAATAGTAGTCGTAGCTTTTCCCGTGGAATTCTCTCGTGACAACGTAATCGCCATTGGAGAACCCACAATATTACTCGCTCCCACCACCACAGCATGCTGACTTTTTGTGGGGATACTATAATGTTTAAAAAGCTCTAAAATTCCGGCAGGAGTACACGATCTGAACGTGGGTTGATCTACAGCGAGCCTCCCCACATTCATCGGGTGAAAACCATCCACATCTTTGCGGTGGTCAATACTCTCTATCACATCGTGTGATGAGAGGTGATTCGGCAATGGAAGCTGGACTAAAATTCCATCAACATTATCATCTTCATTAAATTTTCGGATCTGTTTCTTCAATTCTTTCGCCGATATGGTATCCGGCAAATGAGCAGTGCCGGTTTCGATGCCCACGTCATTACAAGCACGGGTTTTTGCGCCTATGTAAGTTGAAGAGGCCGGATCAGTCCCAACCTGGATAACCTGCAAAAAAGGCCTCCTATTCCCCTCTTTAACCCAGGAATCCACATCCTCCCGAATTTGATTTCTCGTGCGTTCAGCAACCATTTTCCCATCTATAATCTGTGCAGACATAAATTACCTTTCGATATCGTATTTTTTCATTTTATTGTAAATATGACTTCGCTGTATGTCGATCTCATCAGCAGTGGCAGAAATATTCCAGTTGTTTTTCTCCAATTTCTTTAGAAGGTAGAGCCTTTCTGCCTGCTCTTTATACTCCTGAAATGTAAATGACATTTCAATCAATTCGTTGATGTCGCCTTCACTGCCGCTATTCATCGATGTTAACATAGATACATCGTCACGTGTTATCTCGTTTCCATCCGATAACAGCACCATCCGCTCTACAGCATTTCTTAATTCCCTGATATTCCCAGGCCAGGACTTCGTTTTAAGCTCTTCAAGAGCATCTTCCGTAAATGATTTTCCGGAATAGACAATTTCCTGTCCCGCAAGTTGCTTTAAAAAGAAGTTGGCCAAAAGAGGAATATCTTCTCTCCTTTCTCGAAGTGGCGGCATGTGGATGGGAATAACATTAATTCGATGAAAGAGATCTCGCCGAAAATTCTTTTGCTCTATCTCTTTTGAAAGGTCTTTATTAGTAGCACTTAATACCCGAACATCCACCTTGATCTGTTCGCTCCCGCCAACTCGTACAATTACATTTTCCTGTAACGCACGGAGTACTTTTGCCTGAGCATCAAGACTCATATCACCAATTTCATCAAGAAATAGTGTGCCGCCATCTGCCTGTTCAAACTTTCCTATTCTTTGCTCGGAAGCGCCTGTAAAAGCTCCTTTTTCGTGGCCAAATAGTTCGCTTTCAAGAAGTTCTGATGGAATAGCAGCACAATTTACATTCACAAGCTTTTTGGATGCACGTTTACTTTTTTCGTGAATCCATTTTGCCACCAGCTCTTTACCGGTACCGTTTTCGCCGGTAATTAATACACGGCTGGTACTTGGCGCCACTTTCTCTATCGTTTTACGAACTTTATCCAGCGCAGAGCTCTGTCCCACCATTTCGCGAACTTCATTGAGCTCTGTACGTATCCTGCGATTCTCCTCAACCAATTCATTTTGCGAAAGGGCATTTCGTACGCTAATCAAAAGGCGGTTAAGATCAGGCGGCTTCTCAATAAAATCGAAGGCACCAATTTTTGTCGCTTCCACGGCAATTTTAATGGTACCATGGCCGGAAATCATAATAATGGGAAGCTCCGCCTTAATCTCTTTTGATTTCTCCAACACCTCAATTCCATCCATCCCCTTCATCTTAATGTCGAGGATCATTAAATCAATAGGCTCACTTTTCACTTTCTCTATCGCTTGACGGCCGTTTTCTGCTTCTTCAACTTGATACCCCTCAAACTCAAGAATCTCCCGTAAAGTATTGCGAATACTTTTTTCGTCGTCAGTAACTAAAATTACGGGCATTTTACTCATTGATATATATAATAAAACGGCAAAAGAACGAGACTAAAATCGTGTTTACTAATTCAATTTCTATGAACTGAAATACTCCTTCTCTTCTTTTTCAAAGGTTTGATAAATCTCATCAGCAGTTTCGCAATCCAACAGTTTCTCTCGGAATGTTGAACTGTTCATTAACCTCGAAATACGGCTTAAAAGTTTTATATGATTACTATTTTTGCAATCCGGGCCAACCAGTAAAAAAACCATTTTCACGGGTTGATCATCAACAGAGTCGTAATCAATAGGATCTTTCAACAGTGCAAAGCTTGCAATATTTTCATCTATAGCCGATGTTTTCCCATGCGGGATGGCCAACTGTTTACCAACACCGGTAGACATAATTTCTTCCCGATCAAATACTGACTCCCTAATACTTTCAAGGCTATCATCATCCACTTTTGAATCCAATGAATCTATGAGCTTGTTAATTAAATCGTTTTTTGTAGAAACCTTTATATTTGCAAGAATTGTCGAGTGATCAAGAAGTGAGTGAATATCCATAAAATGTTTAAAAACCTGCTTTAATTTGAGCTTAATATAGGGAGCTATTTTTAATTCTTTCAAAAATAAAACCAGAAATTGTTCAAACGCCTCCCCTCCATTTTTAGTACCTTTACGCCTTCTGTAAGATAAGATCTTTTATGCTGAAACCATCACTTTCGATACTTAAAAAAGAGGTCGCACTAGAACTGCGAACCAAGTACGCCATAAATACACTATTGGCGTTCACCGGTGCTTCGTTACTGCTCATTCTTTTTACACTGCGGGCGGAGCAGATGGATCCAACTCCTAAAAGCGGGTTGGTTTGGATTATCATTCTATTTGCAGCAATGACCGGCATGATGCGCTCTTTTGTGCAAGAGACAGAGAAAAAAACATGGCCGCTACTGCAGCTCCATGCAAAACCACTCGATATTTTTACGGGAAAACTCGCCTATAACTTTTTCTTTCTGTTGATTCTGCACCTTTTCACTTTCTTCTTTTATCTGTTGATGATGAACATGCAAATTGTGAGCCCGATGTATTTTGTCTTCTCCATTATTTTTGGAGCAGCGGGACTCGCATCTGTAACCACTCTGACCTCTGCAATGATTGCACGGGCTGATCGAACCGGGGCCATATTTTCTGTACTTTGCATCCCCCTGGTTGTACCGCTTTTATTGATCTTAACCACCACCACAAAAATTGCCCTCATTGAGGGACCCGGCCCTGATTCATTGAACGATTTAACTGCACTTATCGGGTATTGTGGAGTAACCATTACCGCCGGTGTTTTACTGTTTGATTATATTTGGGAGGCATCATGACTTTTTTAAATGAAGATATAAAGTTTGGAAATCGCCGCATTGTAGGGCAGGAAAAAGCAATTAATCAGGTTGAACGAACCTTTCGATCTGACCGTCTGAGCCACGCATATCTGCTGTCGGGTCCGGCCGGCACCGGTAAAACGGCATTTGCTCTCGCCATGGCAGAAATTGTAAACGGGGTCGATCATCTGACAGATATGAAAGGAACCGCACGGTCGAAAAAATCGAGCTGGTTCAAACATCCCGATATTCACCTTTTTCTGCCTCTACCCTCAACAGTTGGAGGAAACGAGTACCAGACCAGGCTTGAGCTGCTGGCCAAAGATCCTTACGAAATTGTAGATTTCAGCTTGCGTCCCGCCCTCGGCAACGACGACTCCACAAAAAACCGGCGAGCATTCTACTCAATTGATTATTACCGTGATGAGATCAGGCCAAAAACGGTATTAAAGCCGAATGAGGGGAAACGTACGGTCATCATCCTTACCGGTATTGATACGATGCGTAAAGAGTCTGCCAACGCGTTTTTAAAACTCCTTGAGGAACCTTCTGAGAATGTGATGTTTATCTTGACGGCCACAAAATCTGATCAGCTGCTGCCAACCATTGTATCGCGATGTCAGCATATCCGGCTGGCACCATTAACCCAGGAGGAGATCACAGACGGGCTGGTTACTTATGATGGTATGGCCAAAGAAGATGCCCAATTTATGGCGCGGGTGTCCGGCGGAAATTATGCCTTAACACGATTTTTAGATCTAAATACACTCCAAAAAACGCGTAAACAGTCCATCGATTATCTGCGCCACTCCTACACACAAAATGCCGGCGAACTACTGGATCTTATTCAAGACTGGAATCGGAATTTGAATACGGAAGGGCAAATTGCGCTTTGTAATACTCTGGAACAACTGCTTCGGGATATTATGGTGTATCGTGAAACCGAAAAAGATTCTTTTATCACAAATATTGATCAGCTGGATGTGATCAAAAAGTTTTGTGAAACGCTAAAAGATGCACGTCTGCAGGAGATGATTGAGCATCTTCAGGATTTGAAAATGCTTCTTTATCAAAACGTACAGTTTAAATTAATCTTCACATCTCTCTCATTTCGTTATAGTAGCTTAATGAGAGGTTTGGAACCGGAAATTAAAACCTCCGATTCCTGGCAACATTTGCCGGCTTTTACTGAGTAATTATGGAGAATCAGACGAAATTGAATTTTACGAAAATGGAAGGGGCCGGCAACGATTTTGTGCTGTTTGATAACCGGTCTGCCCAGCTCTCACCGCAGGAAATTAAAGAACTCGCACCGGTACTATCTGACAGAAAGTTTGGCATCGGGTCTGATGGAATTATTGCGCTGGAATATGATGAAACACAGCAGGCAGACCTCGTCATGATTTACAAAAACCCTGATGGCAGTGACGCCGGAATGTGCGGAAATGGTGCACGCTGTTTTGCTGCCTTTGCTACTACTCTCGGCTCACCGGAATCTTTCACATTTCGAGTACACGAAAAAGTGTACTCAGCAACCGTGAATAGTAAATCTGTAATCATCAATTTTCCACTCGAAACAGATGTTCAAAAAGTGGATATAGAGGACAAAACCTATCTCGATGTCTATACAAATACCGAGCATATTGTATGTTCGGTAAGCCCAAAAACACTCAGTAATGAGTCAGAATTGATGAAACGCGGTCAGAAATTGCGTAATCATGAAAAGTTTAAACCTGCCGGTACTAACGTAAACTTTATTCGGGGCGTTGATCGAAATCAACTCCAATTACAAACGTATGAGCGTGGTGTAGAAAATTTAACGTTGGCGTGCGGTACCGGTGCCATAGCATCAGCGTTGGCTTGGCACTATTTGCAAAACTCTCCACACGGAGTCTTTACCTATACCGTTTCTGTAAAAGGCGGATCATTAACCGTTCATTTTACGTTTGATGAATCCGATAAAATGTACTCCAACATAAAACTTGAAGGACCCGCAACATTTGTTTTTGAAGGCACCTACTATTTATAAAACCTGGGGAATTCTGCTGATATTTCTGGTTGCCGGCTGCAGCACAACAGAGAACCGTGAGCGTCAGGATAGAACACAGACAGCTCCACAACTACCCGGCAATGCATTTACTGTGCCGGGGCAATTTACCGCCAGTGATCTCGTATTTTCGGTTCAGCTCCATCGAGCCGGTAACCGTCAATCCCCTCCAATCCTGCGTTTAGATTCCAATCAACAGCTGCAGCTCTCATTTGATCTGCTGGAGTACGATTCACGTCAACTGCGGGTTACATTTACCCATCACGATCCCGACTGGAGCCGATCAGGCCTAGCTCAAGAATTTTATCAGGATGGGTTTTACAACCTCAACATGGATGCCGGTAGCGTTAGTCGTAGCACTCGTCCATCATTCCGAAATTATCAATACACCTTTCCGAATGATGATGTAGAGTTTTTAGTAAGCGGTAACTATATGCTCCGGGTTGAAGATGTAGATACTGGTAATTCCCTCTTCTCCATGCCCTTTTTTGTTACGGAAAATGAGGGCAATATCCGTTCAGAAATTGAGGTTCAAACTACTCCTCGTCGGGAGCACAGAACCTCACACTACCCTCGCAGCACCTACGAGCTCCCCGATTTTATAGATACTCCACAATTCGATCTTGAATTTTACTATGCACAGAATCAGTTTTGGGGACGCATGGTTGAAGCCCGTGAGCTGGATACATCATCCCCCGGAGAGGTTCTTTTTGAAATGCGCCGGGAAAATCCTTTTATAGGCGATTATGAATTTCAATTTTTGTCGCTGAACAATCTGTCTCAGGGGGCATCGCAGATTTTCGAATACGATCCCACAACCATACCGCCAAAAGTGGTTCTGTTTGATGATGTCCAGGGATTTTCGGCATCACGGTCGCGAATTGCCGGAAATAGGTCGGGGAATCCCAGTCTGAATCTTTCTGCCCAATATGCTGATGTCCACTTTCGTTTTAGCCCCGACCAAAACTACTCACCCGATACAGAAATATATCTTGTAGGCGATTTTAATAACTGGGCCATCCGTTCGGATTACGCCCTGGAGTATGATGAAGATATAGATCGCTGGACTACGAACGGTATTATCAAAGAGGGAACATATTCGTATAAATATGTCCTTCTCGAAAACAATACCGTGCGCGATTTAGCACTCGACGACGCATTTACCCGAACCGAACAAGAGTATCATGCGTTTGTATATTTCAGAGATCCCAACCGATTTTACTATCGGCTTTTACAGGTAAATCAATTTTTTGGAAGATCATAAAAAGATGGCAAGAGCATTAAAATTTTTAGCAGTATTTGTACTGGCCACAATTGTCACTTTTGGTGGAATTCTTGGCTGGAACTGGAAATCTTTTAGCATTTTCCTGGATAATCGTCAGGCGTTTATGGAGGGAAATGAGTGGGTAACTAAAACACACTCACTGCGTGGAATGTCGGAATATATAGCTCAAAATCCGCAGAATGTCTCTCTGGCGAGCGTCGTTATTTCCAAGCCGGATTCGAGTATCTATTTTATGGAAGATACTCCCCGGGCAATGGGAACCACCATTAACTTTTTTACGCTTGTTGCCTACGCCGATCTCATTTCTGCCGGTGAAAAAGATCCTGATCAAATGATTCGGTGGAGCGAAATCACCCCATATCAACTACCGGATGTAGATGAATCTCTCCATTCTCAAAGCTACCGTGTTGCCGAAGAGTATGGCTGGATTGATGATGAACATATCTCCCTGGACAACGCCCTCCATCTGCTGGCAGAATATAATGACCTTGCACTGGCTGACTATCTCTGGTGGCAAATTGATAATGAGTATTGGTCAGGTTTGCAAGAGCGTATCGGAGTTGAAAATACCGATATGCCGCTCCCCTACTCCGGGCTCTACATCGCAATTTCTCCCGGTTTACAGAATTCCACAACAGATGAGATTCTCCAGCAGTGGGACGGCGCCGGAGCTGACATGTTTCGTGAGCACGTACGGAATCAATCAAACCGATACGCAGCCGAGGGGAATGACCGTGACAATATTCGAGACTATATGACTTCGAACCGACTCGGAAATACGTTTATGGAAGAAAGGGATGCTCTTGATCTGTTCCCAAAAACGACGGCACAAGAAATGGTGCAAATTTTAGAACAGCTCTATAATGATGAACTCATCAACGATGAAGTAAGCCAACAAGTACGCAGTTGGATGAACTGGCCAATGGAAAGACAGCAGGGCATTACGAACGATTTCAGAGATTACGGCGCTATTTACGACAACAGAATGGGACTCTTAAACGGCATCGATTTTGGCACCTCTGCTTACACCGGAGATAGAACCGTACAGGTTGTTCTGTTTGATCAACTGCCAATCGGGCTCTGGTTTCATATGTCGAGCGGCCATATGCATCAAGATTTTCTGCAGCGACTTCTGTTCGATCCCGCTATGATTGATCAAATGAATCTTGCAATCAGGCGTTACCATACTCCCGATGATGAATCGCAGGAATAGTGGCTCATTCATATTCAAACAGAATTATTATTTTGCGGATAAACCCGTGTGCAATTACGTAACAATTAGAAATATTGAGATTTTACTACGATGAATAAATACCATTTTTTATATCTAATTTGGCTTTTACCGGCCTATTTTCTCTTTCAGGGCGGATACCAGGTACTCACTCACCAGGGATTAACCACAACCTACGATTCCGGTGAAAGCTACGTGGCTGACGTAATCGATTTTGATGTAAAACAGATTGCTGCTCAAACTAACGGGTATGTTGTACTTCAGTTTGATACATCCGAGGGAGAAACCGTTGAGCAACAGCTCGCTCTACCGGTACAAATGGCACAGGTTATTATGGATTCCGAACTGATTCCAATTCGGTACAGCCCTAACTCATTCAATCCCATAGT
>SL_4KL_010_BRINEDRAFT_10001071_pt1 | contig 14953 bp, 25 predicted proteins | sample SodLak_010_BRINE_2_FD_10664 | JGI IMG/M metagenome (IMG submission 10664)
TATTGAATGAGTGAACTAATTAATCGCACATTGATTAAGTTTTGTGTTGAAATAAAAAGAATTGTAAAGTTTTGAAGCTAAAAAGTTAGAGAATCGAGAATTTTGAGTTGATTTGATTTAATTGTTAAAGTTCAAAGCTCGAATTTTAGTTGATCGATAGAATTGTTAAAACCGAGTTAGATTTTAATGTTTTCGAGCAAAAAATATCAACTGACTTATCGTTTCATCAGGTGGTAAATTTGCACGAGTCAAAATCAGAACAGAATTTCCCGAAAATTAAACTCTCAATGGTGTTACCCCTCAGAATTTAAATATACTTCGCTTCAAACTATCACCAACACCCATATATTCCATTGCAAACTCTTTAAAATCTTCTAAAAAATGCACACGTCACTCTGACAAAGGAATTTCCCAATTTCTATTCTCATAAGACATCAGCCTGTTCTAATGCCCAATAAATCTCCCTCCCGTCTCTCACACTCTCATACACTTCCCCATCTTCCCATCCCAACGATGGTGTGATCCAAACATTTCCATCATCATCTGTCTTAAAGTACCAATCAAAGTTACCAGCATCTACTTGCTCTTCCATAGTAAATTTTGAACCTAAACACATATAAATGTTTCTGACAAAGCGGTTCCGGCTTCAAACTCCCTATTTCGACACTCTCAGACTAAATCATTCCCTATAAGGTTACAATTTCAATCAAAAATTCCCACAAACCTCACTCCAATCAGTATTCCCCGATTTCGTAATCCCCCTCATGACCACACTTCTTACACTCATATCCACCTACATCAAATTCTAATCTGAACGAACCACATCCATCGCAGATTCCGTTGTGTTTATCTATCATCACCCTCGCCTGTCAATTGACCACGTTCTTGTCTATCTTGAAGTTTATCTAGATTATCTTCTGCTATTTCACCCATGTCCCAATCGAATTCTTCACATACCTGTGAAAGATACCATAAAACGTCACCTACTTCGTCTCTCATATCTTCAACATACTGTTCTTCATCTTCTCTGATTGCCTTCTTTAATTTCTCTTGTATTTCACCGGACTCGCCGGATTGACCAAGAACAGTATACACTTGTCCTACATTAAGAAAATCAGGTAATTCATTTGGAAATATTGCTGTTCGGCTTGCTTCTTCTTGATATTCATTTAGTTTCATTCTACCACCCCAATCCTCGCTAACAACATTCGCTTCGCTTCATTATCTAATGTACGAAAATCGTATCTCAGAATATTACCATCCCACCTATCTATCCTCGGTGGATCGTCTTCCCATACTTCATAGTCAAATCCCATAGAGTAGTCCCTGTAGTCCGTTACAACCGACGTGTCCATGTGTACGTCTACTCCATCATAACCTGCATGAAGTGCCATAGCAAGCAACCTCTCACGTTCTATGGCGATCTTTTCAGTAGCTTCCCGCATCTTCTCGTCAATGATATCTACTGACGATGCTTCTAATATCTCTTCGTTGATTTCAAAATTACTCATAATATTCTATCCAATTCTTCAATGATTGGTTCAGCACATTCATCGCATAAATCACCATCTGTATCTCGCTGACTCCAATCAACGCTCACTAGACCTTGTGGGAGTACACCATCCCCACCTGCTTTCCGTGCAATGAAATTTACTTCAAAGTAAAGAGCCTCTTCTACTTTTATCTGATCTCCACACGAATCACAAATGTTAATTCTGCTCATTCTCTTTCCAATTCATTAAGCATCTCGTCAATCATATCCGACATCTCGTCTTCTTCTATCGCCATATATGCTGCATCTCGACCACGATCTACACCTTCATATATCTCAACTTTACTTGCCCATCTCGATATTTCAAATTGGTATACTCTATCCATTGCAGACCCAATCCTCGCAATCTTGGCACAGTCCACGCTCTTCACATACTTCGTGATCGCTACCATCACCGTATAGTCCATCCATCGTTGTCATTTTAACTGAAAGTTCTACTCCTTTCTTTCACAGTCTCTACTCCATCATACTCGTCAATAGTCCACTCAACTCCACCGGGAACTTCTGCCACACGAAGTGAAGCGTGTTTTCCACTAATCCGACCATCATACTCAGTATTCCCTTCAAATGCTTCAGCAAGCAGTTCGTTATCCCGTGAAATGTCTCTCACACCACTATGATGCTCACCTTTTGGTCCGGAACCATCGGAGTAATATTCTCCCGGAATTGTAGCTTCCTTAGCTTCTTCGTCACCTTTTTCTCTCATCCACTTAATCAAATCTCCGTGTACACTAAAACCGCCATAGCAAGCATTATAAACTACTTTCTGAGTCATTCTTCCACCCCCGAAGCTGATTCCTCAACTGTAACAGTATACTCCATCTCCTTCTCTTCCCGGTTAACAGTCTCAAATGTCTTTAGATTCCTAAATGCTATTGTTAGATTCTTTTCGGTCACAAAATCATGTTCTGTATACAAACCACCGGGGCCAAGATCATATTCATTCTCAGCAACATCAACATAGTCTCCCAAAACAATACAATTATCTTCTTTTTTCATCGTATCGAAAACGTACTCCTCCTCTGTACCATCTACGAACTTAGCAATTGCAGTATGTTCTGTATATCTTTTACTCTGTGTCTTTTCTACTTCAACCGTCTCTCCATCATTTCCATTTCCCGGATCTGAATCCGATGTCTCTACTGCTTTTGACTTCTCTGAATTGTTGAAAGGCCACATACACACGATATTCAATCCCTACGCAAATAAAACCTTCGCTGGAGTCTACTTGAATTTCGACTCCAACAGCATATCTATCGCAGCATCTCGGAACTTCTCGGGTTCGTAGATCATTTCTTCTAATTCTTCTCTTCCAAACTCCATCACGACGCTCTCAACACCACTCGGAAACTCAAAGCCCAATTCATTTTTCTCTCGCCCATTTTGATTTTTATGCTTTTGCTCAAATGCGATTTCTGCATACCGATCTAAAACAACCGGAACATACGCACGGGATACCGTATCATCAGTACCCGACAGATTCTCATTTGCCGACTCAAAAATCTCTGTGTGCGTTCCATCCGGATTCTCAGCGTATGCGTCTATAATNGCCTTCTGCTTCTCTGTTAGCTCGTGGTAATTCTCCTTCTCGACTAGTTCTTCCGTTGCTTTCTGTGACATTGCATTCTAACACATGACCGGGGAGAGTATAGTAATTTGCTCGCTAATACAATTATGGACTCCCTTCTTCCCAATGCACGTAAATAGCATTTTCTGAAGAGCGCATCTCAATAGATGTCACGTTTCGGTTAACATCATCAATTTCGCCTCCACGATCTAACCACTCATCAACATCTATCCACCCTTCATCCATATCAAACTTCATTGGTTGCTTCATTTTAGGCATGGTTTAGTCCCCCGTTAACTGATTCGTTGCTATGGTTAGTCACCATATACTCATATGTTATGCCATCAATAAATAAGTGTTTTTATTCTATACAGAAGCATTAGATGTGCAAGAAATAATAGACTGGATAAAAAACAACAAAAATCGCTGCAATCGCTACAGTACCGAATAGAAATGCCATGCCCGCATAGTCAATGAGCAATGGTTTTATAAAAAATAAACCAAGTATTATTAAAACCAAGAAGCAACCAATCCACAATCCCCAAAGTGTTTCATTCATTTTCTTCAGCGAAGAACACCTGAATACGTAACACCACCGTCTACGCCATCAACAAACTCTCAACTTTCTGAACCGCATGAATCACACTTGTAAACGATTTTCTCAGTTTCGTCTCTGTTCCGGCCGCTTTATGTCCACCACACTCTTCATTATGAACTTCACTAAACTCTACTTCCACAGTTGTTACACTCCATATTTCTACCATGTTTGGCTTTACTTAAAAACTTTACTTTTTATCTTCATCTGCAGCAGCACGATTTCCTGTACTTGGTTCAACGTTCATTCCACCGAATGCTTTATTCTGTCCACTATTCCACACCTCTCCTTCGGGATCGAACCAGTCAGACTCTCGAAGAAGGTATTTTCCTACTTTGAATGGCTTCTCAGCTAGACGGTACGTATCTTCTACTTTAACAACGGGACACATTATCTCTTCGTCAAACACATATTGAGTACCGTCAATGTCGCTTGGTTTCAAATCCACGTATGCAAGAAACAAAAGAGACGGATTGTCATAACTCCACCCACGGTTCGGGATTCGGTGTGTAAAAACCCCACCATTAACCGTGAAATCAACAGATAGTGTATCCACCATCATCTGTTGACCGATTGCTCGGTAGTATACACGCTCTAATTCTGTCTTTAACATTATAGTTCAACACTCTTATCTTCCCCCTCTTCAACCCACTCACGGATATTATCAACTCCTTTCTGCCCAATCGCATTTAATTTCAACAATCGTTCGTCAGTTATATAAGAGAGTTTTTTTGGCGTTGTGAGATCAGCATCTTCCAACGAAGAAATTCCTTCTTCGCCAACCCAATCAATCTCTTCAAACGGCACTCTTTCTGTAGAGTCATTCACCTTGAAATCAGGGCGATATTCAAACATTGCACTTTCTAAGCAACTTCTGAAATATTCTACATTTTCCATGCGATAGTTATTGCCATCGAAAAGAAGAACAATATCCTCATTGACGTGTTCTATTTCGTAGAAGTCACCGCGAACGTGTTCATAAAACTGTCCTTCTTCAATTTCAATTTCTTCTTCAATTGTCATTATAAATCCTCTTACGGATGCCGTCTGCTTCTAATTCTATTGCCCTTTCATCTGAGATTGTTCTATCGTCTATAAGCAAGTCAAATCCCGGTTTTTCCATTCGGAGTGCGTGGTGTCTCACATTCCACTTATCCAAAAAATACTGTGTCTCGTCACGGACTTTTTCATCCCGTGCTGTGTAGACGATGATGGTGTGATTCTGCTTGTACAAATCATTCACCAATTCTATCATTTCCCACCGTGGCTCTTCATCTAATGAGTCTACCCACCACGGATCACCCGTTCCTTTTGTCAGCGTGGAGTCGAAGTCCACCATGATAGTAGCTCCCATCAGTCAAAACTTACCTCATTTTGAGGCGAAATAACAGCAGCGTAACTTCGACTTCCACGAGGATTGGCCTGAATCTTCAGACACTCAATAGGAACTGTTCCCTTAAACGAGACAATAATCCCATCACCATCGAAGTCATCAGTCGTAGTTCGGCTGTAGGTGTCAGTATTCTCGTTATACACAGATATTTCAATTTCTTCAATCTCCGAGTGGTTCAGGGCACGTTTAATTTGACTTGAAATATTCGTGTGCAAACGCGCTCTGTTATCTTTTTTAGTGAACCCGACCGTAAACTCTTTCTCGCTGGTCGTCAAATTAGGATCGGTTTTGGTATACTCTTTGGCTTCTTGTGTCTCCATACCTACCTATTAACGTAGAACGTTAAAAAGCTTGTCTTTGAAACGTGTTCGTCGGTTATCGCACATTGGACAATAGTGAACCTCATTCTTCTCATCATACATTTTCTGATTTAGACAAACTGAGCATATTTCCCAAACCGTCCTAGTTTTGATTTCGTAATTGTCTACATAACCATTTTGATGTAATGGTATGCCTTTAAACCATCCCTTAAGTCCATCGCCATGCTCATATTCATCCCGTACTGCTAAATCGAAATCCTTATACTCATTTATATAATCAAATAGACTTTTGTTTACATGAAAATATTCAATTTCAATATTCTCACATCGTTTATCTCCAATATAGTCTTTATAAAACTCTTCAAATTCGTCCCCTGTACTCATATCTTGTCTTTAACCTCTTCAAATGGTTCACCACAGTATTCACTCATACAGTTTGGACTCTCTTTCGGTCTTCCATACTCCGATTCGCAAGCGGGACACATATAAAGTACGGTCATTCCATTACCTCTACATCATCGTCAATATATTCTTGCTGTTCTTCGACAACTTCATCAGAGTCTATGATTATACCACAGTCTTGACAGACCCAATCTTTGAAGTTGCCTACAACTTCTATTTCAACATCGCCACCGCAATCATAGCAGTCGTCTTGCTCACTCATTCTTGAACCCACCCTTCGGGCTTAGTTGAATAATCAATCTCGTCTGACTTAAGTCTTTCCTTGATTAACGGCTCAGGCTCTTCTTCAGTAAACCCTTCGCCATCGTACTTGAATAGAACAGGAACTTCCTCGGGTTCGGGTTCAACACCTTCAGAATGTGCGTAATCCATCTCTTCTTCGCTAACAGATAATCCAACTGTAGCAAGATTAATAGGACGACCCCACATCTCAAAGAGTCTCTTCATCACCTCTTGTGCAGATTGTAAATTGAGAACAACGCCATTAAACTCATGCAGTAACAGCAACTCCCCGCTATTTCTAAAGTTATCTGTTGCTGCCGTGATAGTTGGCTTTCCAAAGTTTGTGAACTTCAACAACAACTTCTTCCGAACATCTTCAACATCACGACTTGCAACTTCAAACTCTTGATGTGCAACACGGTATTCATAGGTGAAGAATTCTTGATCATCAACAAACTCTTGAGTTAAGAATTCGTCAATAAACATCACATCGTTGTGTGTTTCACGGATTTCTCTCATCCGCTTCCATCCACGTTCATAATCAACATCTTTCAATGCTTCTCCGATGTTGCTATATCTATCTCGGTCTACGACATATCGGTAACTCTTTCGTAGTTCATCTAATGGAATATCTTGAATAAAGCCTTGATTCTGAATCCGTGTTAGAGAGTAGTTGCGTTCTACGATATCTTCAGAGTCTCTTTTATCGAGAATATCGTGAACACATTGGAAATCAACATCTCGACGGAAGTTATCGGGTGTAATCCCCTCAACACGGAGTAGTTTGTCAACCACTTCACGACGATTGACTGTATTCTCAATATGTTGCCAAAGTGCCATTCCAAGAGAATATGGATTGAACCCCGGACTGTTGAGAACAGCACTCATATGGTCCGCATACTTAATTAAGTCTTTTTCATCAGCAATCTGCTCATCGGTCATCATGATGCTCTCCCAAAGAGCAGCCCAACCCTCGTTCATGATCTTAGTCATCTTCTGAGGTGCGAAGTAGTAGCACTCTTCGCGGAGAATGTCAAGAATCTCCAATTGCCACCCTTCGTATTCTTCAGAAGTTTCACCATCAAATTGTTTTCCGTTTTCAATTAAGAATTTAAGAATGTCCTTTTCAGTATCATCAAGATACGTTCCTTTCTCTTCATTTTGCTGAACATCTTCTAAAACCGCCCGTTCGACATCTTCGCTTAAATTGAGATTTTCTATTGGATTTTCAGTTGGAGTTTCTTCATCGTCTGAGTTATCCAACTCCCTCCAAACAAATTCCGAATACTGGTCAATATTGTCTTCAAGACAAAGAATGTTATCAATCCATTTTTCAACTTCAGACCGTTCAATATCCGGGTCTTCCATAATGGATTCAATTTTCTCCGAATTCCGTGCTAACATCTCTGAAGAATTCGGATTGTCATCGAACCATTGATTATTGGCGAAGAAATCGGAGTGTGCTTCAACGTGTGTAATGACTGCCTTTTGGTCAGCAATATCATTACTCATCTGAAGGAAAGCATGACACGGATCATCGTTATTCACGATTTCAAACGCTTTTCCTCCCATATACTGATTCTGCTTTTGCTGTTGGTCGTATTGCATTCCCCAACGCCAATGCGGATATCGCTGTTGGAAACCGCCATACGCAATCAACTCATTCATCTCATCATTATCCACAATCCAATATTTCACATCTCGTGGGGACAGACCAAGTTCTTCTGCCAAATTACGAGAGTCTTCAGCAATCTGTTCAAGGTCTTCGCTAATGTTTTGCTTTTCTTTTTCGATTGGGTCAATCATGACTTCTCACCCGTAAATTGATTAATTGTCTTAGAAGACACCTTTTCTCCCTTTGGTTCGGGAATATCATTTGCTCTGCCTAATGTAGTATCTTTTCTCCACTCTCCGGAATCTACATCTTGGAATTCTAAAGCAACTTCACCATGCGCTGAACCACCGCAAGTTGTAAAAATCAATCTCATGGGAGTCAGGGCGGGCGTACACCACCGGGCAATTTCATATTCACTCATTCCGAATCACCACTTTGCTCAGTATGCCAGTCCGACTCTATTTTCCGAAGAATACGGTATCGAAAGTCAGATGAGGAGCCAAGTTCATATTTGCTATCAATTTGTTTTAACAAATCCCTTGCCTCGGAGCGTGAAACTTGTAATTCTTCAGCAAGATCCGGGACAGTCGCTCCTTCATCACGTTTGAGCATCTCGATAGCTTCCTCGGGGGGATGTCTAGCAGTAGGGGAGGCTTGGGACATATCGCTTGTAGATTGTTCGGTCATTTTCACTCATCCTCCGCTGAAAGAATTGTTTCTATTGAATCCATAACGTCGTTTTTGTTGTCCAAGTATGTAACTGCTACGCTACTATCTTCTCCGAAGTGGTCTTCTACGAGTTTTCCATGATCTCCCATACCCATACCATATCCATCGTTTGATTCAACTTGAACGTATCCGTGTAGGTTGCAATCTATTTCCTCCATGAGTGGAATCACTTCTTCTTCTGTATCTTGCATCCAATTTTCACCATCGCCCGCTGCGAAGACATATCGATTCCATTCACTCCACGAGTAATTCTCTTCAAGAATTTCCTGTGCTAACAAGTAAGCAGTTGAAATCTTTGTTCCACCGCCAGATTGAATTCCAAAGAACTTCTGTCGTTCAACTTCCCACGCTTCGGCATCGTGAGCAATATAATGGAATTCAGCATTGTCATACTTGCCCGTCAAATACCAATCTAACGGAGTAAATACACGCTCAACCAACTCCCGTTTGCTTCCACCCATCGAGCCGGAAACGTCTCTAATGAAGACAATAACTGCGTTCTTCTCGTATTCTTTGCTAGTTTCGGGGTATTTGTGTCTCTTATCTTCTCTCCGGAGTTGGACCGAGTTGAGTTCTCTCGCTGTCGGCGCTCGTCGTCTCTGCTGTTCAATTTCATCTATTGAATCGTACTTGATCCGTTCTTCCCGTGGAATATCGAAGTATTCCTGTTCAATCCATCCTTTAGAAACGGGAATGTTCTTTTCCCTTGCCCATTCAAAGGTCGCACTCATCCCCATTCCTTCAACCTTCATTACCTCACGAACATAATCTTCATCAAAAAATAATGCAAGTTCTCTCTTTAGTCCCTTCTTGTACAACTCTTCAAAGTCAACTGTTGCATCGGGACCACTCCGAACCTTCTCAACCATCGCACCTTCAGTAATCTCTTTTACCTTCTTCCCTTTGGGGTCAAGGTCAAGACCAAGCCGATCATCCAACTCTTGGGCAAACTCTTCGGGGTCCATCTCATAGTACCCGTGTTCGCCACCGTCTTCACCCGCTTCATCATCTTCTCCTTCTCCTTCTTGTTCAGCATTAACATCTACGGGATCGCCAACTTCACCTTCTCCTTGACCAACTCCACCCATAGAGAACTGGTCATATTCAAACTCAGGAAGGTCAACAACTTTAATAGGGATTTTAATGTCTCCACTATCCATCTGACCGTGTTTGATGAATTCTTCAAGGTCTTGCCGCTCTTCTTCTCCTACCTTGCGAAATCTGTCTAAATCTTCTCTAAGGCCCATTATTGACCACCTCCTTTCTATTGTTGATGATTCTCGCTGAAGCCAACTCCGCTGATTCTTCTGTATACCCCATCTCTTTCATATTTTCTATGGTCTTGGTTTTAACTTCTTCGGTTTGCGAATTAGCGGGTGGATTATTCCACAACGTATAATCGAGATTTGGATATAGTTGTTCTACTCTCTTCCACGACTCATCTTCAAGAAGCGTTTGTAGAGTATAACATTCTTCAATTGGAATGTCTTCGGGATCATGCTCATCCTTATTATCGTAGATATACTTGTTGATGGGATTGATAATTTTATCCTTTCGGAAAGCCTGAATCAAACTAGAGGGTTTAGCGGAATCATTGTACTCCCCCTCGCCCGCATTGAAATAAGCCTTTTCAAATTCACGAAGTTCATAATCGTCATAATTATCTTTATCTCCTTCGTACCACGCGAACAACGAGTCAACATACGAGTGAATCTCATCTCTCGTTATATCATCTTCAGCGACCATTGCATCAAGTAAGTCTTCTTGCATCTGTTGATTGATATAACTTGAAACCAATGGCTTTTCTGTCTTATATCCAGATGCTTCAGCACCACTAAACACCGGGCTGTCTTCGAAACCATCAACAATGGCCTGAATCACATCATGAGGCATAACAGGCCCCTCAGAATCATATGCTAACGAAGAAAGCACTTCTTCAGTATATGTAACGGGAATACCTTCTTCTCCATCGAAATCAGGACGAAGTTCATTTTCGTCGTACTCAACTCTCTCATTATTTACAATATTATATCCCTTATCGTAATACGTTACTTTAGACTTTTTACCAATATCTCCCTCTTCTAATCTACTAACAACATTATAATATGCTGCTGCTTCAACAGCATGGGGACTAAAGTGTGTTCCATACTTTTCAATTTCTGTTGAAACACGGTCAACTAAATCTTCAACATCTTCTTCATCCCAAAAGACCGAATCCTTTGTTAGATGTTTAATCAATAACTGAGTTTCAAGCACAAGACTCGTGAGATAGTCAAATTCATACTTTTCAAGCCTCCGCCGCAATGCTTTCTGTGGATCTCTTGAACCAGCATCTTCAAACTCTTTTAATGCTGCTTCAAAATCAGGATTGGAGATGCAGATGATGAGCGTATCAACGTGCATCGCAATCTTATTATCCAACTTAACTATATTCTCTTCACACACATTCATCAACTTTGTGAAGACTTCAGAGTGATGATGTGCATCTTCTACAACAGAGACTAAAGAATTTCCTTGGGAAAGCAAACCATCGTATGTAAACGCTTGTGCGTTCTTCTTACCCCGGTCTGCATACTCTTTCATTGATTCTTGCATCCACGAACCCACTATCTTTTGCTTTGGATTACCACTATCTTCAGATTGAAGCAATCCAAAGCCTTCTCCAATATCGGGGACATAAGATACAACCTTCAAATGCTGTTCAGATACAATATCCGAAAATGAATCGTATTGCTTTTCTAAGTGTTCATATGCGACTCTACTAAACGGGTCAAGTTGACCGTCGAAAGACACGTATGTTTCATCATCATTCAATGACTCAATGTAGTCTTCTCTAACGGACTCGGGGAGAACAGCAAGTGGGTTGATATGAACCGGACTCATATACCAATCTTTCGCATCTGCAAATTCATCTCCATATGACATTCCCGAAGACGACAACGAATCAAGACTCCATTTAAGCGTGTATCGCTTCCCATTCTCTGTTCGAGCATACGCTTGTAGTCCATTCAACAAGCAACGCTTCAACTCCGATTTGCCCGTCGCTGTTGGCCCCGTAAACCAAATGATTTTATCGTTCTCTCCATCTGAAGCTGCTTTTCTCTTTAATGAAGCGACAAACTCATTCAACTCTTCCGTGTTACCAAGAACGGCGTGTTCCCCATCACTTACGGGATCGTCAAAGAAGCAGTAACGCTCTTTCTCTTCACCGTATTCGATGATTGTTCTTGTTCCGAAATGCTCAATTGCATTTACAAGATACTGTATCGAGTTGGAGACAGCATTGGGATTGTCTTTAGCGTACTCAAGAAACTTTTCAAGAGAGTATTCTTCACTCTCCCGGTTGGAGTATTCTTTTTCTGCTTGTTGGATTGGATTAGTCATGACATCATCCATCAATCTCTTCTTTGGCAACCTCTGCACCAGCGAATTCAAGAACTTCACGAGCGCCTTCTTCGGAGTATCCACGTTCCTTCAATGCTTCAATCCAATCGCTACGTTCTCCTTCATCATCGTTATCGCTCTGGATAAGTGCAGAGAAGTTAATATTATGCCGCTTATCACTCCAATTCTTTCGCTCAAGCGCACGGAGAAGACGGTCGTTATCGGTTGGGTCGAAGTCTTCGCCACTCCGAGCGCGACGACTGACCCAATTGGAAATCTCTTGGCGGAAGTCATCCTTTCGATCACGGGGGATTTCTAGTTCTTCTTCGACAGACCGCATAAACTGCTCATCCGGTTCAACCATCTTACCCGTGATATCGTCTTCAATCTTATCATCATCGATGTACGCCATCACGTTATCCATGTACTTCTCGCCTTCTCGCTGAATCTCATCCGTATTGTAAGCGAGGGCGTAACGAACATCTTCAATAGCACGGTCCTTGTATTCTTCTTGAACCTCTTCAATGTACGTGTAGTAGTCGTCGTAATTGTCTTCGGGGATGGAACCGTGACTCTCTAGGTTCTGTTCAAGATGACGAAGAACAGAGAGTGCCGAAAGCGACTGATTGTCATCATGGAGTCGAGTTATAATGGACTCGGAGATTTCATCTCCAACAAATCGTGCAGAGACACCATACATCCCTTCAGATTCGGACTCTTCACGGAGTTTGTGGACATCGATATCTCCAATATCTCCATCTTCTCCATTGTATGCCTTTACCTTCTGAAGAAGATCGATATTATCAGTATCAGGTTCATCAACACGAGTCATAACGCTGAACAGTCCCGCCATTTCAAGCGTGTGGGGTTCAACGTGGACTCCGGGGACGGAAGCGTTATTCAACATCTTTTCGTAAATGCGTCCTTCCTCGGAGTATTCAAGAACGTATGGATAGTCAATACGCTTGGTCCGGTCGTTGAACGCTTCCATCTTTTCATCTCCCTTCTTCTCGATATACTCCGGCATATTAGTCCGACCAACAATCACCTGATCGATATCCATTCGTGGATTATTTCGTGGCTTGATAGTCTTCTCCTGAGTAGCGTGAAGGAAGTCGTAAAGGAATTCCTTCTGTAACTTCAAAAGTTCTTCACCGCTGAAAATACCACGGTTGGCATTACAGAAAGCGCCCGAATATTCAAAGGACCGTGGGTCAGATTCCCCATAAACAGCAATCTTTGAATAATTAATATCGCCGGTCAACTCAGTCTCGTCTTGATTCTTCTTATCCTTCGGTTCAAATGTCTCAACGCATCGACGGCGATTTTCATTTGCAATCAGACGAATCACTTCAACGTGGTTATTTAGAACAGCAAGCAAATCATCATCATAATGCTCAAGCAGTTCATCCATGAAGAATTCACTTCGTGGGTCGAGAGACTGCTTATTATCTAAGTGATAATCTGCATCAACCGACTCATTCAACTGTTCAAAGATATCACGTCGCTGTTCTTCCGGCAAGAGAACAATCGGATCTTGATTCATCGCAGAACGGATTGTGTCATCCGATGGGTCTTGGTCATTAATTACATCACACAGATTAGTCCATCGGAACGTGTACATTCGTCCTTCATCCCGCTGAGTATATTCTTCAAAGTATTTTCGAACTTGCGAATCGAAATGCGACTTACCGGAACCCACGGGGCCAAGTAGAAGCTTAATTCGCTTCTCGGGTCCAAGACCACGAGCGCCTGAATACACCTTATTCACAAACTCGTGGATCGCTTCATGAACTTCTCGTCCGAAGAAGACATTATCTCCATCATGAAGCGGGTCTTCACTTGCCAACTTGTATTCTACAATGCCGGTGTCTTCATCGTACTCTGTTCCAAAGTGTTCAAACATATCCGCAACGCGCTGGTGTGCGTTACGTGTAACAAGCGGGTTCTCATACACCTCATCCAAATACCATTCAAAAGAATACGACTGACGGAGGTCTTGTGGAACACTACTCCGATACTCTTCATTGATTGCGTCCAACGATTTCCGGGTTGACGTGTCTGCCATGATACAGTCTATCATAACAGACCGACACGTAAAAAGGTTACGTCACGCGAATTTAAGGAATATAAGGAACAATAAAGTCAATCCTGTTACAATAAATCCAAAACTGACTGCTTGAATTACAAAGGGATTTTCAAAGATTGACTCTCCAACAAAAGCACGGTAACAGTAAATACTACCGAAAATCAGTAATCCAACCCCAACGCCGAAAGATAATGCTGTTAGAAAGGTTAAAAGCGTTCCAATCATTCTACTATCTCAACCCCGTACTGTTCAAGATTATCTTTATATTCTTTAAACATCTCGACTCCCTCTTCTTGGTGGAAGTCTTCAGAACGTAAATGAGCAAGCGCGTATAACGGATTATATGGATTCAACTCTTTGTGAGCATAGAAAGAGATTTTGTGTTTATCAGAATCGTAGTAGTAACGAGTATGAAGTTGCCATTTACTGACAAACATTACAAACAAATCATATAATCGTCCGAAACCAGTCGCATCCGGATGATTTTTATTGGGTGCTGTAAGAACGAAATTACCCAATTCGGGATTTCCATCTTGCGTAGAGGCGAGAGACGCAAGTAAAACTTCAGGACGGAAGTGGTTCTCAATTAACTCATCTCCAATTTGCTTGTTCGCTTCTTCTTTTGTAACCTCTTCCGGTAAATACAAATCAAAGACAAATTCATTGTCATATACAGTCGTTTCTGTGTAGATGTGATCTAAATCAACTTCCTCATACTCATTATCAATCCGAGTAATTAAGTGCGAAATGTGTGGAAGGAATAAGCGTCGGAACCACTTAATCTTCGTATAGTTTTGCTCTAAGAAGCCACCATACAGCCAAAAGAGCGTCATTCCAACTACGGAAGCTAATGCAGCAACGAAGAACATTGGTTCTTGTGCTGCCAAATCGGTCAATTGCTGTCTCATGGCTTATATTTGTATCTCAATTCTTAAATATGTTGCGATTCAGTAATCAAATACCGAACCAACTTCTTCATTTTCAGAATACATTTCCATATCACAAAATTCACTCATAACGTAGTT
>SL_4KL_010_BRINEDRAFT_10001072_pt1 | contig 14936 bp, 23 predicted proteins | sample SodLak_010_BRINE_2_FD_10664 | JGI IMG/M metagenome (IMG submission 10664)
ATCTCAGGTTCTGAACCCGACTGGAGTCTGAAAGACTCAGACGGAAACATAAGAGAACAAGATAACGGAAGTATAAACACCTCTGTACCGCAGGACGATCAATGGAGTTTAGAACTGGAATCAGATAATCTGACAACCGAACTCCAAAACGTCAATATAACCGAAGATGTCAGCGACAGCACCGAATTCCATCCTGACAACGAGCCTGAAGAAGATATAGATGGGTTCCAGAGAAACAAAACTACTGCCTTAAACTCCTCACTTGATTTCACTCAGGCAGATCTATCGGTTGAAATCAGTGCAGACCATGTCTACAGATGTGGAGACTGGGACTTCAGCCAGGAAAGCTGTGAAGGTGAATGGGAGAATGTGACTGATTCCGCAGAATTCAAGGAAAATCAGACAACGCTAGAGCTTGAAAGCTTCTCCGCCTACAGCTTTGGAACACAAGAAAAAGAAGACGAAGATGAAGATGATGATAACGGAGATGACAGCGATGACAACAGTAATGGTTCAGGAGGCGGAAGTGGAGGTGGAGGTGGTGGAGCTCTGCCTCCAGATCTTTTAGGTCCAGAGCTTTCAGTTAATGAAGAAGACGATAAAGTTGAGATCAAAGGTTTAACAGACCAAGATAAAGTAGAGTTGAACGAGACAGGTTTACCTATAGAGAAACTGGTTTTCAACAATTTGGATGTAGAAAACGGCTCCATAATGTTCAGGAAGGAGAGTTTAAATCATGATAACTCATTTGAAGAAGTTTTATCAGTGGAAAAAGACTCAGAAATCAATTTAACAGTTTATTTCACAGTATCAGAGACCTGGTTGGAAGAAAACAAGTTTAATCACTCTGAAATATCTATCTACAAAGAAGATAATAACAGTTGGATAGACCAGGGAGCCATATATTCAGAGACGTCTGAAGACAAGCATGTCTTTAGTGCAGATCTTTACAACAGTTCTAACTATGGTATAGGTGTCGATAGATCATGCTACTCTATGGAAGACGTTGAGGCTGCAGACAACACCTGTTCCGAATTCAACACCATATGCGAGGTCCCTGAAAACAAAGAAGTAGTTGAAAGCTGTGACAAATGGAGTGATGAACAAGAGTTACTGGATCAGATAAAAAATGAGAAGAACCAGACAAGTGACGAAAGAGAATTAGAAGAACTGGAAAGAGCAGAACAAAAAGTAAGACAAGGAGAAATCGAAGAAGCACAGCAAATACTACAGAACATGGAAGAAAGACAGTCTCAGAGAACAGAAACATCTAACCCAACCATAGAATACGGTTTAATAGCTTTAACAATCATCTTGTTTACAGCTGCCGGTATATATACCTATAAAAACAAGATTAGACAAAAAACAGCTGAGAAAAAACTCTTGAACCTAGGCAAGGTTATGAAAGAAGAGGCAGAAAAGAACCAAAACCTGAAGAATGAGTTAGAACTCTTTGAAAAAGCTGAAGAAAGCTTCGAAAACTCTAATTATAGAGAAACCATAGAGTTTGCGGAAGAGCTGGAGAAACTTCTAGACCAGAAAAGGACAGGGTCCGAATATAAAGAATAACTTTTTCCCGGGACGTTCCCTTACAAAACTCTGATCAACTTATTTATAAAAGTTGGTTCCGACTGTTTTCATACTCCTTAAAACCATCAACAACAACCTATGAATGTTGATTCTAAAGGAGACAAGCCCTCGACGAGGGCCTCTGGGAGGACTGATAAACCACTATGCCAAAGAAAAACAGACCAAGAAGCGGATCACTACAGTTTAAACCAAAGGTTAGAGCCAAAAGAATCTACCCAGATATAGACAACTGGGAAGAAACAAGTGAACAAAAACCTTTAGGCTTCGCAGGCTACAAAGTCGGAATGACAAGAGCTCTAATAATAGACGATCAAGAAGGAGCAACTCAAGGACAAGAAGTAGCCGAAGCAGTAACAATACTAGAAGCACCACCACTAAGAGTATATGGAGCCCGCTTCTACACAGAAGACATCAACACTGGAAAACAAGTCTTCACAGAAGCATGGACAGAAAGCCCTTCCAAAGAACTACAAGAAGCAGTAGACATCCCGAAAGAAGGAAACCTAGACAACCTGGAAAAAGCAAAAGAACACAGCAACAGAATAACAGACGTAAGACTACTAGTACACACACAACCACAGAAAACAGGTTTGTCAACAAGCAAACCAGCCAACTTCGAACTAGGACTCGGAGGAACAACAGAAGAACAGCTAGAATACGCAGAAGAAATGATAGGAAAACAAATCGAATTCAACGATGTATTTGAAGAAGGAGAATACAGTGACGTAATAGCAGTAACCAAAGGNAAAGGATTCGAAGGACCTGTAAAACGTTACGGGATAAGAAAACTNGGTCACAAAACACAGAAAAAACGGAGAAAAGCAGGAAACGTAGGTCCATGGCACCCAGACACACTAAGCTGGAAAGTACCACTACCCGGACAACAAGGATATAACAACCGGACAGAACTAAACAAAAGAATAATCAGCCACGGAGAAGAACCCGAAGAAGTACAAAGAAACGGTGGATTCAAAAACTACGGAGAAGTCCAATCAAACTACATCCTAATCAAAGGAAGCGTACCCGGACCAAGCAAACGATTAATCCGGTTAAGAACCGCTTTAAGAAACGATGAAAAACCTGGAAAACCTGAAATAACACACATCAACAAGTGAATTAGAAAATGAGCGAACAACTACCACAACAGTTCAACGAAAGAGTAAGACCAGACATAATAAAAAGAGCAGTACTAAGCATCCAGTCCAAAAACCGTCAAAGCTACGGACACGAAGAAAAAGCAGGGCTAAAACACTCAACATACTGGAGAAACCGTAATAACGCATACAGAAGCAGAAAAGGAAAAGGAATGTCAAGAGTACCAAGAAAAATAACCGTAAGAAGAGGAAGCCAACTATTCGGACCAGCAGCAGAATCACCAAACACAAGAGGCGGAAGAAGAGCACACGGACCAACACCAGAAAAAGAATACGAAGAAGAAATCAACAACAAAGAAAGAAGAAAAGCAATAAGATCAGCACTAACAGCCTCAACAAAAACAGAAATAGTAGGACAAAAACACATATACAACGGAGAACTCCCTATAATAACAGAAGATCTAGAAACAATCGAAGAAACAAGCGAGCTAAAACAAAAACTAGAAGAACTAGATCTAAAAGAAGAACTAGAAAGAGTGAAAGAAAAAAAGGTGAGACCAGGAAAAGGTAAAAACCGTGGAAGAAAATACAGGAGAAAAGTAGGACCACTAGTAGTAACCGCAGAAGACAAAGGAATCAAAAACGCTGCAAGCAACCTACCTGGAGTAGAGACATCACTAGTAGAACAGTTAAACGCTGAAAAACTTGCACCCGGAGCACAACCAGGAAGACTAATAGTCTGGGACCAAAAAGCAATAGAAAAACTGGAAAACGAGAACCTTTACCAATAGGTGAAAAAGAAGAATGGAAGAAAACACAGCACTAGACATAATAGAGAACCCTCACATGACAGAACAAGCAATGGACATGGTCGACAGGGAAAACAAAATCGTACTAATAGTAGATCTAGAATCAAATAAAAGACAGATTGGAGACGCAGTAGAAACACTGTTCAGTGTCACGGTTAAAAAAGTAAACACACAGATTACTCCACAAGCAAAGAAAAAAGCATATGTCCAACTATCAGACTCAGACGATGCAATGGACATAGCAATGAAACTAGGTATGATGTGATAAAACAATGGGAGGAAAAATACGAACACAAAGAAAAGGAAAAGGATCGCCAACATACAAAGCCTCAAGCCACAAAGGGAAAGGCGAAACAAAAACAAAGAACGCAGAAACAACAGGAACAGTAATAGATATACAACACGACCCAGCAAGAACAGCACCAATAGCAATAATAGAATTCGAAGACGGAGAAACAAGAAACATACTAGCACCAGAAAACCTTGCCGTAAACGATGAAATACAGATAGGCGTAACAGCACCAATAGAAGAAGGAAACACACTCCCAATAGGAGAAATACCTGAAGGAGTACCAATCCACAACATCGAACTACAACCCGGAGATGGAGGAAAACTAGTTAGAAGCAGTGGAACATATGCATTCGTAGTAACACACGAAAAAGACGGAGTAAGAATCAGTCTACCAAGCAAATCATTCAAAAAAATAAGCACCAAATGCCGAGCAACAGTAGGAAAAGTAGCAGCAGGCGGAAGACTAGAAAAACCATTCGTCAAAGCAGGAAACAAACACCACGCAATGAAAGCAAGAGGCAAACAATACCCAAGAGTATCAGGTGTAGCAATGAACGCAGTAGACCACCCATTCGGAGGAAGTGCAAAACCAGGTAAAGCAAAAACCGTTTCACGCCACGAATCACCAGGACGTAAAGTAGGAAACATCGCGGCAAAAAGAAGCGGACAGAAAAAGAACGAATAAAAAAAGAGGTCAGATAAAAAATGAGCGACGAAAAATTCACATTCAGAGGAAAAACACTGAACGAAATAGAACAAATGAACTTAGAACAGTTCTCAGAACTACTAAACGCAAGAGGAAGAAGAAAAATAAAGAGAGGACTAAACAAAGACGAGAAAAAAATCCTGAAAGACCTCAAAGAAAAAGACACAGTAAAAACACACGAAAGAAACATGATAGTAGTACCAAGCATGATAGGAAAAACCGTAGAAGTATACAACGGACAAGAATTCGTTCCAGTAGAAATAACAAAAGAAATGCTAGGACACTACCTAGGAGAGTTCGCAAAAACCCGGAAAAAAGTCAGCCACAGCGCACCAGGACTTGGAGCAACAAGAAGCTCACAGCACATACCTCTCAAATAAAGAAGTGATCAAAAAATGCAGATATCAGAACACCAAGCACACGCAAAAGCCAGAAACCTACGTGTTTCATGGAAACAATGCACCGAAGTCGGTCGCTTCGTAAAAGGCGACTCAGTAGAAAAAGCAAAAAACAAACTAGAAAAAGTGATAGAAAAAGAACTACACGTACCCTACACAAAATTCGACAGTGATGCGGGGCACAGATCAGGAGGAGGACCAGGAGGATATCCGGTAAAAGCATCAAAAGAAATACTTCAACTACTAGAATCAGCAGAAAGCAACGCAGAAAACGAAGGACTCAACACAGACAACCTGAAAGTAGAAAACATTATAACAAACCAAGGATCAACATTCAGAACACCAAAACGCCACAGAGGAAGAAGTCCAAAAACCGCTCACATAACAATAATACTCGAAGAAAGGTAAAAATAATATGCAAGAAAAACAGTTCATCCAAAAAGGAGCAAGGAAAGTAAGACTCCACGAACATCTTCAAAAAGAACTAGAAGGTGCAGGATACTCACACGCAGATGTGGTGAGAACACCTACATCAACTAAAATAGTAGTATATGCACAAAGACCTGGACTCGTGATCGGGAGAGGCGGAAGCCGAATCAAAGAACTAACAGGAACAGTAGAAAACCAGTTCAACTTCGAAAACCCGCAGATCGAAGTAAACGAGATAGAAGAACCAGACGCAAACGCACAAATAGTAGCACAATCAATGGCATCCTGGCTAGAAAAAGGTGGAAGAGCCAAAAGAGTAGGATACACATACCTAAGAAGAATCAAAGAAGCAGGAATAATAGGCGCAGAAATAGAAATAACAGGGAAACTAAGCGGAAACCGTGGAAGAACAGAAAAATTCTCCTACGGCTACGTAAAAAGATGCGGAAACACAAGCAAAGAAAACGTAGACAAAGGATACCAACTAGCAAGAACAAAACCAGGAGCAATCGGAGTCAAAGTAAGACTAATGAAAGAAATGCCTGACTTCATGCACAGAAACGTAGACGTACAAGAAGAAATAATGCATGAAACAATAACAGGAGAAACAGAAGACGCCAAAGCAGACAGAATTAACATGATAATAGAAGAAGCAGAGAACATGACTGGCGGAGAAATAGAAAGAGCAATCGAAGAACTAGAAGAAATCCAAACCGGAGACATCACACAAGACGAAATAAGAGAAGTATTCGAAAACCAGCCGGAAAAAGAAGAGAAAGAAGAAGACGAGTCTAAAACCGACGAAGAAGCATCAGAACCAGACTCCGAAGAAGCAGATGAAGAAGAAGGAGACGAAGCAGAAATGGAAGAAATAGTATCAGGAACAATAAGCGATGTCAAAGACGCTTTAGAAGAAATGGAAGAACCAGACTACCAAGCAGCACTAAAAGCAGAAAAAAACCAGAAAAACCGGAAAACACTAACCAACTGGTTAGAAAACAAAAAAGAATAAAAACTGGAGCCGAGGATTGATAAATAGATGGCGATTCTAAGAACCGAAGACATAAGGGAAATGAGTGAAAAAGAGCTCAAAGAAAAGATGAGAGATATGAAGACAGAAATAATGGAAGAAAGGGGACAGATAGAAACAGGAGGATTTGCAGACAATCCTGGAAGAATCGGGGAAATGAAGAAAACAATAGCCCGTATAAAAACTGTTCTAAATGAAAGGAGGAATAACTAAATACTAATGGCTGAATCTATTTGCCACAAATGCGGAATGCCTGAAGATCTGTGCGTATGCGATGATATTGCACGGGATGAACAGAAAATAACAGTTAAAATCGATACAAGAACATTCAACAAGGAAATGACCGTTATAGAAGGACTCTCTGAAGATGTGGATATAGGCTCGTTATCTTCTACACTAAAGTCAAAACTAGCATGTGGAGGAACTGCAAAAAACGGTAAAATCCAATTACAAGGGAACCATCTACGTAGAATAGAAGAAGTACTTGTGAAAGAAGGGTTTGACAGGAACCAAATAGATATCAAAAACTGAGGAGAAAACCTCAAAAACAAACATCAACACTATTTTCTATACCTTTCTCAGCAGATTTTTTAACTAGCTTCTCCCAAAACCAGTATTTATGAGCGGCGCGTTATTCCTACAAGGAGAAAAAGTCAAACTAAAAACGGTTGAGCAGGAAGACTTAGAATTTCTAAGAGATAATATTAACGATCCAAATGTTCGTACATTTCTAACAGTTAGAAAACCTCAAAACATGAAACAGGAAGAAGAATTTTACGAAAACGTTATCAGCAGTGAAGACGGTGTTCATCTTGCAATACATAATCAAGATGGTATAGTCGGAGTAATCTCACTCGAAGAAGATGAGAAAGAAGTTGGTATAGCAGAGATAGGCATATGGATAAGCCCTGAAAACCATAGAAATGGTTATGGAACTGAAGCCGCAGAACTGATTACCTCCTACGGATTCGAAACACTTGACCTGCATAAGATAATTGCTAGAGCCTATGGAACGAATAAGGGTTCTCAAAAGATTTGGGAAAGACTCGGATTTGCTAAGGAAGGAGAGTTGAGAGAGCAAATCTACCGGAAAGGTCGTAGAGAAGACGCATATATTTATGGAGTATTGAAAACAGAATGGCTGTCGGACTAAAAATTCTTTCTCCAATTCTTTTCACATCCTATTTATAAAACTTGGTTTCGATTGTGTTTTTGTCCGCTTGGAGTCGAGCAAGTGTTACAAAAGGCCTTTTGTCTTGGCTGTAAAACACGGATTCGATACTCTGGGCACGCAGAAAAACCTCTCTTAGAAAGAAACAGTCAAAGAATCTTCAAAAAAATACTCAATCCTTTTCAACGAAGATTCATTTCAAACTGTTTTCATAATCTGTTTGTCCAAAGAAAGCTTCTCGACGTCAAGTGGTTTATAAGATTTACATACGATTTCAAAACTTACGAAACCAAAAAACAGGTGTTTGAATCTTGACAGAACAAAAACAACAAAACGAAGAAGTAAAGCAATCAACCGAAATAAAGTTCCCAACCAGAGGAAGCACATTCATAGGAACAGTTGAATCAACAAAAATGGAGAAATCAGCAACAGTAAGATGGGAATACAGCGAGAAAGTACCAAAATACGAAAGATTCGAAAGAAGAAACACCAAAATCACAACACATATACCNGAAGACCTAGAAATAAATGAAGGAGACAGAGTAAGAATAGAAGAAACACGTCCAATATCGAAAACCAAAAGCTCAGTGATAACACAAATACTAAAGAGGAAGAAAAGATGAAGCCACTAGGATCCAACATAACAAGAACACTGGATATCGGAGCAGAACTCACATGCGCAGACAACTCCGGAGCTAAAAAACTAAAAATAATAGGAGTAAAAGCCCGTCAGGGAAGAAGAACAAGAAGAAACTCCGCAGGAATAGGAGACACAGTAATAGTAAAAATACTAAAAGGAGATCAAGAAGTCAAAAACCAAGTATTCGAAGCAGTCATAGTAAGACAAACAAAAGAATTCCAAAGAGCAGACGGACTAAGAGTAAACTTTCAAGATAATGCAGCCGTCCTAGTAGAAGAAAACGGATTACCAAAAGGAAACGTTACAAGAGGACCGATAGCAAAAGAAGTAGTAGAAAGATATAGTCCAATCGGGAAAATCGCATCACAGGTGATATAACAAAAATGGTAGACAAAACACAGAACTGGAGCAGAAACTGGAAATCAAGCACTAACCCGACAAAACAAAGAAAATACAGAGAAAACGCACCAAAACACGTAAAAGATAAACTAATCTCCGCAAACATCGACAAAGAACTGCGAGAAGAACTAGGAACACGAAACATAACAATAAGAACAGGAGACCAAGCCAAAATAATGCGTGGAGACTACAAAGGAGAAGAAGGAATAATAAACAAGATAGACAGAGAAAACACAGTAGTATACATAAACAAAATAGAAACAGAAAGACAAGATGGCTCAAAAAGCCAAATACCCTTAAAACCTTCCAACCTCCAACTAACAGCACTAAACGTAGACGAACTAACAAGAATCGAAAAATACGAAGTCGAAGACATAGAAACCATCCAAGTAGACGAAGAAGAAGTAGAAGAAGCACTTGAAGAAGACGAAGAAGGAGAAATGATGCAAAGAATGCAAGACTCCTCAGAAGAACAAGAACAAGAACAAGACGAAGAAGAACCCGACACAGAAGATGAAGAAACCAATTCAAAAGAAACAGATGAAAAAAGCGGAGAAGAAGAAACAGAAACCAACTACAAAGAAATAGTATCAGGAACAATAGGAGACGCCAAGGAAAAACTAGAAGAAATGGAAGAACCAGACTACCAAGCAGCACTAAAAGCAGAAAAAAACCAGAAAAACCGGAAAACACTAACCAACTGGTTAGAAAAACAAACAGAGGAAGAATAAAAAATGGCTCACAGAAAAAGACTCTCAGCACCTAAGCACTACAAGATAGCACGAAAACAGAACACCTACATTTCAGACATGAAAGGATCAAGAAGCAGAGAAAACGCAATACCAACAGTACTACTCTTAAGAGACGTGCTTGAATACGCTGAAACAGAAAANGAAGCAAAAAAAATAGTTAAAGAAGGAGAACTACTTAGAAACAACAAACCCGTAAGAGACATCAAAGAAGGAATAGGAATATTAGACATCGTAGAAATACCTAAAACAGAAGAAAAATACAGGGCGATTCGAAAAGGAAAATACATAGAGTTCATACCTGTAGAGAGAAAAGAAATAGTTGCAAAAATAACAGACAAATCCATAGAAGGAGAAGAATTCATCTACAGGCTGCACAACGGAGAAAACTATAGAACCAAAGACGAATACCAAACAGGAAACAGCCTAATATTCGAAGACAACTCCGTAGAAGAAGTAGAACTAGAAGAAGAAACAAAAACACTAGTAATAAAAGGAAAACACGCAGGAAAAACCGGAGAAATACAAGAAATAAATCGAAGAGGAAGAAACAAAGACACAGCAACAATTGAAAACAGTGAAAACTTCGAAACACAGACAGAAAACCTTGTAGCAATCAAAAACAACACAGAGGTAGAATAAAAATGGCTGAAAACAAGATGAAGCAGATACACGTAAGCAAAGTAACAGTAAACGTAGGAATAGGTCAAGTAGGAGAACAAGTAGAAAAAGCAGTAAACCTACTGGAAAAAATCACCGACTCAAAGCCAATAAGAACAGAATCAAAACCAGGATCAAAAACATTCGGACAAAGACCAGGACTAAACGTAGGAGCAACAGTAACACTAAGAGGAGAAGAAGCAGTACAGTTCCTAGAAAAAGTAATACCTGCAGTAGAAAAAATCGAAAAATCACAGTTCGACGGAAACGGAAACTTTGGATTCGGAATAAGCGAATACATAGACGTATCAGGAGTAGACTACGACGCAGATATAGGTATGATGGGATTCGAAGTAACAGTAAACCTAGAAAGACCAGGATACAGAGTCAAAAGAAGAGATCACAAACCATCAAAAATAGGTAAAGAACACAGAGTATCAGACAACGAAGCAATAGAATTCATCGAAAACAAATTCGATGTAGAGGTGGAAAAGTAAATGTCCTACGAAAAAGTACTAGAACAAATCAAACACAAGAAAGGTAAAAGACAGAAATTCGAAAAACACAACGCACCCAAAGAAAGAAGCCACGGAAAATCACACAAAGAATGCAGAAGATGCGGCAGAACAGGAAGAGGAGTAATCACAAAATACAACCTAAACTACTGCAGACAATGCTTCCGTGAAATCGCCGAAGACCTCGGCTTCAAACAACTAAAATAAAAGGTGAAAAAAGAGAGAATGCAGAACGACACACTAAGCAACGCACTATCCGCAATAAACAATGCAGCAAGAAACGAAAAAGAACACGCAGAAATCAAACCTGCAAGCAACCTAGTTCAAAACATACTGTTAAAACTGCAGGAAGAAGGATACATAGGAGTATTCGAACTAATAGAAAACGGGAAAGGAGGAAAATACAAAGTAGAAGTAGAAAAAGCAATAAACCAATGCCAACCAATAAAACCAAACTTCTACGTCAAAACCGACGAATACACAAAATGGGCTAAAAGATACCTACCAGCAAGGAACTTTGGAAAACTAATAGTAACAACACCAAAAGGAGTTCTAACACACGAAGAAGCCCAAGAACAAAACGTAGGAGGAAAACTCCTCGGATACGTCTACTAAAAAAGAGAGTTGAATAAGAAAATGGAATACAAAACCCAAATACCGGAACAAACCAAAGTAGAATACCAAAACGGAAACCTAAAAGTAGAAAAAGAAGGTAATACCGTTGAAAGAAAACTTGAACACGCACAAGTAGACGTAAAAGTAGAAAACGAAGAAGTGATCTTCAAACCAAGAGAAGAACGTAAAGACATTGCAAGCATAGCAAAAACGTTCCAAAGCCACTTAAAAAACATGATCAACGGACTAGAAGAAGAATACACCTACAAAATGAAAGGAGTATACGCACACTTCCCGATGACAATCAAAACAGAAAACAACCAAGTACTACTAGAAAACTTCCTAGGAGAAAGACACCCAAGAAAGATCGACATAGCAGAAGGAGTAAACGTAAAAATAGACGGAGAAGACCTAGAAATCACAGGTCCAGACAAAGAAGCAGTAGGACTGACAGCAGGAAGAATCGAACAAGCATGTAAAAAAGGAAACCGAGACCCAAGAACATTCCAAGACGGCGTATACATAACAAGCAAAGGTGAAGAAGAATGAGCAACAAAAAAACAGGGAAAAAGAAATTCAAAAGAGAAAACAACCACAAAAAGAAACAGACACCAAAAAGTTGGAGAAAACCAAGAGGAAGACACAGCAACGCAAGGCTACAAAAAAAACACGCCAACCCACTACCAAAGCCAGGTTACAGAACAGACAAAGAAATCAGAAACCTTCACCCATCAGGATACAAAGACATACTAATAAACAACACATCAGAACTGGAAAAAATAAACAACGAAACAGAAGCAGCAAGAATCAGCAGCAAAGTAGGAAACAAAAAAAGAGAACAAATAATTGAAAAAGCTGACGAACAAGGAATCAAAGTACTAAACCGAGGTGAACAATAAGGAAATGGAACTAAAAAGTCAAAGAAGAATGGCAGCAGAAATACTAGATATAGGAAAAAACAAAGTATGGATAGACCCAGAACAAACAGAAAGAGTAGACGAAGCAATCACAAGACAAGACATCAGAAACCTTATAGAAGGAGGAGCAATCAAGAAAAAACCTGAAAAAGGCACCTCAAAAGGAAGAAGCAGGAAAAACAAAAAACAAAAAGCCAAAGGAAGACAAAAAGGACACGGAAAAAGAAAAGGAAAGAAAACAGCGAGAAAAAAACCAAAACAAAAATGGATGGAACAAATAAGAGCAATCAGAAAACGCCTCAAAGAAATGAAAGAAGACGAAGAAATCAGCAACGAACAATACTGGAAACTATACGACATGGCTAAAGGAGGCTTCTTCAGAGACGTAAAACACCTAAACAACTACACAGAAAACAAACTAGAGTGAAAAACAACAATGGCAGACACCTCAAACTACAACGTAACACTTAGAAGAAGAAGAGAACAGAAAACAGACTACAAACAAAGATTGAAACTACTAAAGTCAGGTAAACCAAGAGCAGTAATAAGAACATCCAATAAGCATACTAGAGCACATATATCACTATACAAGAAAGAAGGGGACGAAAACACTGCACAAACAATAAGCAAAGAACTAGAAGAATACGGATGGGAACAAAACACAGGAAACCTACCAGCAGCATACCTAACAGGATACCTAACAGCAATGAAAGCAGGACAAGAAGAAGCAATCCTCGACACAGGTCTAAGAGAAATTAAAAAAGGAGGAAAAGTATTTGCAGCAGTAAAAGGAATGCAAGACGGAGGTCTAGAAATACCTGTTGGAGAAGAAATGCTTCCAAAAGAAGAAAGAATCCAAGGAGAACACATCAAAGAAATGAAAGGAGAAGATATTCCAAAACAAGTTGAAAAAGTTAAAGAGAAAATTCAAGGTGAATTCGAATGAGTCAAGAAACAGAAAAAGAAGAAATATGGAAACCTAAAACAAAACTAGGTAAAAAGGTAGCACAAGGACAAATAACAGATATTAACGAAGCACTAGACTCNAAATACAAGATAATGGAGCCAGAGATAGTAGACCAATTAACCAACCTAGAAGAAGAAGTAATACTTATAGGAGGAACACCAGGAAAAGGAGGAGGAGTAAGAAGAACAGTCTCCAAAAGAACAGTAAGAATGCACAAATCCGGTGGAAGATTCTCATCAAACGCAATGGTAGTACTAGGAGACAAAAGAAACGTAATAGGACTAGGAGAAGGAGAATCAAGCGACACAAGAGCAGCAATAGACCATGCAACAAGAAACGCAAAACTAAACATGATAAAAGTGCAAAAAGGACAAGGAAGCTGGGAAGACCAAGGAGAAGACAACTCAAGCATCCCATTCAAAGTAACAGGAAAAAGCGGATCAGTAACCGTAGAACTAGAACCTGCACCAAGAGGAACAGGACTAGCAGCAAGCGACGAAGCCAAAAAAATCTTCAAACTAGCAGGAATCGAAAACATATACATGCAAAGCAGAGGACAAACAAGAACCCGCGAAAACCTAGTTAAAGCAACCTTCAAAGCACTCAAAAAACTAAACGAATACGAAACACCAGAAAGTGAATAAAAAAATGATAGCAGCAATAAGAGTAAGAGGAGACGTAGACGTAAGAAGAAAAACCTCAAACACACTAGAAAATTTGAAACTAGAAAAAAGAAACCAATGCGTCATATACAAAGACGACGAATCCATAAAAGGAATGCTAAACCTATCCAAAGACTACATAACATACGGAAAAATAAGCGAAGAAACAATAGAAAAACTCTCCGAAAGAAAAGGCGAAGAAATAAAACATGGAGACAAAATAAACCTATCCCCTCCAAAAGGAGGATTCAAAGACACAAAAAAACACGTAAACCAAGGAGGAACACTTGGAGAAAGAGAAAACATGGATAAAATAATCCAAAAAATGGTGTAAAAAATGGTAAAAAGAAGATCAAAAAAGAAAAAAAGCGGAAGCCACGGATACGGATCAAGCAAAAAAAACAGAGGAGCAGGAAGCCGAGGCGGCAGAGGAAAAGCAGGAAGAGGTAAAAAAGCAGGGCACCACAAAGACGGAGACTACGAACTAGGAGAAAAAGGATTCAACTCACGTAGAGAACAACAAAACGCAATAAACCTTAGAGACATAGACCAAAAAATAGAAAAATTCGAAAAAGAAGGATCAGCAGAAAAAACAGAAGAAGGATACGTATTCTACGCAGATAAAGCAGGATATGACAAAATCCTAGGAAAAGGAAAACTATACAAAAATATAGAAATACACGCTGAAAAATTCTCCAACTCAGCCGAGCAAAAGATAGAAGAAGAAAAAATAGAAAAAACAGGAGAATAAAAACAACTTTTCAAAAAGTCAGAACACAAGTCTTTACAAATTAAAAAATAGAAGATCTAACCAAAAAAAGAGGTACCAAGAAAAATAATGTCCTGGATTTTCCAAGTAGCAAACTACCTACCTTCAGTAAAGGAACCAGAAAAAGAGCAGTCACTAAAACAGATGCTTACTTGGACAGGTATAGTACTACTAGTATATTTCTTACTAAGTTCAATAGACCTATATGGTGGGGACTCCCAAGCAGTAGAGCAAGCTCTGCAACAACTAGAAACATTTCAAACACTTCTAGGGGCAGAAATCGGGTCAATAATAACCCTGGGGATCGCACCTATCGTCACAGCATCAATTGTACTACAGATGATGGTAGGATCAGACATACTACCTTGGGACACAAACACCCAGGAAGGAAGAAGAAAATTCCAAAGCACACAAAAACTTCTCGCATACACACTAGCCTTGGTACAAGCATTCGGATACGTACTATCAGGAACATTCGGAAACGTATCAGGAGACCCAGTTCTAGCAGCACTCCTAGTAGGTCA
>SL_4KL_010_BRINEDRAFT_10001073_pt1 | contig 14926 bp, 13 predicted proteins | sample SodLak_010_BRINE_2_FD_10664 | JGI IMG/M metagenome (IMG submission 10664)
CCTACGCCGGCGACGAGGTGCCGGTCGCACCATACGAAACGTACGGCACCGAGGAGCTGGGTGCGGCGGCCGCCGAAACGCTCGGCGAGGAGTACAACGCCTGTCTGCTGGAGAACCACGGCGTGCTCACGGTTGGCGAAACCATCGAGGGCGCGTTTGAGACCGCGCTGATGGTCGAATACTGCGCCCGCATCCACTTCCAGGCACGGGCGATCGGCGAGCCGACGATTCTTCCAGACGAGGAGGTCGACCGACTCGTCGACCGGTTTGACAGCTACCGGACGCACTAGCTGTCTTGATTTTTCGATCAGAAAATGCTCCGACGGGGATATCAACTGCTACGGAGTTCCGTAGCTTGTCAGTGAACTCGGCCTCTATCGATAACTAATCGCTCGGGATGAAACCCCGATTCGGCTTCACAGTTCCTGACTTCAGGGCGAGTTGACAGTCACCCGTCCGCCGTGGCGACTGTGGGCCACGACGGACGAATCGCCGACCGACATTTTTTGCACCGACATAATCTGCATTGGCGGTTGATCCACACTGTTGACATTCGAATTTTGCCTGCCGAACACGGTTCTCATCAGCTGTGTATCCACATTCTGGACATTGTCGACTTGTGTTTTCCGGTGAGACGAACACTACACAGAGTCCTTCAGCCTCGGCCTTGTATTGAACAAACGTGATCAGTTTTCGATGTGCCCATTGGTGGAATTGCTTTACTGAAGATGCATCCTTTCTGATGTGTTTGAGGTCCTCGAATGCAATGTATTCACAGTTGTACGTAAGTGCTTCAGTGATGATATCATTAGCAACCTGATGCAGTTCATCACGCACGTGCCGTGATTCACGACCGCTCATCTGCTGGATGGTGCGGTGTGCAGACTGTGTCCCTGTCTGCTGGATTTCACCGCGTATTCGTTCGAACTCTCGGTGTCGGTGTCTGAGTGCTCCGCCTGAGGCGAAGTAGGCTGTCGAGGTGGTCGCTATGTTGACGATGCCGAGGTCGACGCCGAGAACTGTCCTGTCCTCGTCGTCCGTAGTTTCGGCTTTCGGCTCGGGTTGGGGCTTGCGAAACCCGAGGTGAATGTAGAACTCACCATCCCGTTTTGAGAGCGTAGATTCGGCCAGTTCCCAGTCTGGATTGTCGAGATACTGATACTGGTAGCCGTCTTGATCCGCGGGAAGGGATAGCTCACACTGTATTCGGTCTCCAGTTGTCGCCAGTGAGATCGTCCCATCATCGAACAACGTCATTGTCCGCGTATCGTATGTTATCGTGTCACTGGTGAATTCTGGACGCGATGTGGCGTGGTCTTCATTACCCCCTTTGAGTTCATTTATACCAGATAGGGCGGCCGCGGCCTGGTGACTCGCCAGAATCGCATGTTGACTCCCTAATCGAGTCTCTTCTCGAAGCCTCTCGTACACGAGATCCTGGAGAGTGGTCTTCCGTGTTTCACCAGTCTCCCATCCGACCCGACTACTAATATTGCAGGCAGTCTGCCATTCGTCAATTGTCTCGTTGAGCAGTTGCTGCTGTTCGGAGGTGAGGCGTAGACGAGTTATTGCGGTTTGTCTCAGATAATTGTCGACCACTTTTAATCCATTATTATCAAACTATTGATTATTATGGCCGATAGACGGCGGTAGTTTCTCCGGGACCCAGAGCATGGTTCAGGATTATTCAATTACTTCTCGAATCACTTGCTCCCCCACATGGGTTTGCCCTTTTTTTGCAGCGTTGTCAATTGTATAACTACAAATAGAGAGTGCCTGACGAACGTTACCCTGTGAACTCTGGAGAATGAGACGCAAACTACTCTCGTCAAAATAGTCAGACACATCGATTGGTTCGTCTGTTACAAGACCCAGATATGATCTCACTAATTCTCTGAGGTTCTCTTCGGTCATTGGACGTAAGGATACCTCACGACCGACACGCTCCGAGAATGCATGATATTCACTCATTACGTCTTGCCAGACTTCTGGAGCACACCCGAACATCATGCTGAGCCCGGAGCTGTTCTGATCCATTAAATGGCGAAGGCTGTTGAGCGTGGCCTGTTCGTCTTTTGGCGAGAGACGCGCTACACTCTCAAATTCGTCGACAAAGACGAATACGCCGGTGTAGTCCAGTTCGAGAAGCATATTTTTGAGTGCAGTGAAGGCGCGCACACCCATCGTGTCATCATCGAGGGCACTGTGAATCTCCATCTCTTTCCGCTGTTCATATCGTATTCCTTCTGCTGTCAGCCACTGCCATGCATACAGATTCGTATCTTCATACACCATGTGTATGATTGCTCTCGCATAATCAGCAAATCTGGTCACATCGCTCAACATCTGGACTGCCTGTGGCACAATCTCCGACAGAAGAACTTCTCCGTCATCGATGAGCGATTGCATCATGCTCGGACCAATTGGGTTTGCATCTATCCGCTTTCTGGTGACATGAGCGAGAAACTCGTAAGCGAGCTCCTGGACACGATCAAACCCGATATCATACATGAACTCATGATAGATGTCGAGGAATCCCTCACCCGGCTGGGCGACGTACCCAACGAGAACATCATCACGATCTCGGACGAGTGACCGCGCATATTTTAGCGTGTGCGATTTGCCATTTCCATACTTACCAGTGATGACGAGATGTTTCGCCTTTCCAGTGCTCAATACGGTCGAGACTGTGTCACTGACTGCACTCGTTACGTGATTTTGTCCACAATACACCTCCGGGTTATCTGATGGAACTGGGCTGTAAGGGAAGGGGTTTGCCTCAAGGCCGAGCGGTGAGTAATCGTGCTGTTCGTCTGTAATGTTGAACTTGCTAGTACTCATTGTTCTCAAACTGTAGGTCGCGGTCGAATACCGCGAGGTAGTAGTATTGTTTACCACCCTGCTCGACGCCACGCATCACTTGCTCCGAGGACTGATTCGTCGAGACCAGCCCATCATTGCTGCTCAAATCAATTGTTTTCAGGCCGAACCGGGCATCTTTTGCACCGGTATCAATCGGTGCACCTGAGAGTTCAAGCCGACCAATGTTCTGCTCAGACAGCGAAACGAGAGCCCTATCGAAGCTTTCGCGCTCACAATTCAGTCGCTCACAAACATGCTCCCTCAGTTCGGGGATCGAAAGGTATCGCTGTTTGAGGTTGACTCCCGCTTGCTCTTCGACTTCGTCTACTACTGAGAGGAAAATATACGGGAAATTCGGAGGAATGGTATTGCTGTCGACGGCGTAGAACGTGCCTGTAAATGCGTTCCGTTGGACACTCCCTAGCCGCTGAGCCCAGCCTCCAATGACATCGAGCGATGTCTGGTTGTATTCGTACGGAGTGAATTCGGAGTTTTCTGTTAGCTGTTCAAGTGCTGTGTCCGGATCAATTGATGTACGCTCCTCAAAAAGTTCCAGAAATGCACTATAATGCGGGCTTCGTACAGCTAAAATCTCATTTATCTTAGACCAATATTCGTTTTTGACCGCGGTAAGGAATTCACACCCAACTGCTGTTGCAGAGTAGGGAGTATTATCACCTTCCTCCTGTTCGATCAGACTGATCCGCTCGGACTCCAAGATCGTTTCTCGTGCGCGTCTTTGTGTTACATTGAGGGAGTCCGCTACGTCTTCGGTCAGGCAAGGGTGCTGTTCACAGAGATGAACTACCTCGACAAGTCGACCAAGATTCACTGGTCGCACTGTCGGGCGTTCTTTGGTCATGCAAGCCTCCGGACCTGCTGTTTTGCTGTTCGATAGGCTCGTTCCGTAACCTCGTTGCCCTGAAACCGGAGGTCGAGATACGATTCAATATCTCTGTCTGCCTCGGCAACATATCGAAATCGGCGTAATTCGAGTGTCAGAGCCCACAAGTTGTGTATAGTAAGTGCATCTCGGTCTTCACGAATCTCATCGAGTGGTTGATTCTTGCAGACCGGACATGCGCAGGGGAGATAATCGAGGTCTTCTATGTGTCTGAGTTCTTGGCCACCGAATCCTGGAATCAGGAAATTCCGCATCCCGGCACTTCGAATAAAAGCAGTCGAATCAAAACTGTCGACGCCGCAGTAGAGCAATAGCGGTTGATAAACTAGCCCTCCGAGGCCATATACGTGGAGATGCTTGTCGGTAGCGCGCCGTGCAGCAATGATGATTTTTATTACTTTTTCATAGTCTGTTCTGATCGGAACGAGACTACCGAGTGCGTACGCATCAAATTCGCCATGGGTTTCGAGATACTGAATCCCGTTTCGGATGGTTTCAGGATCGAATCCATGAACACTGGCACAGAGTATCTCCTCTCCACTGTGTGCATCACTTGCTTCAAGAGCCCACTGAATATTCTCTTCAACACGTCTATTATTTTCACTTTCTCGGGTCTCTCGTGACAGTGGGATGTCGACTGTACCGATAATATCTGCACCAATTTTTCGCTGGGTTTCTAACGACTCTGCTGGGGTGGTGTCTACCTGTTCTGTTTGAAAATCAAACCCTCCACTATCTGCAAAAACGATAGTGGATTCAGGAACCTCCATCTCATCACGAAGTGTATTGCCATTTTGAATCCGATTCCACTGCGCCTCCCGTTGCCGGATCGCTCTTGCATTGACCATTGCTGTCGGTAGATCCGGTATTTTATCCGTGTACTCCGGGGTATTGTCGCTGGATCGTTTCCCGATATTGCGAACGGGAAACAGAACCGGCGTTTCAACCTCTCCGTGAGGCGTGAATAATGTCTGTTGTCTGTAAAGCATCCAACATGATAGACAAACCCGAGCTCGGCCTTATGCTTTGTTTGTACCAAGCTATAATTTCAGAATTAATATTAGGTATACCTGATACCAATAGTTCGTGTCCACACTATTACAAAATCGAACCCAACTGTTCATATGCTTCTTCGAGAATATCAATCTGAATGACCTACGAATCCGTTCGTTCGTTGCTCGGCCCCAAGCGGACTATTGAGATACTCGGGTTGCTTGGTGAGAATGACTCTCTGAATTATTCTGATATAGAAACTGAGATTGATACCTCGACTGATGTGATTTCTAACCGATTGACCCAGCTTAGAGAAACCGGTCTCATTGAACGTACTGAATACTCAAAACGAGATGTCCAATACTCAATCACAGAGAAGGGCCAGTCAGTACTGACCAAATTAAAAGAATTGGACGACCTGCTATCTCAAGAGTAATTATCTATGCCAGACTGTGAATTGGTTGTTGGCTCTGTGCGGCAATATGTGGCTGCCTCTGCTGGTTGTATTGTCGACTCGCCCTTGCTGAAGACTATTAATGTGGTATCTGCTTGGCTTCGATAGGAGGCTTATATAATACACTTAGCTACAGATAGTGTGAGTAACATAGTACGGGCAGCGTTTGATATCGAAACAGTTTCTCCGGACGTTCCGGAAGACCAGTACCCAGACTTTACGGATTCACACGACTTCGAACTGTCTGGTGCCGGCATCGCCTACGAGTACGCAGACGGTTCGAGGGAAACTGTCGTAGAGTGGCGCAAAGGATGGGGTCCACAGGCAGAGCTCGACCTGATCCAGACTTTACTTGACCGGCTTAAGCCTGCAGGAACGGTTATCACTTACAACGGTGAACGGTTCGACCTCGCACACTTAGAGGAGAGAGCTCGAATCGCTGGTGCAACAGTCGGTGAGCGTGCACATGAGCCCGTGCAGTCATATCTTGAGGAGACTGAACACATAGATCTCAAATCGGAAGCATGGGCTGCGTATGGGAACTATACGAGTTTAGAGGAAACACTGGAGCAAGTCGGTCTTGACCCGGTCGAGACACTGCCCAGCAATTTTGATCACAAGATCCCCCGTAGCGACTGGAGTAAAAAACCCTCAGAGGCGATTACGTCAGCCGACCTCGCGCTCCTCGGCGAGATTTATCTTGATAGTGTCGACGGCGAGCGAAATGATATACCTGTAGCTGCACTCAAAGAGATGCTAACTCACTACGTGCAGGCGGATGTTGAGTTGCTCTTCGAATTGGCGGACGCACGGCCGTTCGAGTAGATTAGTTCAGGTGACTGAAATTACTTAGCTCGGGATCTCTGGCAAGTTCAACGCTTCCGCATCAACGGTAGGCTCTTGACGAGCTCGTCGGCGAAACGCATTGTAGGCGTTTACCTCGTTGTCGATGCAGGTATACCTGATTGATGTCCCAAAAGCGACCTCTGCGCCGAGTGCAGCTGGTGCTGTGCCAGCACATGGAACGACCAGATGATCGTTTGGATTCAAGATATCACCGATCCACTTTTGATAGGGCGCAATCGGCTTGACGCTACCCCAACCGAATTTCTCTCGCTGTCGGGGAACAACCTGTCTGACCGATTCGGACCACCGTCTCTCGGTTTCGCCTTTGTGCCCGAACACGACAGAATATCCTCCAGTGGACCCGTACATACCTGGAGTACTTCGATCAGGAGTGTCATCTGAGCTCAAGTATGTAACGCTTCCAACCTTCCGGTATCCGCCGCCGCCGTAGTCCTCATTGACATCTCCATATTCATCCATTAAATAGGATGTAAGCCGGGGAAGTAGCCAATCATCCGCATCAGCTATCAGCCACCCTCCATGATTGAGTGCATCCATACAAGCGTCTACAACTATCTTTGTCGAGGTGGTCGAATCATTATTCTCGTGATCGAATGGGTGGGTGTCGTATTCGACTCCGAACTGCCCACCGCGGTAGGGTCTAGACCACGCATCATCAAGACAAATTACATCCGCATCATCAATAGATGAAAGCACTTCAACCGCATCGCCAATGACGTACTCTTTTCTGTCAGCGAGAGATATCGGATGCGGTTGGTTGACTGCCATCGTCATACCATCTTCTTAGTACGGCGGCGAATAACTGCTGCGTCTCGTTCCTGGTATTTGGCGGGTGGCTTATATAATAAAACTTGGTACAATCAGATATGATGGATTCCACGATTGACCCATCTGCATCAGACTCTCCTCACATAGAGGGGCCGCAACCATCCCACAGCGACCTACCGTTCGCGTGTGAAGTAGTCGCGCTGCGTGCCGAACGCCCGCAAGATCCCTGGCAGAATATAAGGGAAATTTTGCTTGATTCTGCCGCTGAAACCAAAGTCAGTGAAGTATCAAGTATTCTCAGAAAGACAGGGTGCCTTGGGGGACCTGATGATAACCTAACTGGGTCCGGTGCAACAATCGCTGGCGTATTTCAACGCCCCGAGTCAAACACTGATACTGTTCCACCAATCGATACCAAAGAGAAGCTAACACGGACAGAGCAAGCTCTGTTTCAATCACTGCTTCTGGAACACAATCTGATACCAATGCTCGCTGTCCTTCATCAGGTAGAGACAGAATCTGTCTCGTATGGACATAGCAACGAGCGAACATCAGGTTTCATCCAACGTGTTCAACATCTCGAAAAATACGATCCAGCATGGGAGCAGAACACGAAACAGACGAAGACCGAAGTTCACTTCGATTGGGCTGAACATATGAATTGGATAGTTCCTGTAGGAGGCGGCGACCGATACGAGTTGACTGGTAAAGGTCGGCGGCTCAGAAAGCAACTTGGGCATCTTCAGCCGGAAGATTGGGAAGAAACGGCTGAGCAAGATAGTCTCCCAGGTACAGAGTAGACAAGACTCTTCAACACCATTAGAAAGAGTCAAGATCAGATTGTGAGCTATTAATGTCTGTACAAATCGACCACATCTCACCAGCAGACAGCGGCTGATTGTCGCTCACCGTTTCGAGGCGGGAGGCGAACCGCTCAATATAGTGCCCCTTCAGTTCAATTGCATTGACGCCATACTGGCTCGCATCGGCGTTGCGTGCTGGCAGCGAGACCGCATTTGACAACGTCGAAGCGCGTTCCTCGCGGTTATACAGCACTTTGACAGTATCATCGAGGAGTGCGGAGAGGACAGCATCAGTATCGAGCGCAGTAAAGTAATCGGTGCCAAGCGCAAAAAACGCGACATCAGGTTCAGGCGAGTCACGGATTATGTTGAGCAGGTCCCGGGTGATTGAGAGTTCATCCGCGCGCTTTCGGATATCATTCGGGGACATCCCACTAAATGTCACATTGTATGGGGGTAAATGTTCATTCTCTTCGACGACACCGAATCCCGCACTGATGAATACCCGTGTGACAGTGTGGTCAGCCGCACGAAGCGTATTAACGGCGCGGTCAATTGCCTCCTGTTGGCGTCCGACATACAGATCCCCTGCTGGGATTGAGCGAACATCCTTGCGGTCAAGTAGTTTCTCTCGTTCCGCTGCATCAATATCTTCGGCGGTAAGCGTCTCGCTATCTTCGGGATATGCCTTCTGTTTACAACATTGGTCGACAATGAGTATATGCATGTTTAGAACTCGGTAAGGCTCTGCTGTTCACTCGAACGGAGCCGTCTCATCGCAGCTGATTTGAGTTCAGATGCGGACTCAAACTTGTCGACCGTGCAACCGGCTGCCTCAATCGCCTCAACCATCGCAGAGTCTTCGTTGGGGTCGTATAGGAGAACGCTCTCGAACTGTGCGGCGATGCTTTCGGGGCTCCGGTCGGCGACCGCATCCGTGTCAAGTCGGTCCCACCATTCTACTGCACCGTCAGGAGTGAGCGCACCCAGTTCAACTGACGGGAGGTCGACAACATGCGACCAGAAACCTGGGTATCGATCGCGTAGAGCATCATCACAGCGCGCATCTGGTGATTCAGGGAGTGCAGCTGCGACAAAGATTTCGTCGAACGTCTTGGCCATTTCTAGTCTGAAGCGGTACATATTATGGAAGCCACGTCTACGATTACGATTGTTCCCGCGCCAGATACACATATGTATCCTATGTTTCTGGCAGAACGGACAATCACATCGCTCCCACGGCCGTTCTTCAAGTGTTCGCCTATATCCATCGAGTTTGTCTCTGTCGCCGATAGCTTCAGCATACTCACGAAGATAGGGGGATAGCGCCTCGAACGAGCCCTGATTAGGCGAGATGAGCGACTCACCAGAGCGCACAGGTTTAGCCTCTCGTCGACTCGATAAGAATTGACGGACTGGGCGGAGATGATCTTCATAATCCTCGAACAATTGTGGGTTATCTTCAGTATCCTCTCGCAGGAGGTGTATAATATCTCGCCAGATGGGCTTACCGACAGTGCCTTTAAATTCGACTGCGTATTCGAAATCTTCGCGGAAAAATATACGTGCGTCCATCATTTTGTCAGCATTGTAGCCATCGGCATGACGACGATCTTCAAGGTACGCTATCGTTGCATCAAGGGTCGCCTCTGCCTCGTCATAGAATGAGTCGAGTGCATCGGGAATCGATTCGCCGACGTCGTACGCCTCCAGCGCACGGATCATCTCTTGGCCGCGAATTGCTTTCTCGACCTGTGTCGAACGATCGTCACGGGCACGTGGTAATCGGACCCTGACTGCATCGTACCTTTCTTCTGAGTCGAAGTGATAGTTTTTTCCGCCTGTCCAAGCGGCAATAAGCATACTCGTACTGTCGAAGCTTGTGAAACCAGCATCTCGGATCGTCTCGAAGAGTGCAGTTTTTGCGAACCCAAACACGTGAGCGTCAATTCGGCGTTCGTGTTCAGATTCGTACTCGGCAATAACGTCGCCGACTTCGTCGACAACCGCAGCTACCTCTTTTGCACCTGCGCGAGCGAGTCCGCCGATACCGAGACAGTCATACCCCTGTTCCAGTGATTTTCGAGCGTCCTCAGCATAGCTCTCAGGATCCCATCCCTGGACTGCAGCCATCAACCGAAACCCGTCCTCGGCCGGATTATACTCCTGTCTGGTACGCCGGGCTAACTCCTTTGAAAGGTTCTGTCGAAAAACATTATCCTGCTCTCGAAAGACCGCGCTCGGAGATGATTCTAGCCGACTACAAATCTCATCTACTGATCCCTCAAAGTCGTCACGTGTAAATATATCAACTATGCTGTCGTGGACATCCGGGTCAAACTCACGCACGTAATCAGGCCAGGCGTCGGGCCACTCAGAAACACACACGTCAAGCCCATCCGTGGCTTGCAGTTCTCCAAGTACATCATCTGTGGAAATCTCAGAATCGAAGGCACGTTCATCGAGGTACAGGCGCCGCTGATTCCGTCCTTTCCAGACGACGTGATCGAGCGTGACACCAATTCGAACCCCGATTCGGTTGTAAAAATCGATCAGATCCTGAATTTCATATACCGGAAACGGGAGATCCCGGTAGCCCCACGCGCCGCAGTCGCTAATGGTTGGGAGCCACGAGGGGATGTTGAGGCGTGGATCACCGTAGATACCGTGTTCGTTGAGTCGATCGCGTAGCCCGGCGCTCTGTGTCACTGAGTCGCGTGAGAGCAGCAATCCATCTACGGGGAGGTTACGTCCCTCGAAAACGTCCCAGAGAAAGAGGTTCTCACGAGCACTATTCTCGGCCTCAGAGTGGACATCATACAAGAAGTCATAATTAGCGTCGACATGATCGTCCCAGTCCGGTACATAGAACCGCACGAATTAATTCACCTTCCGATGGTTACTATGTGACTCTATTTGAAAGGCGCGGTCCGTGACGATACCGTTTCAGTGGTGTGGTTATTCGCTCGCGGCCTGCATCATCTTCTCGTAGCGATTTGCTTGGTCGATCAACGTTTCGAGCCGTTCCTCCAGTGAATCCCCCTCTGCGGGAGAATCTTCTAGTAGCTCAAGTACGGTTTGGAGTTGCTCGGCAGCGTCGACGAGTTGGTCAATCCACTCGTCGGGGTCAGCGTTCTCGTCAATATCGAGACGGTCCAAGAGTTCGTCATGCTCGCGTTTGAGTTCCTCGAATTGCTCAATAACCGCAGCAGCATCGGGGTCACGGACCGGTTCCTCTCTTGCAGAATCTTGGCTGTTATGAGATTCAACACCCTCCTCAACCTCTGAATTTACTGTGGTGTCAGACCCTGTGGAACCCCAAGTGGTTTGTGAATTTGTATCCGACGAATCAGGTGATACGCCGGGATCCATGTCAGCGATGTCGTCTAGCGGAGAGCTACTGTCTGCGGTATTTTCAGAGGTACCATCGGCTGTCGAAGTCCCAGACTCATCAGTGTCAAGTTCCTCTGGCTCACGACTACTGGACGGGCTGTCTTGGGAGATGGAGTCAGAACGGCTCGCTTCGGAATCAGCCGTGTCAGACTCTTCAGGTTCTTCCTGCTCAATGAGTGGCGCGGGCTCGTCGTTGACTGAATTCAAATCATCTAAGTCTACGTCAGCGGCCGTACATGCGCTAGCAAGTTCATACTCGTAGCGGTGGACGCGAATGTCATCATATACCCCGGCCGATCGCCGCTGTCTTGATTTGACATCTCCCTTCGCCTCGCGTTCAATCTTTTCAAGAACGTCCTCGATGTTTTGCTCCGAGTCCCACGGCGGGATCTGTCCGTCCGGAGCGTCGTCTGTTTCGTGGAGCCCAGCGATGATCTCGGCTTTATCAAATCCACCCTCATCTAAGATTTCGTCAAGGCTATCTATATCAAGCAGGTGTGGTAGGTGGTCGTCATCGGTGTCGAACCGATCAGTGAACTCATGGTAAATCGCCTCCTCATACGCAGGAACGACCCAACTTTTGAACCAATCGATCCGCTCAGAGTGAATACCTAATTCCGAGTGGGCGATAGCTACCCGCTCCATATCTTCCGCAAGCGAGAGATCCTTGTCTGGCTTGTTATGAATTCGAGGCTGGGATATATCACCCTGTTCGAGCCGTTGCTGCTTATCGGCGATGTTGACCTCCTCTATTTCACCGTCGTTCGCCGCGTGGAGGCTGTCTTTATCATATTCGGTAAATATCCACTTTGGGGCCCTACCATACTGTCCGATTCGCTTATGTCGATCTGCGAAACGACGTAGCCAGAAGTATACGCCATGGTCAGCCGATAGAGTGGAGTGCATCCGACTGATGCGGCTCTTGTCAGAGTTCCACGGAAGGTCGTCAGCGTCGCCTTCGGTGTAAAAATTAATCTCGATTCGGAGACGCTTGTCTTTAGCAGTATTGAATTTGTTCATCCCGAACTGTCCGAAGCCACCCTTTGCCTCGGTGAGACCCTGTTCAACTAAACGGTCCTGACAGAAGAACGCAGTACCAGCCTCAACCTGTGTAATATCGGAGCTTTGCATCAGTCCAACAGTCACTTCGACTTCGATTGGCGCGCTCCATTGATCGTCGGTGAACTCCAATCCGGTAAAGTGACGTGGATGTGCGCCTCCTTGCCAAGGTGAAAATGTCCACTGGACCTCTGGAGGCGGAGTGAGTTCCTCACCAGTCAGGTCGACAGAGAGTGTGGCACTCGTATCATGCTTGTTTGAGAGAAACCGCTGATACTTCTGCTCCAGCTGGTCACGGACGTCCCCTTCCTCTTCACCCCAGTCGAATGTCAACTCATGTAGGCTAATAACGGTCTGACCGGGCTCTAAATCCGCAGGCTCCATCTCGAATTCCCACGTCTCATTATCTTCTGCAAAGAATTCCTCACCAACGGTATACTTCCACCCCTGGTCGGCATCCTCATGTCGGCTGGCAATCGTGAACTTGTTAGCTAGATGGTTAAGAGCCTTTTTAGTACCCAATCCGAAAGCGCCGATATTGCGACCATTGGCTCGTGTGTCCTTACTCCGGCCGAGTCCGAGAAACACACCCATCTCGTCCGCTTTAACCCCGCCTGCGCGGTCAGAGTAAATCATCTCTTCGGCGTCGTCGTCGTAGCTTATGGTGACGTTGACGGGGTCTTTACCATGTATTGCTGCCGAATCAATCGAATTATCAATAAGCTCTGCAAGCGCCGAATCGACGGTTACGTCTGCAGCAATCGAACTATAGGTGCTTTTTGATGGATGAACCTTCGCTACTGGCCGATTATTCGCCGTTTCGGAGTTAGAGTCGTCTTGTGACATCTTCTACTGGGTATTAACTCCTCCAATTGTATAAACCTCCCCTCTAACTCCGCTGTTATCTTGTCTGGAAAACAGACAAAGCACTGGCAGCACTAACCGCGATGTTAGAGCGTTATTGAAACCTCAAAGTGGATTGCAATTGCGTGTGCGTGATCATCTCTAAAGCGGACTTGATTTGATAATCTGTGCCAATTTTTATTGCATATTCTTTTTTCTTGATTCGCAGCCTGTTCGACAGATTTCATTCTCAGGAAGATCGGCGATTAATTCCCAAAATGACAAGAGAAGGGGCTGATTCCAAGCAGTTTCTACTGGCAATAGGCAGATTCACTGTTGTAGTCGTGTAGTAAGTCGAACACTGAGAAGACAAATTGAACCTGGTGTAGCGAGGACATCTGGTGACGGAATCTGATTCATACGCTGTATATCTATAGGGACCTCCATCTAACTGTTGAATCGGCAAATATGCCGGTAACCTTTTATTATTGTTCTTTGTACCTGTAGGTACAATGGGCAATCACTGCTGTGGTGGTAACCGATGAGTAAGGCAGGAATACTGCGAGCCGGTACCGAAGCCGCCGAGAGCACTGGGCAGAAGACCAGACATGGTGGAGAAACGAAAACGTGCCCCGAGTGCGATGGAAGAATCGTCGCTGAGCGATCGGAACAAATCTGCAAAGAGTGCGGGCTCGTCGTTGAAGAAACAACCGTTGACCGAGGCCCAGAGTGGCGAGCTAGCACAGCTGACGAACGCGACAAGAAGTCACGCTGTGGGTCACCGGTCACGAAAACGCTCCACGATAAGGGCCTCACGACCGAAATCGGCTGGCAGGACAAGGACGCTAACGGGAACCTCCTCAACGAACGCCAGCGCCGCCGAGCGCGTAAAAATCGACGCACTCAGAAGTACAGTAAGACTGCACAGAGCAGAGAAAAGAGCCACCGAGATGGTATTGGGGAGGTCTTGCGGATGTGTTCGGCACTCGGTGTCAAGGGGCACGTGAAGGAGTGTGCTTGTAGCCTGTACCAGCAGTGCGTAGACAGGGGGCTGCTCCCAGGGTGGTCGAGGGAAGACGTGTCAACCGCTGCTCTCAACATCGCCCTTGAGCAGTGCAACCAGTCCCGCGACATCGAAGAGATTCTCACCGTGTCGCAAGCTCCGAAAGAAAAGGTTCTACGGTCCCAGAAGCAGATACTCAGCGAGTTTAGCCTCTGGGATTCGATTGTTCCCGACGAAGATGGACTTAGAGAAAAAATCGCTCAGCATATTCGCCGACTCGTCTCCGACTGTGGGGCGTCCTCCGAGGTCGAACAAGCAACACTCGATCTGCTCGACGCAGTGGACTATGCACGACTGGGAGACGGTACAAAACCAATGAGTTACGCAGCTGCGTTGCTATTCGAGGCGGGCCGGCGATTAGATGGAAAGAACACACCGACTCAGCAGGAGATCGACGACGCAGGAGGACCGTGCAAGAAGACGATTCGGCTGACGGGGAAGAAGGTCATCGATGACGTTGATGAAGAGACGCTGACAAACCTCGCGAAACGCGATTGACTATCGCGTCGGCGGTCAGTGGGCTCGGCCGCCCTGACGAGCGAGCCCAAACAACACTATGTCCAGTGACAACTTTATGCAAAACGAAGCACAGGAGGTCCCCGCACCGGGGATGTGGAGCATCGAGCGGTTCATTACAGAATACGAAGAGGTCATGCGCGAACGGACCGGTCGTGAGGACTGGTCGTTCAATGAGAGCCAGCGGGCCGCCATCACGGCACCGGATGCACCTCTGCAGGTGACGGCCGGACCAGGGTCAGGCAAGTCCGAGGTCAGCGTCGCGCGGACGCTCAAGTGGATCCTCGTCGACGGCGTCGACCCACGTGGAATCGTGCTCACTACGTACACGAAAAAGGCGGCACAGAGTCTCGAACAGCGGCTTGTTGACCGGCTCTCGGGATTGCGAGTCGGCGACGCTG
>SL_4KL_010_BRINEDRAFT_10001076_pt1 | contig 14916 bp, 14 predicted proteins | sample SodLak_010_BRINE_2_FD_10664 | JGI IMG/M metagenome (IMG submission 10664)
CCGGGTATCTGTTGCTACCACTGATGGTGCTGGGTGGTGCACTGGCGGGCATGGCTTGGAGTGCCATCCCGGCTTGGCTAAAAACTCGGTTTAATGCCAATGAGATTTTAGTCTCACTAATGCTGGTTTATGTGGCGGGTTTTCTTGTGTCTTGGCTCGTTTTTTCGCCGTGGCGTGATCCGATGGGATTTGGCTTTCCGCAAACAGAAATGTTTGCCTCCGCAGCGCTGCTACCCCGGGTACTGGAGGGCACACGGCTTAATGCTGGTATTTTCCTTGCGCTGGCGCTCATTGCGATGGCCTGGGTGGTCATGCAACACACCGCGGTGGGGTTTCGCCTTCGGGTGGCGGGGCGGTCACGCGCTGCCGCGGGCTATGCGGGTTATTCCGCCCAGCGAGCCATTTGGATTGGTTTGCTTTGTGGTGGCGGTGCAGCGGGTATCGCCGGGATGACCGAGGTCGCTGGGCCAATGGGTCAGCTCACCGATAAAGTGGCGCTGGGTTATGGATTTGCGGCGATTATTGTGGCGTTTCTTGGGCGCCTCCATCCAGTTGGGGTTTTGTTAGCCAGTTTACTAATGGCCTTATTGTTTTTAGGCGGTGAGCAGGTGCAGCAACATATGAATCTGCCCAAGTCCATTTCAATGGTGTTTCAAGGGCTTCTACTCTTTTACTTATTGGGTGCGGATTTGCTGGTGAACTATCGGTTGAAGTGGAATGGATAGCAACTTAGCTCAGGAAATTCTCTCAGCCACACTGCTGGCGGGTACGCCGCTTATTATCGCTGCGCTCGGGTTGTTGATTAATGAGCGGGCCGGGGTCCTGAACCTCGGCGCGGAGGGTATGATGTCGTTAGGCGCCGTATATGGATTCATTGCGGCTTTCTCATTTTCATCCCCCGTTCATGGTCTACTGGCAGGGCTTGTAGTCGGCGGCATTACGGCGGTTGGGTTCGCATTTTTAACGATTACTTTGCAAGCCAACCAAGTGGCCTCGGGGCTTGCGCTCGCCATTTTTGGAGTGGGGCTGGCCGGATTTGCGGGCAAGCCCTATGAGTCGAGATCGTTGCCTGCAGTGGCTGATTGGCATATCCCATTTTTAGCAGACTTGCCCTGGGTAGGGGTGGTGTTATTCCAACAGCAGCCAATGGTGTATCTGTCTTGGGTGTTGTTTGGTTTGGTTTGGTGGTTTCTTTATCGATCTCGCAGTGGTTTGTTGCTTCGTGCCGTAGGTGAAGATCCGGGCGCTGCGCATGTCATCGGCCGCTCGGTATATGGAGTGCGCTATTTGGCGGTGATTTTTGGTGGTGCTCTCTGTGGCCTTGGTGGGGCTTGCCTGTCAATTTTTTATGCGCCGATGTGGGTGGAAGGGTTAATTGCCGGCCGCGGCTGGATCGCGTTGGCATTGGTTGTATTTGCCACCTGGCGGCCGTTTCGAGTGTTACTCGGCGCTTATTTATTTGGTGGTGTTTTGATTGCACAGCTCTTCTTGCAAGGGTCCGGAATCAAAGTGACTGTGCCGGCACAGCTTTTATCAGCTCTGCCTTACCTGGCAACGATTGTTGTTTTGGTGTTGATTTCTCGCGATCCAAGGCTTATCCGCCAGCATTCGCCTGCGTCGCTGGGGCGGCCATTTCGGGCTGACGAATGAAAATTGCCTGCTATGATTACAAAAGATCTTTTACTAAAAGGAGCTGGTTCGATGACGCTTAGACTAAAAAGGGCGGCTGTAGCGGCCACCGTTGCATTGGGCTTGGGGATAATGACGGCGCAGGCCGAGCCTGAGTTAAAAATCGGGTTTGTTTACGTCAGCCCATTAGGCGAGGCTGGCTGGTCATATCAACATGATTTAGGTCGTCAGGCGCTTGAGGAAGCATTAGGCGATCGGATTCAGACCAGTTATGTGGATAACGTCTCCGAGGGTGCCGATGCCGAACGTGTGATTCGGGAATTTGCCGCAACAGGCCATGAAGTGGTTATTGCAACCAGTTTTGGTTTTATGAACTATGTTGAGCGGGTTTCCCAAGACTTCCCTGATGTGCAGTTTTTGCATGCGACTGGGTATAAAGACGGGCCCAATTTTGCCAATTACAACGCGCGGTTTTATGAGGGCCGATACTTAGCAGGTGTGGTTGCTGGGCATATGTCGGAAACAAACACGCTGGGTTATGTGGCTGCATTTCCTATTCCAGAGGTTGTGCAGGGGATTAACGCATTTACACTTGGCGCGCGGAGCGTGAACCCAGAAATCGCAGTACGCGTGATCTGGACCAACAGCTGGTACGACCCCGGTCGTGAGCGCGAGGCGGCTAATACGCTGCTGGCTCAGGGTGCGGATGTGGTAACCCACCATACTGACTCTACGGCGGTTGTTCAGGCAGCGGAAGACTCGACCCGCACTGCATGGGGCGTTGGCTATCATTCCGATATGAGTCAGTTTGCCCCGCAAACCCACCTTACCGCGACCACGCATCACTGGGGCGATTATTATGTGCAGACCATAGAAGCCATCTTAAACGGCGACTATGTGCCCACTAACCTCTGGGGCGGTCATGCGGAAGGGATGATTGATATTGCCCCGTTGAACGAGGCAGTGCCGGCAGCACTGCAGGCCGAGATTGAGCAAATCCAGTCGGCGATGCGCGAAGGTTCATTCCACCCGTTCACAGGTCCTGTTGTGAATCAGGCCGGTGTTAGCGTTATTGAGGCGGGAGAAGTGATGTCTGATGCCGACTTAAATCAGATGAATTTCTACGTTGAAGGCGTTGCGAGTGAATTCCCTAATTAATTAGGGAAGTATCGAAGAGGACGGGGCTTGTTCACCTTCAGTGACCTGAACAAGCCCCATATTCACGGCTGCTAATGTTGCTTGCGCACGGCTGGTGACATTAAGTTTTAAGTAAATCGATTTGATATGCCCGGCCACTGTTGAGGCCCTGATTGCTAGGGATTCACCAACCTGGTGGCGGTCAAAGCCTCGAGCTAATAGCCTTAAGACCTCTGCCTCGCGTTGTGTCAGCCCAGCCTGTTTGGCAGATTTGACTGACACCGGTGCAGCATGGCCATTAGTTATGCCATCGGTTGCTTTGAATAAACTTATCATTAAACGGGCGATTTCCGCGGATAGGGCTGGGTCTCCCCGAATAAAGCTGCGTAATAATTGCCGCAGGCTCTGATCCGTTTCCGTTTTGAGCATGTATCCATCAACGCCCACTCGAAACGCTTGTGAGACATGATCTTGATCAGAGTTGTGCGAAAAAATAAGTCGTGGAGCCCTAGGGGCGAGCCCGCGCACCTGCTCCAGCAATTGCAGCCCGGAGCCGTCTTTCAGATAAAAATCGGTGATCATTATGTGAGGCACCCATTGCTTAATTCGGCGGCGGGCGTTGAGCAGTGTGCTTTCCGCGCAAACAATCAGACTGGGTCGAAGTGAAATTAACGCATTCAACATGCGGTTGCGTTCGATGGGATCTGCATCAACAATCAGTGCGCGCCGCATGCTTTCACCTAGTGTTGTAATATCTGATCAAGAAATTCACGTGTTCTTTGTTGCTGGGGATTGCTAAAAAATGTGCTGGGTGGGCCTTCCTCAACACACTCGCCCCCATCCATAAAGATCACCCGATCGGCAACGGTTTTGGCAAATCCCATCTCATGGGTTACGCAAAGCATGGTCATGCCGCTGCTGGCCAGCTCCACCATGACATCCAAAACCTCTTTGATCATTTCAGGGTCGAGCGCTGAGGTTGGCTCATCAAACAGCATGATTTTAGGCTTCATGCAGAGCGACCGTGCAATGGCAACGCGCTGTTGCTGGCCGCCGGATAGTTGGCCCGGGTACTTATGCGCTTGCTCGGGTATCTTAACGCGCTCCAAATATTCCATCGCAATCTCAATCGCCTCTTTGCGCGGCGTTTTTCTCACCCAAATGGGCGCAAGAAGGCAGTTTTCAAGAACACTCAGGTGGGGAAAGAGATTAAAATGTTGGAAGACCATGCCAACTTCTCGCCGAATGGCTTCAATATTTTTCAGGTCCTCATTGAGTACCACGCCATCGACAATGATCTCCCCGCGCTGATGCGCCTCCAGATGGTTGATGCAACGAATAAACGTTGATTTCCCTGATCCTGAGGGGCCACAAATAACGATTCTTTCGCCTTTCTTGACGTTCAGGTTAAGTGATTTTAAGACATGGAATTGCCCAAACCATTTGTTGAGATCTCTGACCATGATGATGTCTTCATCAGCGGCCGCTGATTCAACCGGTGCGGCGATGGGGTCTAAGTCGGCCATACTGCGTTCCTCCATAGTCATGTCTTATGCCCGGTATCGAGTTTTTTCTCAAGGTTCTGGCTATAGCGAGACATGCCAAAGCAAAAGATCCAAAAACATAAGGCTACAAACAGATAGCCCTCTGCTGCCACCGAGCGCCATGCCGGATCACTTAGCGTGGATCTAACCGCGCCGAGCAGATCAAATAATCCGATGATTAACACCAGTGTGGTGTCTTTAAATAAGGAAATAACGGTATTTGCGATGCCTGGGATAACGATTTTTAGGGCTTGCGGCAGAATAATCAGCCGCATGCTGCGCCAATACCCAAACCCAAGGGCCTGCGCAGCCTCATATTGCCCCTTGGGGATAGCCTGCAGCCCCCCGCGGACAACTTCGGCCATGTAGGCAGACTGAAATAGGGTGATGCCGATCAAAGCCCGCAGGAGTTTGTCAAACGTTACGCCTTGCGGAAGAAACAGCGGCAGCATCACCGAGGCCATGAATAAGATCGTAATCAGCGGCACGGCGCGCCAAAACTCAATAAAGGTGACGCAGATGCCACGAATGACTGGCATCTCCGAGCGACGCCCCAGCGCTAACAAAACGCCAATGGGTAATGCGGCAATAATGCCCACATAGGCCAGTATCAGCGTTAGCATTAACCCGCCCCAGCGCGATGTAGCCACGGGGTCTAGGCCAAAGTAGCCACCCTTAATGAGGATAAAGGCCAGCACCGGTAGGCCGGTGATCCCAAACAAAGCCAGCCATTTGCGCCCGGGTGCGCCCGAGAAGAACTGCGGAATAACGGTGATTAAAAACAGTACAAAAACAATATTCGGGCGCCAGCGCAGATCCGCCGGATAAAATCCGTAAAGAAAAAAGCCGAGCCGTTGCTGAACAAAGATCCAACACGCAGCGCCAGGGCGGCAATCATCCGTGTTATCGCCTGTCCATACAGCACTGATCAGCGCCCAATTAACAATTGGTGCTAGCCAAGTGATCAGCAGGTAACCCACCACCAGCGAGGCAATTGTGTTGTACCAAGTCGAGAATAGATTCTGACGAAACCACCCCCAGATGCCACGTTCGCTGGGTGGTGGTGGAAGATCGGGCAAGGGCTGATGCACGGCCATCGTGACTATCGCTCCTTCAGGGCCACGGCCCGGTTGTAAATATTCATGAACAATGAAATGACCAAACTGATGGTGAGATAGACGGCCATTGTCATGGCCACAATCTCCACAGCCTGCCCCGTTTGGTTAAGGGTGGTGCCCATAAACACGTTAACAAGGTCAGGGTATCCAATGGCGGTTGCTAGTGAAGAGTTTTTGGTTAAATTCAGATATTGACTGGTCAGCGGCGGAACAATAACGCGGAGCGCCTGCGGAACGATAACCAGTCGAAGCACTCGGCGCTGGGGTAGTCCGAGGGCTGCAGCGGCTTCGGTTTGCCCATGGCTTACTGAAACAATGCCAGAGCGCACGATTTCAGCGATGAACGAGGCCGTATAGAGCGTTAGCGCTAACAAAAGCGCGGCGAGTTCAGGGATAACCGTAATGCCACCACGGAAATTAAACCCGCGTAACTCTGGAATATCCCAGCCAATGGGGCTGCCCATTGCAAAATAAACCAATAACGGCGCGCCGATAATCAGCGCTGCGGATATTGGCAACACGGGGAAGAACTGGCCGGTGGCTGCCTGTCGGCGTTTTGCCCAACGTGCCAAGAAAAAACTCATACCTATGGCAACGAGTAGTACGATCCCAATCAAACCACTGCCTGTTTCAAAAATCGGTTTGGGGATCACTGCGCCACGGAGATTCAGGAATACCACCTCGCCGAGGCTGAGGCTGTTGCGTGGTGAGGGAAGGGTGCCGAGCACAGCGAAATACCAGAAAAATATCTGTAACAGCAGGGGGATATTGCGGAATATCTCGATGTACGCGAGCGCAAGCCGCGCAATCAACCAGTTGTTTGAGAGTCTTAATACGCCAACGATAAAACCAACGATCGTGGCAAAAACAATCCCCAGTGCTGAGACCAGCAGGGTGTTGGCCAAGCCCACATAAAACGTGCGGCCGTAGCTCATAGACTCATTGTATTCAATTAAACTCATGACGATGCCAAAGCCCGCCGTGGAGTTTAAAAAGCCAAAGCCGGTACTAATGCCGCGGCTGGCCATGTTAGTCAGGGTATTTTGAAAAAGAGAATAGCCAACCCAGGCAACAATCAGAACAGCGATAATCTGGAATACCGCTGAGCGAACTCGCGGATCATTCCAGGGTTTAACTTTTATCTGAGGTGGCGGCGAATGACTGCTCATTCTGTCCTCGGTTAAGTGCGGTGGCCGCGACCTGCAGGAGTGCAGTCCGCGAGCCACCGTATTACACAGATTGACGTTTTTTTATCGAACCGGCGGTGCGTATAGAATGCCACCGTCCGTCCACAACGCATTGATACCGCGGCTCAAACCGAGTGGGGTGTCTGGGCCAACATTGCGCTCAAACATGTCTGCGTAACTACCCACCTGACTGATGACCTGATAGCCGAAGTCAGCGGGCAGCCCTAAAAGATCACCCATATCGCCGGCGGTGCCTACCAGCCGCTGGACGTTAGGATCACTGGACTCAAGCATTTCGTCCACATTCGCCATGCTCACGCCGTACTCTTCAGCATTGATCTGTAAGAATAAGACCCACTTCACAACGTTAAACCAAGCATCGTCACCCTGGCGAACAACCGGGCCGAGCGGCTCTTTGGAAATAATCTCCGGTAACACCATGGCGCTTGATGGGTCGCTGAGCTGAGTGCGCAAAGCGGCAAGCTGGGAGGTGTCTGAGGTAAGAATATCGCAACGGTCGTTATCAAACCCAGTGGCTGACTGCTCGGAGGTATCAAACACGATCGCCTCATACGCCATGCCGTTGGCACGGAAGTAATCGGCCAGATTGAGCTCCGTCGTGGTGCCCGCCTGAATGCAGACAGAAGCTCCGTCGAGTTCAAGCGCACTGGAGACGCCGAGTGCGGTCTTCACCAAAAAGCCCTGACCGTCGTAGTAGTTCGTGCCAGTGAAGTTCAAGCCAAGAGAGGCATCCCGAACCGTGGTCCAGGTTGTGTTGCGGGAGAGTACGTCGATTTCGCCAGACTGTACTGCAGTGAACCGCTCTGCTGCGGTCAGTGGCACGAATTCAACGGCATCCGCATCACCGAGCACGGCAGCTGCAATGGCACGACAGGTATCAACATCAATACCACGCCAGTGGCCATCGCTATCTGGCTGAGAAAATCCCGGTAGACCGGTGCTTACGCCACAGCGCAGCTCACCAGCGCTTTGCACGTCGTTGAGAGTGGAAGCCTGAGCTTGTGTGCCCAGTGTCAGAAGGCCTGCCGTAGCAAGACTGATTGAAAGAAGTGTCTTTTTCATGATTTGCATTTCCCTATTAACGAATTGGACCTGCCTATTGGTGCAATGATCATGCCATTGCTTTTGGCTGTCTCCACAAGGGCAATTCCTAACCCCCGCTATGTGCTTTTATGGCATAACTGCACCATGTTGGACAAATGGTATTAGAGATGCACCAAATGAAAGCAAGCGTTTTTAAGCTCGGATTATCGCCGCAAATCGCATGGGGCCGCGGTTCTGCGCGTTCTGCAGTCGATCAGATCGCGCAGATGGAATTGCCCGTAATGTTGGTACATGGTTTCGGGTATTCGCGTATTGAATGGTTTTATGAAGCCTTGGTAGCGCAAGGATGTGACGTTAGCTGCTTTGTTTGCGCACATGAGCCTGATATTGATCTGATTGAAAAGGGTGCCCAGCAAGCACGTGAAGCGTCTGCAGGCGTGGTGGTTGCTATTGGTGGTGGCTCGGTCATTGATTGCGCCAAAGCCATTGCTGGGTTGGCCCCGGCCGCGGGGCCACTGATCAGCTATCTGGAAGTGGTGGGGGGAGGCCAACCGCTCGTTAACCAACCGTTGCCGCTGATTGCGCTGCCAACCACCGCTGGAACAGGCGCAGAGGCCACCGCTAATGCGGTGATTGCCGTGCCGCAAGCCAAGCGCAAGGTTTCTTTGCGTGATAAACGGTTATTGCCAAAGCTAGCGGTGGTCGACCCGAGTCTGACTGACGGCTGCCCGCGTGCGGTTACCCTAGCTAGTGGTCTTGATGCGGTGACGCAGGTGATCGAGCCCTATCTGAGTTGCCGTGCAAATCGATTTACTGATGCGCTGTGCCGGTCTGCCATCCCGCTAGGGTTGGCGGCATTGCAGCGGTTAATGGTCGAAGAGGATCAAAATGCCCGGGATGATATGGCCTGGTGCAGTTTTGCTGGCGGGGTGGCGTTGGCCAATGCGGGGTTGGGGGCCGTGCATGGCTTAGCAGGCCCGCTCGGCGGCGTGATGACGGGTCCTCACGGTGCCATCGCAGGGCGGTTGCTTCCCGCGGTCTTGCGAGAGAACCGCGCAGTTGCTCCATTGGCTATGCACGAGCGCTTCGAGGAGGTAGACCAGTGGATTGCCCAGGTGCTTACGGTGCCGGTTGATCAGGCGATCGATTCACTCGAGTATTGGGTGGATCAATGGGGCTTGCCGCGACTCGGGCAGATGGGGCTAGCAGAGCAGGACATTGAAGCGATCGCATCCGCCGCGCAAAGCGCTTCTTCCATGCGCGGTAACCCAGTCCAGTTAACCGATGCGCAGTTGGTTGATATATTGCGCCGCAGTATTTAGATAGGTTGTCTGGCGCGGGGTGGCTCCGTCATACTTTAGTGATCAATGAATAGCTTAATTCTCCTTTCCCGGGCCATCGATCGGCTCAGCCAGTTTATCGGGCGCGGTTTGCGTTGGGTGGTTCTGCTGCTGGTGGTGCTGGGCGTTATTAATGTGCTCGGTCGGTATATTGGCGCGCGACTGGGCGTGCAGTTGAGTTCCAATAGCCTGCTTGAGGGGCAAATACAGGCGTTTAACCTCATTTTTTTGCTCGGCGCCGCCTATCTGCTGGCGGAAAATGGACATATTCGTGTGGATGTTTTGCACGGGCAGCTAGGTGCGCTAAAAAAGGCTTGGGTGGAGTTGCTGGGATCGATTCTTTTGCTGATTCCATTCTGCTTAGTAATGATTTGGTATTCGATCGATTACGTGAGCCGGGCCTGGCAGCGCCTTGAGGTTAGCCCAAACCCGGGCGGCTTGCCGCTTTATCCGATTAAAACCGTGATTATCATTGGCTTTGTTTTGCTCCTGCTGCAGGCCGTGAGTCAGGCGATTAAAGCGGCGGCTGTGATCCGCGAGGTACCCCGTTAATGGAATTACTGCCACTTGGCATGTTCGTGGTCCTGCTTTTGTTTCTCATCAGTGGTTATCCGGTTGCCTTCGGGTTGGCTGGGACGGCGCTGGTCTTTATTCTCATCGGCAGTGATTTGCTGCCCTCCTGGGGTGTGCCGCTGCCATGGGAGCCTAGTTTCCGCTTAGTCAGACTGAATGTTTTGCCGCAGCGGGTTTATGGATCCATCATGGATAACTACACACTGGTGGCGGTGCCATTTTTTGTGTTCATGGGCACGATGCTGCAGCGCTCTGGGCTGGCTGAAGATCTTCTCCAAACCATGGGCCGCTTGTTTGGTCGATTGCGCGGTGGCTTGGCCATCTCTGTTGTTCTTGTGGGTGTTTTGCTGGCCGCAGCTACCGGCGTGGTGGGCGCTTCCGTCGTCACGATGGGGGTGCTAGCACTGCCCATCATGCTAAAAAACCGCTATGACCATGGGTTAGCAACCGGCACAATCGCGGCGAGTGGAACGCTGGGCCAGATTATTCCGCCATCAATCGTCTTAATTATATTGGGCGATCAGATGGGCGTGAACGTCGGTGATCTATTTCTTGGGGCCATGATTCCGGGCTTGCTGCTGGGCCTGCTTTACGTGGTGCTGATCATTGCGGTCGCTTGGTGGCAACCGGATAAAGCCCCCGCGTTGCAGGAGCCCCTGCCGGGTGTTACGCAGGAGCCGCTTGCCATTGCCGTGGTGCGCTGTCTTATTCCGCCACTGGGGCTGGTGGCCGCGGTGTTAGGCACCATTTTTTATGGGGTTGCTACACCAACGGAGGCTGGCGCAATGGGCGCGCTGGGCGCGACTTTGCTGGCGCTGGCTTACGGTAAATTGACTCGTGAAAACCTCATGGCAGTGGCCGACACCACGGTTCGTCTCACCACGATGGTGTTCATCATATTGGTCGGCGCTACGGTATTTGCCGCGGTCTTCAGCGCTATGGGCGGGAAGTGGATTATTGAGGATTTTCTGCTCAGCCTGCCCGGTGGTGAGTTGAGCTTTATCTTATTTGTGATGTTAACAATTTTTATTTTGGGGTTTTTCCTAGACTTTATTGAGATCACTTTCATCGTGGTGCCGCTCATTGCACCCATCGCCGTAAGCCTTGGGCTTGATCCGATTTGGTTCGGTGTGTTGATCGCGATGAATCTCCAGGCATCTTTCCTAACGCCGCCCTTTGGGTTTTCGTTATTTTATCTGCGGGGTGTAACACCGCCGGAGGTGGCCACCCGCTCGATTTATCGCGGGATTATTCCGTTTATTGGGATTCAGCTATTGATGCTGGTGCTCATTGTCAGCTGGCCAGAGCTTGTGACCTGGCTACCGGAGCTCTCAAGAGGATAGCGAAGGCGGCAGAGGCCGCCTTCGGTGGTAGCGTTACGCGCTTTGATTACGGTAGATGAATGACTGATAGCGATGGCTGGTTTGCCCATTCCAACCGCGAACGCGAGCAAGAAAGGCAGACCAATCACCATGAATACGCGCATAGTCCGCGTTGGCCATGTCTTCTTCATGAACGGCTTCGGCGCCTTGTTCAAAGGCCGTTAATACCGACTCTGGAAAGTAGCGGATTTCAACGCCCTGGGCGATCAGCTCATCGAGTGCCACAGGATTGAGTGCGAGGTAGCGAGCCGCCATTCGGCTGTTTGCCTCGGCGCAACAAGCCTGAATCTGAGCCTGAATATCGGCCGGGAATTCGTTCCAGACATCGAGATTGAAGTAAAAGCCTAGCATGGCGCTTGGCTCAGCCCAGCTTGGCAGATAGTAATATTGGGCGACATTTTGCATGCCTAGGATTTGGTCATCGTAGGGGCCCACCCATTCAGCCGCATCGAGCGCGCCGCGCTCCATGGCGGTGAATACTTCGCCGCCGGGGAGCTGCTGGATATTGACGCCCGCCTTGGCCATGACCCGGCCGCCCTGGCCTGGAAAACGCATGCGTAGGCCCTGCAAATCAGAGGGGCTATTGATTTCTACATTAAACCAGCCGCCACACTGGGCGCTGGTGTTGCCGCCAGGGAATGCGATGAGGTTATCCCGCGCATTGAGCTCGTTCCAAAGCTCTTGACCACCACCGGCATACATCCAGGCGTTTTGCTCATCGAGCGTCATGCCAAATGGGATGGCGGTGAAAAAACCGTGCGCCGGATTTTTGCCGATAAAATAATAGGGCGCGGTGTGGCAGCATTCAAAGGCACCGCTCGATACGGCGTCATACACCTCCAGGGGGCCCACCTCAGCGCCGCCGGGTGAGGTTCTCACCTGAACAGCACCATCGGTCATCTCTTCGATACGCTCGGCAAAAAACTCCGCGGTACCGTAGAGGTTATCTAATGCGGCCGGCCAAGACGTGGGCATGTTTAACCGAAAGCGGGTGGGTTGTGCAATAACGGCAGGTGCATGAATGGCGCTGGCCGCCACCAGGCCAGTGCCTGCACCCTTAATAAAACTACGACGATCCATAAGAACTCTCCTTTATGACAAATTAATGACAGGCGAAGCGTACATGGGAGTAGCGCATAAAGAAAAGCGAGTGGTTGATATAGGAAAGTATTGTTCGCATGGGCGTGGTTTATTGGATCTGAATTAGGAGCGAGAGGTTGGCATGAAAGTACTGGTGAGCATTAAACGCGCGGTGGATTATACGGTTCGAGTCAGGCCCCTTTCTGATGGGTCAGGCGTTGATATTGCCAACGCGAAAATGTCGATGAATCCATTCGATGAGATTGCCATGGAGCAGGCGGTGCAGTTAAAGGAAGCCGGAGTTGCCGAAGAAGTGGTGGCCGTCAGCATTGGTGATGCGGGCAGTCAGGAGGTTTTGCGCTCAGCGCTCGCGTTTGGTGCGGACCGGGCCATACTGATTCAGACGGACATGCTGCTTGAGCCGATCGCTGTTTCGCGAATTCTGGCCAAAATTGCCGCGGATGAAGCACCGGAGCTCGTGCTGATGGGCAAGCAGGCCATCGATGATGATGCGAGCCAAACACCACAGATGTTGGCGGCGCGCATGGGCTGGGCTCAGGGTACCTCTGCCTGTGGCCTGAACATGGGCGATGGCGAGGTGACCGTGATCAGAGAGGTGGATGGGGGTACTCAGACCCTAGCACTCACGCTGCCTGCGGTGGTTAGTGTTGACCTGCGCCTCAATGAGCCTCGCTACCTCAAACTACCGGATATTATGAAGGCCAAGCGCAAGCCGCTTGAAATCAAAGCCCTAGAAGAGCTGGGCGTTGATGTCAGCACAAAAACTCGTACAACGCACTTTGCCGAGCCACCGGAGCGCAAGCCGGGCGTGAGGGTTGGGTCAGTGAGTGAGTTGATTGATCGATTAGTTAACGAAGCAAAGGTGCTCTGAATATGGCCGTACTCGTCGTTGCAGATCATAACAGCGGAGTCTTATCTGATGGCACAGCACGCAGCATTACCGCAGCGCTGGCGTTAGATGCAGTGGTGGATGTGCTTGTAGCGGGCGATGAGCCCCAGGCGGTGGCTGCGCAGGCAGCTGAATTAAGCGGGGTTAATCGGGTTCGATGCTGTCCTGACGCCGTCTATGCGCATCAGTTGGCAGAGCCGATGGCGGCTTTAATTTTGTCGTTGATGGATGATTACACCGCGGTGATGGCGCCAGGTAGCTCCCAGGGTAGGGATACTTTGCCACGCGTGGCCGCTGCGTTGGATGTGGCGCAGTTATCTGAGATAACGCGGGTGATTGACGCCAATACGTTTGAGCGCCCGATTTATGCCGGCAACGTGATGGCAACGGTGGTTTGTGAGGAATCCACTAAAGTGATAACGGTGCGGACCACCGCCTTCGAGCCGGCCACGAAAGCCCAGAGCGCCTCGGTTGAGATGATCTCAGCGGTTGCGGTGCCGCAGGTGACACGTTTTGTTGAAGAATCGGTTGTGCGCTCGGAGCGGCCCGAGTTGGGTTCCGCCAAGGTCGTTATTTCCGGTGGGCGTGGCGTTGGGAGTGCCGAAGGGTTTAAGCTGTTAGAAAAGGTAGCCGATGAACTCAATGCAGCAATTGGGGCATCGCGGGCTGCGGTCGATGCGGGATATGTGCCCAATGACCACCAAGTTGGGCAAAGCGGCAAGGCGGTGGCCCCCGATCTTTACATTGCGGTTGGGATATCAGGTGCGATACAACACTGGGCAGGGATGAAGGACAGCAAAGTGGTGGTTGCCATCAACCGCGATGAAGACTGTCCCATGATACAAACAGCCGACTACGCATTAGTGGCGGATTTGTTTGATGTCCTACCCGAACTGGAGGAGGGCCTTGCGCAACTGAAGGCCCGTTGAGGAGGGTCGATGTCAGAGCGCAAGATCGCAGACCGTTTGGTCTCGATTGGTGAGGGTCTGTATCAGTTCGATACCGGGTATCTACGAGCCGGGCATACTGCCTGTTATTTTGTGCTCAGCGATCACCGAGCAGCGATCGTTGATTGCGGTGTAACCGCATCGGCTGACGATGTGATTGATGCCTTAAAAACCCTAGGAATCAACGAGCAAGCGGTCGATTGGGTGGTGCCAACCCATGTTCACCTAGATCATGCCGGAGGTGCGGGGGCGCTGATGCAGCGTCTGCCGCAGGCGCGTCTGGGCGTTCACCCATCAGGCAAGGATCATCTGATCGACCCCTCCGCACTGGAGACGGGCGTGCGTGCGCTCTACGGTGACGTTTTTTTTGAGCGCGAGTATGCACCCATAATACCCGTACCCCCAGAGCGCATTGTGACGCTGGAGGATAGCAGCACAATCACGCTGGGTGGGCTTGCGTTATCCATCATCTACACGCCGGGGCATGCTTGGCATCAGCTGGGTGTGATTGACCCGCGCAGTAAAACGCTAATCGCTGGAGATGCGTTTGGCGCAGGCTACCCGGCGTTGGCTCAAACAGCGCAGCCGATGCTCGTCCCCGTGACTCCCCCCACCCAATTTAAGCCAGAAGCCTATCGCGCAACGCTTCATCGCATTGTAGATGAGGGCGTTTTGCAGGTGGCACCGGGGCATTTTCCACTGATTTGCGACGTGCCCGCGGCGGCTGCGCGCCTTGAGGCAATGATGGATGAAGGGGTTGAAGCGGCTTGGCAGGTGGATTCCTGTCAGGCACTTGAGCAGGCTTTGGTGGAGCGGTGGGCAAAATGGCTCGCCAACCCGGCACAGCGGCCGTTATTTGAATCGCTCTACGGAATGGATATCTGGCTGACCGCTGAGGGTGTTTGGCGGTGGCGTAGCAAGCAGGAGGCAGCATCATGAGTCAGTTAGTCAATGACCCGATCGGATTTTGGGCCGAGCAAGCCGAGGCGATTGCCTGGGATAAG
>SL_4KL_010_BRINEDRAFT_10001077_pt1 | contig 14913 bp, 15 predicted proteins | sample SodLak_010_BRINE_2_FD_10664 | JGI IMG/M metagenome (IMG submission 10664)
GAGATCGACGCTATCAATCGGCCAGATCGGCCGATTCCACGAGGAGATATCTCGGCGCGAGGCGCGCTATGGTTCAGTCTCTCGCTGTTTGGCGTTGCCATTGTCTCCGCGCTCACGCTGCCCATAGTCGCTGTGGGGATCGCCGTGTTCAATTTCCTCGCGCTGGTCGCTTACACGGAGCTGTTTAAGGGACTGCCAGGCGTCGGCAACGTCCTGGTAGGCTATCTAACAGGGAGTACGTTCCTGTTCGGTGGGGCGGCCGTCGGCGAGCCACTCGGGGCAGTCGCTCTGTTCGGGCTGGCGGCGGTTGCCACGCTCACCCGCGAAATCGTCAAAGACGTCGAGGATATCGACGGCGACCGCGAGGAGGGCCTACGGACCTTGCCGATCGTGATCGGCGAACGCAGAGCACTCACTGTCGGACTTATCGCGATGGTCGGTGCGGTGGCCGCAAGCGTCTGGCCCTACTACGTGGGGACGTTCGGCGAGGTGTATCTCGCGATTGTGGTGCCAGCAGATCTGCTCATGCTGTGGGCGACCGTTCGGGCGTTCAGCGATCCCTCGGTGAGCCAACGATGGATCAAACGCGGGATGTTGGTGGCTGCCGCGGCGTTCGTTGCCGGACGGCTGGTGGGTGTGCTTGGAGCGTGAACCGGTGATACCAGTCCTGAATTCGAGTGGGATAATCAAAAAGAATATTACCCACAGCCCGTATCATCAATTCAGTCGATGATTCCGGGACTGTCGGACCGCCGCCTAACTACCAGCCGAGCAGCCATAGCACTCGTGAGCAGCTATAATGTATAACCTTACTGCAGAGCTTGAGACGGAGGTTCTACCTGGGACGAACATTCTGATTTCCGGCCCGCCACTCACTGGCAAACGATCGCTCGCGCTCGATATTCTGGCCCACGGCGTCGAAAACGACGAGGGCGCGATTATCGTCACGACAAAGGACAGCGCAACGCGCGTCCTGGACGACTTCGCTCGCCGAACTGAGTACAAGGGTCGGCCGGTTGCCGTCGTCGACTGTGTCACCCGCCAGCAGGGCGTCGGCGAGGTCCGAGAGGACAAGCGCATCAAATACACCTCGTCGCCAGTCGATATGACCGGGATCGGAATCAAACTCTCCGAGTTCCTGCAGGCGTTCCACCAGGAACAGGGAATTAGCCACAACCGAATTATGGTTCATTCGCTGTCGACGCTGTTGATGTATGCTGATCTCCAGACCGTCTTCCGGTTTCTCCACGTCTTTACCGGCCGCATTCAGAGCGTTGACGGACTTGGGGTCTTTTGTATCGATTCGACCTCCCACGACGACCAGGCGATGAACACGCTCACACAGCTGTTCGACGGCGTCATCCGCATGTCCGAAGACGAGGAGCCGGACGTTCGGCTGGCCCAGTAGCCCGACTGCTTTTTGTCGCTGCCGACCGACTGCTGAGCTATGACTGGTTCAGATGACGTGCTCCGGGAGCTGTTAGCGATGGATCGAATCGCCGTTGTTGGCTGTTCGAGCACCCCTGGCAAAGCCGCCCACGAGGTTCCAGCGTATCTCCAGGACCAGGGGTACGAAATCGTCCCGGTCAACCCGTTTGCCGACGAGATTCTCGGCGAGCCCGCAGTCGAATCTCTCCAGGATGTCGAGGGCGACATTGACCTTGTCAACGTGTTTCGGCCCAGCGACGAGCTTGAGGCAATCGTTGATGAGGTGATCGCCCGCAAAACCGCGGCGGATGATGTCGAGGGACTCTGGGCACAGTTAGGAATCCAGGACGCCGACCCCGAAGCAAGAGCAGCAGATGCAGGGCTCACGGTTGTCTCGGATCGGTGTATGAAAATCGAACACCAGCGGTTGGAATCCTAACCCACCAGCAGTCGATCCGACTTACGTGTCGGTGGCGTCAGCGTCTGCATCGGTGGCGTCGTCTTCGTCGGCCGTCGCAGCCTCGTCTTTTTCGCCGGATGTGTCCTCGTCTTCAGCCGCACCCTCAGCCGCCGCAGCTTCGGCCTCGGCATCGAGAATGTGGGCATCTGCGGTGACGGCATCGAGATCGATATCGAGTTCGGTGGCGATGGCTTCGAGAATCGCGCGCTGTTCGACGATTTCGGACTCAAGGGTCTGGACGCGATCACCGGTGTCCTGGACGGTCGTCTGGGTCGATTCGACCTGTTCGCGGACCTCGTTGAGCCGGTGGTACATCTTTTCGGCCGTATCGGCGAGCATCTGGATCTTCTTTGTCGTGCTTCCAAGTCCCATACCACTCCATGAGTGTCCGGCTTTGTGTCCTTTGTGGCTTGGTCTTCGGGGCGACCGAACCACTCGGCGAAACTGAACGGGAGCCGAGTACTTTTCGTCCCACCCGTACTGGGAGCCTGTATGGACGGGCCACGGTTGCTGTTGACGAACGACGATGGGATCGACAGCGTCGGCTTTCGCGCGCTGTACGACGGACTCTCCGATCTCGGCGAGGTGACCGCGGTCGCGCCGGCCGACGACCAGAGTTCGGTCGGCCGCTCGATCTCGCGGTCGGTTGAGGTTCGCGAACACGAACTGGGCTACGAGGTCGAGGGCACCCCAGTCGACTGTGTGATCGCCGGCCTCGGCACCCTCTGTCCGGGCGTCGATCTCGTCGTTTCGGGCTGTAATAAGGGCGCGAACATCGGGGCCTACGTGCTGGGTCGGTCGGGAACCGTCAGCGCGGCGGTCGAGGCAGCCTTTTTTGAGGTGCCGGCAGTCTCCGTCTCCTTATATATCGACGCCGGCGACGACTGGGAGCGGCTGGCGACCGCCCCTGCAGACTTTCGCCATGCCACGGCCGCCACCAGGTATCTCGTCGAGCACGCCCACGAAGCCGGTGTCTTCGAGGCTGCCGACTATCTGAACGTGAACGTTCCCTACATCGAGACGGAAGATGGCCTCATCGAGCCGACCGAGATGGTCGTCACTCGACCGTCGACGCGCTACGAGATGGGAGCCGAACGAAATGGTGGGCAGGTGGATCTCCAGGACGGCATCTGGGAGCTGATGCGGTCGGGGTCGATCACCGATCCGGAGGGTACTGACCGGCGGACAGTCGCCGAGGGGCAGATCAGCGTTTCACCGTTGACTGCACCACACTCGACCGAACACCACGCCTCGCTCGATCGTCTGGCAGCAGACTACTGATTTCAGTCGGCGTGCTTCACAGAGATACTCTTCGGGTAATACGATCAAAGAGCCGACGCCTGTACNGTTAAGNTATTACAAACAGTATTACTGTATATGAGTAAAGCTACTCGCGTAACTGAAAAGGGGCAAGCGACGATCCCGAAACAGCTCCGCGACAAGTACAATCTTGACCCTGGCGATGAGGTTGTCTGGATCGATACCGACGAGGGAATTGTCGTCAAAAAACGCACACGGACCGGAGGTCGTGGGATGCTCGTCCCTGATGAGACATCCGGCGAAAAGCGCGAGGAGATTGCCGAGGAGTTGGGCCAACGGCTTCGTGATCGCCGGGATCGTAACTACGAGAACGGCTAATGGGGCGTTACACTGCAGACGCCGTCTCGCTGTTGGTTTATTTAGTCGACGCACTTCCCGGACGGGTCGACCAAGTGTTCGCTGAGGCGGAAGCCGGCGAGACGGTGATCCAGGCACCTGCACGGCGGTGGCAGAAGTGCTGTACTCGGTCTCCCGCGACAAAGATGTGAGCGGTGTCACGCTTACAGGAACGCCGGAAGCAACCCGTCAAGCACTGGTTTCGAACGGGCCGGTTTCGGTCGCGCCCGTCGGGGACGCAGAGATGGTCGAGTACGCACATGTTGTCGAGGATTTTTCGATCCACGACGCTATGATCGTCGCCAGCCACCGAGCACAAGAGACAGACGCAATACTCACAACCGACGGTGTACTCACCGAAGCAGGATACAACACGCTCTGGGACTAGATGAAAATATCCAAATAGCCATCTGATCTGAAAGTAGTCAGTCGTCGGATTCTGCAGCCGCCGTCTCGCCGCTGGCTGCGGCGGCCTTCCCACGGCTACGTTCGAGGTCTTCGAGATAGGCGTCGGCGTCCATCGCCGCCTGACAGCCCATTCCCGCGGCGGTGACGGCCTGCTGGTAGTGGAAATCAACCACGTCGCCCGCGCCAAACAGCCCGTCGACACCCGTCGCAGTCTGGTTGCCGCCCTCGCCGCCCACCGTCTTCAGGTAGCCTTCGTCGTCGGTTTCGATACCTACGCCTTCCAGGTAGTCGGTGTTCGGCGTATGGCCAATCGCATAGAACACTGCGCCCACATCAAAGTCGTACTCCTCCGTGTCAGGATCCTCAAGTTTGGCAGTTGGGTGGCCCTCTGGGTGCTCGACGAGCGTCACCGACTCGACGCCCTCCTCGCGGCTGCCGTGGAGTTCGAGGGCCTCTGTGTTGCGCAGGATCTCGATTTCGCCCGCATCGACCTTGTCCATGATGCGGTCGATCCAGACGTCTTCGGCGCGGAACTCCTCGCGGCGGTGGACGATGTAGACTTTCGAGGCGAACTTGGTGAGAAAGTGTGCCTCCTCCATGGCCGCATCGCCGCCGCCGATCACCATGATCTTCTCGTCGCGGAAAAACGCGCCATCACAGGTCGCACACGTCGAGAGGCCGTAGCCCATCAGCTCTTCCTGGCCAGGAATGTCGAGCGTTCGCGCGCTCGCCCCCGAGGCGGCGATGACAGCGTCGGCAGTGTACACATCACCGTTGTTGAGGGTGATCCGGAACAGGCGGTCACTTCCCTCGCCCTCGACGTCGACGGATTCGAGCATCCCGTTTTTCGTGTCCGCGCCAAACTGTGTGGCCTGCTCTTTCATCTTGTTAATGAGTTCGGGGCCGGAAATGCCGTCAGGGAAGCCCGGATAGTTCTCGACTTCGGTGGTCAGCGTGAGCTGGCCGCCAGGTTCGTCGCCCTCCAGGACGAGTGGGTTGTTGTTCGAGCGGGCCGCATAGATGGCGGCTGTGAGCCCAGAGATCCCGGTTCCAGCGATCACCAACGGTCGGTGTTCGACGACTGCCTCGGAGTCGGTTGACATGCTTCCGGATAGGCAGAGGATTCCTATGTAGGTTGTGCTGTGTCCCAAGCGTGCCGGAACCGGTGGGCGTGATCCACAGAGGCTTTCGTCGACCGCCGCCGAAAGCCAGTAATGACTGCCGACCGCAGGGCCGAGGACGAGCCCCCGGCCGAGGATCTCCAGGCCGTCTACGACCGGATCGCAACCCACTTCGCCCAGACACGGGAGTACGCCTGGCCGGAGGTCGAGTCATTCGTCAGCGACGAACTCGACCGCCGCGACGGCCTTGATCGCGCGCTGGATCTCGGCTGTGGCAACGGTCGACATGCCCAACTGCTAGGCGAACACGGAGCCGAGGTGGTCGGCCTCGACGTGAGCAGGGGACTGTTGGCTGAGGCTCGCCAGCGAGCCGCGGATCGAGATTTCACCGTCGATCTCGTCCACGGCGACGCGGGTCGGCTTCCATTTAAAAATGGGCAGTTCTCACAGGTCGTCTATGTGGCGACGCTCCATCATCTCCCCACGCGCGAGGCGCGGCATGCGAGTCTCTCGGAGATCGGTCGCGTCCTGGAGCCGGACGGTCGGGGGCTCGTCTCGGCGTGGAGCACGGCCCACGACCGTTTCGAGGCGACCGAGGGGTTCGATACGACTGTCGATTGGACCCTACCTGGCGGCGAGCAGGTCGGCCGGTTCTACCATATCTACGACCCTGAGGAGTTCCGCGAGGATCTGGATGCGGCCGCAATCGAGGTGGTCGACTGCCGGGTCTCCAGTGGCAACTGTTATGCGGTGGTCGGCCCCGAGGTATTGTAACGACTGCGCACAACTGTGGTGTATTTAAGCCGACAGAGACCCAACACACAGTAATGAGTGAGACCAACGGTGCGGACGGATCGAGTGCTGTCGAGTCGTATGAGGTAGCGGTCGTCGGCGGCGGGCCGGCGGGGTTGTCGGCAGCACTGTACACGACGCGGCTGGGCCACGATACGGTCGTCATCGACCGCGGTGGCGGCCGGGCAGCGATGATGCTCGATACGCACAACGTGATCGGTGTCACCGAGGACGTTTCGGGCAACGAGTTTCTGGGAACCGCGACCGAACAGGTCACAGAGTACGGCGGAAGCGTGGTTCGGGATCTGGTTACTGAGGTCGACCAGCAGCCGGATGGCCGGTTCCGGCTCAGTGGGAACTCGACGGAGGTGATCGCCGACCGAGTCGTGCTGGGCGTTGGGTTTTCCGACGAGCGGCCGGAGCCGCCGCTGCCGCGGACGGGCAAAGGGCTCCACTACTGTCTGCACTGTGATGCCTACATGTTCATCGATGAGCCCGTCTACGTGATGGGGACGACCAATGCGGCGGCCTACGTGGCGATGATCATGCTCAACTTCACCGACGAGGTGGACATCCTCACACGCGGCGGTTCGATCGAGTGGAGCGACGAGACGCAAAAACTGGTCGACGCACACCCGGTCGACGTCATCGACGAGGATATTGTGGGGATGAACAAGGGCGAGGACGGCTGGCTCGAAAGCTTCGAGTTCGAGGATGGATCGGTCCGAGAATATAGGGGCGGGTTTGCGATGTACGGTTCGAACTACAACACGGAGTTGGCCGAGACGCTGGGCTGTGAACTCAACGACGATGGGACAATCGTCGTCGACGACCACGGCCGGACCAGCGTCGAGGGCGTCTACGCCGTGGGTGACATTACGCCAGGCCACAACCAGGTGCCCGTCGCCATGGGGAAGGGCGCGAAGGCTGGGTTGGCGATCCACAAGGAGCTACGGACGTTCCCCAAATCGCTCGCCGAGATCGAAGCCGAAGGGCCGGTGGCCGAAAGCGAGGTGCCGGGTGTGTCGGCCGAACTCCAGGAGGCCGCCCGGAGTTTCGGCGACGACTGACCGCCGCGAAACAGTAAGGTAATTAACTGCCAGCCCAGAATGGGCATGTACGTCGGCAAGGCGGCGTTGGAACGCGACGAGTGCCGCAGTCGACGTTGTGAGTGCCGGTGGTCTAGTGGTAGGACCTGAGCCTTCCAAGCTCATGGCCCGGGTTCAAATCCCGGCCGGCACATTCTGCCGAGGACAACACCACGAGCGACGCGAACGCAGTGAGCACAGAAAGTGAGGTTCAAATCCCGGCCGGCACGATTCTACGAACGAACCATCAGCTGCCGGCCACCAGGAGACGACTCTCTAAGCGAAATTCAACAATTTGTGAGGATCATCAATAAAACGTCGCTTATCAGTTCACAGTGCTAGATAATAGATGGCAGGAACAGTGGGGCACTTGGGGGAAAGTGCGTGTTCCTGCCACTGGGGACTCACAGTCCCACTGTGCACAGTTTCAGAGTTTGTTTTTAAGCTCAACATCGCGCGCGTAGAGGACATACCACCCGGCAGCGACAAGCAAGACGACGGTGCCGAGAAGCTGTGATAGCGGCTGCATAAAGAAGATGAGAGCGAAGCTGGCGAGCCCACCGACCGCCGGCACCAGGGGGTATCCAGGACACCGGAACGACGGCGAGTACCAGTCTGGATCACGCTGGCGAAGCGCGATCAACACCACACAGATCAGCCCGTACAGAATCAGATGGAGAAACGACGCCACCTCCGCAAGCACAGCCGTCTGACCGAACGCGACCAGCAGCACCGTCGTCCCGCCGACAAACCCGAGGGCGAAATGCGGCGTCCCGTATTTCCGGTTGACACGCGCGGCCTGCGGCGGCACCAGCGCGTCCGAACTGATCCCGTAGAGGGCACGCGACGAACTCAGAATCGAGGCGTTGGCCGACGACAGCGTTGCCAACAGCCCACCGATCAGAATCGCGATCGCGCCAGCGAGGCCGAGATACTCGCGGGCNATCTCGACAATCGCCGTTTCGCCCATCTCCGCGATCGTTGTGGGCTCGAACGTGTAGCCCGCAATCAGCAGCGTCACGATGTAAAAAACGCCGACGACGATCACCGAGCCAACCATCGACAGCGGAAGATTGCGGTCGGGCTCGGTGATATCCTCGGCAACGGTGGCGATCTGGGCGAACCCCAGATAGGAGGTAAACACCAGCGCGGCCGTCGAAATAATCGGGCCGTAGCCTTCCGGCGCGAACGTTGTCGCCGGCTGAGGTCCCGCAGCGAGCCCACTCAGCCGCACCGCGCTCACCGACAGAAAGACGACCAGGATCGCCAACAACAGCCCGACGACGATGTTCTGGAGCGATTCGGTGTTTTCGGTGCCGAACACGCTCATGACACACAACCCCACGCCAAGGACGACCCCGAGCAACGTCACGACACCGATGGGGCCAACAGAAATCGTCGCCGACTCGGCAAGACCGGCCTCAACGAACACGGCGGCAGCGTACTCACCGAAGCCAACCAGATAAAAGGCGGTCGCAAAAATAAGGCCGAACGTTAGCCCGATGCCGACAATAGCACCCGGCAGCGCGCCCAGCCCCCGCGAGACGAAGTAGTAGCCGCCGCCGCTTTTCGGCATCGCGGTCGCCAGCTCGGAGGTGGGAAGGGCGACCAGCAGTGCGATCACTGCCCCGATCCCGAACGAGACGGCAGCCGCAGGTCCCACGCGTCCGGCAGCCAACCCCGGAAAGACAAAGATCCCCGCGCCGATCATCGTCCCGATGCCAATGGTCAACGCACCTGGAAGGCCGATTGTCCGGTCGAGTTCGCCGGCAGCGTCGCTCACAACAGAACCGTGATCCCAGCAGGCATTAAAACCGTTTGTTGCGGCTGTCGAGTGAGGCCCACAGCGGACAGCGCGTTGAGGCGAGTTTGCAGTACCACTTTAAGGTACCGTCCACGTAGTATCGCTAACGGAGTTATTCGATGTCACAACGACTCGATGAAACAACCATACTCGTCCCGGTCGATGCCAGCGATCCAGGAGCACCCTCCGGCGCGTTGGTCGAGCTACTGAGTCCACACGCGGTGGTCGTGCTTGGCTACTACCCAGTTCCCGACCAGTCTTCGAGCGATCAGCTTCGCTCGCAGTTCGGCGAGCAGTGCGAGGCCGAACTCGCCGAGATCGCCGACCAGTTCGCCCAGGAGGGCGCGAGTGCCGAATCAGTGCTCGTCTTCACGAAAGACCGGACGAAAACCATCGACCGCATCGCCGCCAAATACGATGCCGACGCCGTGCTCACGACCCAGGCCGTCGAGGAGACGTTGGACCGGATTCTCGTGCCAATGCGGGGCGACGAAACGCTGGATTCGATCCTGGAGTTTGTCGAGCAGCTGTTGGCCGAAAGCGATGCCACAGCCACCCTGTTCAACGTCGCCACCTCCGAGGACGACGCCTCCCAAGGCGAGCTTATCGTCCGCGGGGCGTGTGATCGGCTCGAAGAACACGGCGTCGATCCCGACCGAATCGACTGGAAACAGACACAGGGCGAGTCGGCAAGCAGGGCGATCATCGGAGCTGCCGAAGCGTATGACCTGCTTGTCGTGGGTGAAACCGAGCCCTCGTTACGCGAACGTATTCTCGGCAGTATCACCAACACCGTGATCGACGCCTCCCCACGGCCAGTGTTAATCGTCCGAAACAACAGCTGAACAGCCGTCAGCTTCTGACAGTTCTATCCCGCCAGATCAACGAGATCTGGATGTGACTCGAGCTCGTCGTTGAGGTCGGCAAGGGCTTTCTCACCGCTGGCAACCGCATCCCGGAGCGTCTGCCACTGTCTGTGGCGAGCCAGAATGACGACCGGAACCGCCTCACAGCCCGCAAGCTTGGCAACCGCCAGGCGGTTGCGGCCGTCATAAAACAGTAGCTCGCCGTCCCGACCAACCACGAGCGCGATCTCGCCGTCGACCGTCTGGGCATAGCGGTTGGTACGGGCCGCCTCAAGCGGTCCGTCGCCGTGGGCAGCGATCTCCTGTTGGCTGCGGTAGCCGTCCGTCTCGACCGTAGCGTACAGCCGGTCGATCTCCCGACACCGATAGTCGAGGTCGGCTACCGACTCACAGCCCCACGGCGAGCCGCCGGCGTCGATTACCGCCAGGCACTGTTCGTAGAGATCAGTTTCGGGCCACGGTCGGCCGTCCTGGAAGCGCGCCTGAAACGACCGGTAGATGACCGACTCGGCGAACGGTCGACGCTCAGTGTCCCACTCGCCGTCCAGGACGCGACCCGCAAAGTAGTAGTTGGGATCTCTGAACGGATTGGGAATCACCGCCGTCCAGTCGCTGGTTAGCTCCTGCCAGGAGATCGAGTCGGTGATCGTTGTCGGATCAACCCAGTAGAGCCGGTAAGGACTGGTCGGAGCCGTATAGTCGAGCCGACTGCGGAGCCGGTTGGCAGCCACACAGCCGCGGGCGGCCGAATCACGGAGTGCCAACAGCGGCGTCTCGACGACAGGATAGGACGAAAGGAGTTCGTTGGCAGTCGCTCGAAACTGCTCGAAGAGCTGGCGGTAGTGCTGATGGGGCATTGATAGCTGCGGGGACCACTAGCGACTAACCGCGGGGTACTGTATAAAAGTACGTCAGTAAAGCCTGAATGTCTTGCTTTTTGATATTCTGAGTGTTTGCTTTGTACAGTCGTCCGACAGATTCAGATAGATACGGGTTCGCGGGTATGATATGGAAACCACCCCACGAATACGAGGTGTCGACTGGTGGTAACGAAAGTCCGACGCGTGATCGACCGCTACGAGCTGGCGGGACTCGGCGACGAACTCGCCGCCAGGTGGGTGGGTGATGGCTACGACCGCGAGAGCCTGCGGTCGCTTGCCGACCGATTTAACAGACGCGTGTTGGCCGCCGGTATGGAGGCGGCCGGGCTCACACCGCTTGACGGTGAGGTCGACAACACCTACCGACTACTGACCGACGACGACGTGAGCGCGGGGATGCGAACACAGGTCGAACGCCGGCTCGAACGCGACGGCCTCGACATCGAGCAGCTACGGACGGAGTTCGTCTCCCACCAGGCAGTTCACACCTATCTGACCGACGACCGCGAGATCGATCCACCAGGCACCGATGAGTCACCGGCCGACCGGCTCGCACGCGACCGCGAGACGATCCAACGGCTCCAGAGCCGGCTTGAGGCAGTGACCGAAAACACCGTCAGCCGCTCGGTCGCGACCGACCGACTCGATATTGGCGAGTTTAGCGTGCTCGTCGACCTCCAGGTCGTCTGCGCGGACTGCGGTGGCACCTACGAAATCACCGATCTCTTCGAGGCGGGTGGCTGTGACTGCCGTGACGAGTGACAATAGTTAACCATCGGAGCTCCTTTCGTCATCTATGGGACAGTCGCAGGTAAATCAGGGAGAGCTGTCCGTTTCGGTCCGGAACATCGGCGGTATCGACGAGACAACAGTCGACCTCCGGACAGGGGTGAACGTGCTGGCTGGTCGGAACGCGACCAACCGGACATCGTTTCTGCGCGCGCTGATGGGCGCGCTCGGCAGTGATGCAGTGTCACTCAAAGCAGACGCGGAGACCGGAACAGCCACTCTCCAGACACCAACCGACAGCTACAGTCGCCGGCTCGAACGCACCGAGGAGTCGGTGGTGTTTTCGGGCGAGCCGTATCTCGATGATTCGACGGTTGCGGATCTGTTTGCCTTTCTGCTGGAGTCCAATGACGCCCGCCAGGCGGTCGCCCGAAGCGAGGATCTCCGCGAGCTGATTATGGAGCCGGTCGATACCGACGAAATTCAGGCCGAAATCGATACGGCAGTCGAGAAAAAACGCCGACTCGACAGCCGAATCGAGGAGCTGGCCGATCTCGAAACCGAACTCCCCGAACTCGAAGCCGAACTCGACTCCGTCGAGGCCGACATTGCTGAAACCGAGGCCGAACTCGAAGCCAAACGCGCCGAGCTCGCCGAGATGGACGGCAGCGTCGAGGCCACACGAGCCGAACAGGACGCCATCGAGGAGACGTTCGAGCAGCTCCAGGAGGTCCAATCAGAGCTCGAAGAGCTTCGGTTTCGCCGCGAGACCGAACAGGAAAGCATCGAGACGCTGCGGGCCGAACGCGAGGAACTCACCGAGGAGCTCGAAGGCCTTCCCGAGGAGTCGGACGACGAGCGNGACCGGATCGCCCGCCAGCTTGAGCAGTACAGAAGCCGCCGCTCGGAGTTGGATTCGACGACCACCCAGCTCCAGAGCGTGATCCAGTTCAACGAGGAGATGCTGGAGGGAACGAACCCGGCGATTGCCGAGGCACTTCGCGAGGAGTCAGCCGAACAGGCCCCAACCGATCAGCTCACCAGCCGCGAGGAGGTCGTCTGTTGGACCTGTGGCAGCGAGGTCGAGACGGTGGATATCGAGTCGACGCTGGAGCGACTCAAAGCGGTTCGACAGGAAAAACTCACCGAGCGGCGCGAGCTCCGGACGGAGATCGACGCCCTCACCGAACAGCAGCGCGTCCTGGAGTCAGCCGCAGAGCAACGCACGACGCTCGAACGGAAACGCGAACAGACCCACGAGGAGATCGACACACGGAGCCAGCGTGTCGAGACACTGGCCGAGGAACTCGATGAGCGTCGCCACACAGCAGGCGAACTCGAAGCCGAACTCGAACGCCACGAGGAGTCGACACACAGTGAACTGCTCGAACGACACGGCGAGATCAACGACCTGGAGTTCGAACTCGGTCGAAGGGAAACCGAACGCAAGCAGCTCCAAGATCGCATCGAGACAGTCGAACAAAAACTCGAGACACGCGAGGAGCTGACCGCAGAGCGTGTCGAACTCGCCGAGCGGCTCACCCAGCTTCGAACTCGGATCAAGGACCTCGAAGCCGACGCCGTCGAGGCGTTCAACAGCCATATCGAGGCCGTCTTAGAGACGTTGGGATACGACAACCTAGCGCGGATCTGGATCGAACGCTCGACCGAAGCAGTCAGAAAGGGACGCCGAACAGTCGAGCAGTCGGTGTTTCGGCTCCACATCGTCCGACAAACCGATGACGGCCGGACGTACGAGGACAGTATCGACCACCTCAGCGAGAGCGAACGCGAGGTGACGGGACTGGTGTTCGCGTTGGCGGGGTATCTGGTCCACGAGGTGTATGAGGAGGTACCAGTGATGATTCTCGACTCGTTGGAGGCAATCGACTCCGAGCGGATCGCCGCGCTCGTCGAGTACTTCAGCGAGTACGTCGAGACCATCGTTGTCGCGCTGCTGCCCGAAGACGCCCAGGCACTCGACGAGAGCCACCACCGCGTCACCGAAATCTAAGCAGTCCGAGCGGGCACTGCGCAACCTGTTTTTCTGGGTTTCGAACTCGAGATAGCGGTTGAATCCCGCATGTGGAGCCGTTGGTCCGCAAAACCATGTGGTAGTCGTTGCTCATGTAAATAATTATCAGGAATGTTTATGAGGAATTGGTGCAAACCTCGAATGCGGTAGCAACATCAGCCGGATACCGTCAGCGGGCAAGCAGTTGATGCCTCGAACAGTAACAACTCTGAGAAATCAGTCACCCGGAAAGAAAGCCAGTGCTCCCAAACAAGATCTACAACCGTTGTGAAGCCCCACGGCGCGTAAATGATAATTAGGTCACATGTAAGTAACATTTCTAACAACAGTAGTTGTATACAATACTAAATTATAAATAATAGGTGTACTATGGAGCTAACTGTAATGTTCGATCCTGAATTAGGTGCTCGCGGACGATCCACAGGTGTCTCGCGACGACGATTTGTACAGGCAACGGGTGCAGCAGGTATCTCAGTCGGCTTAGCCGGCTGTACAGGCGGCGGGGACGACGGCACAGTCGTCGTCTCGGCCGACGAAGAGGTGCGCGGAGCCGAAGACGAGATCATCGACGCGCTCCAGGAGGCTGGCCTCGATACCGACATCGAGGTCGACATCCAAGCCGAGGACTTCGAGACGGACAGCCGGCGACAAACCTACTCGTCGGGGCTCGACGCAGGGCGATCCTCGCCGGACCTAATGATGATGGACAGCGGGTGGACGATTCCGTTTATCGTCCGCGAGCAGATCCAGAATCTCGAGGAGGTACTGTCGAGCGATATCCGTGACCGTATCGACTCGCAGTATCTCGAGGCGTCGGTCGAGACGGCCCAAGACCCCGAGACGGGCGATCTGTTCGGCGTGCCGATCTTCCCGGATTATCCGGTGATGCAGTATCGCAAGGATCTCGTCGAGGACGCCGGCTACAACCCCGAAAGCGACAACTGGGCAACCGAGCCGATGTCATGGATGGAGTTCTCGGAGGTTGTCGCCGACGTCCATGACCAGAACGACGATGTCGAGTACGGCTTTACGACCCAGGCCGCCGCCTACGAGGGGCTGGCCTGTTGTACGTTCAACGAAACCATGTCGAGTTTCGGCGGCGCGTTCTTTGGCGGCCGCGAGAGCCTCTACGGACCAGTCGGCGAGCGCGATGTGACAGTCGACGAGGAGCCGGTTGTCGATGCCATTCGGATGATGCGGGCGTTCATGTACGGTGACGATGACAACGAAGCCGCAGAGGGCTACGAACAGATCGCGCCGACCTCGATCGTCCAGTGGACCGAAGAGGACGCCCGCTCGCCGTTTACCGCGGGCAACGCCGTCGCCCACCGCAACTGGCCGTACTCGGTGGTCATCAACGGTGCCGACGACGAGATGGGCGAAGATCTCGGAACGATGCCGATTCCGTACGGTGTCCCTGAAAGCGAATCCCAGTACGACGATCTCGGCGGCAGCCGCGCCGCCCTCGGTGGCTGGCATCTGACGATCAACCCCAACACCGCGAACATGGAGTCGACCGTTCAGGTACTCGAAGCCTGGACCAGCGACGAAGTGATGCTAACGATCTTCGAAAACGTCGGCAACCTGCCGCCGATTCCGGAGCTGATGGACGACGTCACCGAGGACGACGTTGGCCCGATCGGCC
>SL_4KL_010_BRINEDRAFT_10001078_pt1 | contig 14903 bp, 13 predicted proteins | sample SodLak_010_BRINE_2_FD_10664 | JGI IMG/M metagenome (IMG submission 10664)
GGCTCGANGATGCGGTGATGGTGATCGCCATCTCGCCCGGCATTTCGTTCGTCCTCATTGCAGTGTCGCTGTCACTGCTTGGGTTCATCGCTCCTGGGATCGTCTCCTCGTTGTACGCCCAGGGTGTGGCGATTTATGCGACCGGGTCGGGGCTCGCGGCTGTCGATGTCTGGTACACATCGGTCGTTGGCGGTGGGTTAGCGATCGTCCTCACGAGCTGTCAGTGGCAGGTTCAGGGGACCGTCGCTGCGAGGGCANGCGGTGATGGTGATCGCCATCTCGCCCGGCATTTCGTTCGTCCTCATTGCAGTGTCGCTGTCACTGCTTGGGTTCATCGCTCCCGGGATCGTCTCCTCGTTGTACGCCCAGGGTGTGGCGATTTATGCGACCGGGTCGGGGCTCGCAGCTGTCGATGTCTGGTACACATCGGTCGTTGGCGGTGGGTTAGCGATCGTCCTCGCGAGTTGCCAGTGGCAAGTGCAGGGGACCGTCGCTGCGAGGGCAGCGTGAGGAATGCACAATACCTACCATCGGCGGGTTCTATGATCACGCATGGAAGCGTACCTCAAGTGGTTCGTCGAACAAGAACGGTTCTACCGGTTGATGTTCATCGCGATGGTCCTGTTCGGTATCACGGTAACCGCCACTGGTGCCGTCACCGCGAACGTCCTCTTGCTCGTACTCGGTGTGTTCTGGATCGTTGGGGGCGGGGCGCTCGTGATGCGGGCAGCCAACCGTGACCCACAGGGTGAGTAATCACAGATTAACGGCAACATACGCCCGATACCGGATTATTTCGCCGACAATACGTTCTTGTGCCTTACTCGTATGGACTATCATTTATATGGTCTTGGTCCAACCTACCCAGTAGGCATGTCACTTACAGCAAGTGCATTGGCGTTTGCGGGCGACAGCATCGTCCTTGAAAACGGCCTGACACAGGCCGAACTATTCGATCACGTGTTTGGGGGTGGTAACGACCTCCTCGCGTGGTCGTTCGTGATCAACATCGCCCTCGCGGGCTTTACGATCCTTGGGATCGCATACCTGGGTCGTAACCTGACGGACCCACGGGCGAAGATCATCGCCATCTCACTGATGCTGATCTCCGTCGTCTCGATCTCGAGTTATTCGGGACTGACGTCGGGGCTCACACTGAGTGTGATCGAAATGCCCGCCGGTCNCCCCGCTGAGGGGATGACAACGGCGGGTGAAGACGGCGTCCTGACGATGTGGGGACGATACCTCACGTGGACGTTCTCCACACCGTTCATCCTGATCGCCCTCGGCATGGTCGCTGGATCGAACTGGACGAAGATCCTCACCACTGTCGCATTTACCATCGCGATGTGTGTGACTGGACTGGCGGCCGCGCTGACCACGTCCTCGCTCCTCATGCGCTGGTGGTGGTTCGTGATTAGCTCGATCTTCTTCCTCGTCATCGTCTACGTCATCCTCGTCGACTGGACGGCCGAGGCAGAAGCTACCGGTACTGGTGACCTGTTCAGCACACTCAAACTCCTCACCGTCGTCGGCTGGTTCGGCTACCCGATCCTGTGGGCCCTCGGTGTCGAAGGGTTCGCTGTCCTCGACGTGGCCATCACCTCGTGGGGCTACAGCATCCTCGACATCATCACCAAGTACATCGTGACCTTCGTCGCGATGTTCTACGTGATCGAAGAGCCTGAGGCCATCAAAGGCGGCGACGACTACGGCTCGAGCCTCCCTGGCTTCACCCCGGCAGACGACTAAGCCACGCTGATGACTGCCCCCACCGTTTCGTCGCGTCGGTGTCTGTCGCGGCGAAATGAGTGGGTTTTTTCGCGGACACCGACACTCCCCCGTTACCTGCGGGTGTACAGTGTCGGTGACGACCGCTCGTTCGTCGTCCCGAACCGATCGAATATTAGCCGCTTAGACCCATCTGTTTCCACATGACTGTCCCACTCACCTACCTGCAGGTACACCTCGTGTTCATCCTGCCACCGATCCTCGTCCTCGGCTGGCTCGCGTATCGTCACGATAACGCGTGGTGGGGCCCAAAGCCACTCTCGGGGCTCGCCATCATGATCGTACTCGCCGTCGTCTACACGACACCGTGGACGAACCACCTCATTCCGGCCGGCGTCTGGTGGTATGGTGAGGGGGCAGTCATCGGTCATATCTGGCACACCCCGATCGAAGAATACATGTTCTTCGTCTTACAACCAATCCTGACGGCGTTTTGGTTGTTTCACATCCCCAAAATCGCCGACCGATCCCTGTATATCCCGCTTCGTCACCGCATCGCGGGGATCGTGGGTGGTTTAGCGGTCGGAGCCATCGGGTTGTACCTGACGCTCGGGACGGCGACGTACTACCTCGGCTGGTTGCTACTGTGGGCGGGCCCGATCCTCGCGATCCAGTGGGGCTTTGGCTGTACGTACCTCTGGCAGATCCGGCGAACGGTTGCGGTCGCCATCGCCGTGCCGACGCTGTACCTCTGGATCGTCGACTGGACGGCGATCGAACTCGGCGTCTGGGTCATCTCAGAGACGCATACTGTCGGTATCACCCTGTTCGGCCTTCCGATCGAGGAGGCACTCTTTTTCCTCGTGACGAACGTCTTCCTCGTCCAGGGGATCACGCTGTACCTGTGGCTGCTCGACCGAGCCCACGAGGTTCCCACGCTGACCACTTTCTTGCGTCGGTCGGTGAACCCAGATGGCCGTTGAATTCGGCCGGCCAAGCGGTCACCAGCCAACCGCCAGCGCCCCCGCTCGAGCGGCGGCGCGCAAAACGGCGGTTGCTGGGGCGCTTTTCACCGTTTTCCTCGGAGCGATCCTGGCAGGAGCCACCGCAGTAGCGTCACTGCCCCTCTGGGTCCAGGTGCTTCCCTTCGCGATCAGCCTCGTCGTCCTCGGGCTGCCACACGGGGCCGTCGACCACCTCGTCCTCCCGCGGGCACGGGGCGAGGCGGTGACAGTCGGGGCGATGCTCTGGATTGGGCTCCTCTACCTGCTCGTGGGCGGGGCCTACGCCGTCGTCTGGCTCGTCGCGCCGGTGGCGGCGTTCGCGGGGTTCATCCTCCTCACGGCAGTCCACTGGGGCCAGGGTGACGTCTATGCCCTCCGGTCGATATACGAGGCGAGCCACCTCGAGCATCAATCCGTTCGGATCGGGACGCTCGCCGTCCGTGGGGCCTTGCCGATGTTCGTCCCACTCGTTGCCTTCCCCGAGCAGTACGCGCTCGTGGCGACGAGCATCGTCTCACTGTTCGATCCGGCGAGTGCGACCGCCCTCGAGCCGGTCTTTTCGACGAGCGGCCGACTGGTCGTTGGCGCGTTACTGACGCTCCTGATCGTGGGCACGCTTGGACTCGGCTTCGTTCGCGCTGAAGACCAGGGGGCCTGGTGGGTCGATGCACTCGAAACGCTCGGGCTCGTCGGTCTGTTCGGACTCGTCCCGCCGATTCTCGCCATCGGGATCTACTTCTGTTTCTGGCACGCCCTGCGTCACATCCTGCGGACGATGCTGGTCGACGGCGACACGAGTCGCGCCCTCGAGGCCGGTGACCGGTTGCGGGCCTGGGGCCGATTCGCCCGTGACGCCACGCCGATGACCGTCGGTGGCTTGCTGGTTATCGCCCTCGTCGCGCTCGCGGTGCCCCAGACACCGGGTGGGGTCGAAGATGCCCTCGCGGTCTACCTCGTGGGAATCGCGGTCATGACGCTCCCACACGTCGTGGTCGTTTTCCTCCTCGACCGGATCGAGGGGCTCTGGCGGTGAGCCCTTCGGGGCTGATTTGGCACCCCGTCACCAGACGGGAGCGGCGAGGATCGTTCCACGGTACAGCAGATGGTACGCGTTACCGACCGGACCACAACCGCCGGGTGACGGCCATCGACAGCCGCGACGGGAGCTGCCGGGCGACGTGGTATCGGAGCCGGTTTCGCCAGCCAGGCACAACGACGCGCTTGCCCGCAACGGTGCCGCCGTAGGCCGCTCGAGCAACCGTCGCCGGGTCCATTAACGCCGTCTCCTCGAACGCCGAATCGCCCATCCCGCCGCGAGTCATAAACCCCGTTTCCGTCTCACCCGGACAGAGTGCCGTGACGGTGATGCCCGTCCCCTCGAGCTCGGCAGCCAGCGCGAGTGAAAACGAGTGGACGTAGGCCTTGCTCGCGCCGTAGACGGCGGCGTCGGGGACGGGGACCACACCGGCGAGTGAGGCCGTATGGAGGATTCGGCCGTGGCCACGCTCGAGCATCCCTGGGAGACAGTGGTCAGTCAGCGCGGTCAGGGCCTCGACGTTCAGCCGAAGCAGTCGACGTTCGTCCTCGATCGCCGTCTCGGCGAACGGGCCATACACCGGCACCCCCGCGTTGTTCATGAGGATCTCGAGTGGCCGGTCGCACGTCTCGAGGGCATCGTCGATCGCGTCGAGGCTGTAGTCGTCGGTGAGGTCCACGGCGACCGTCGCTTCGAGGGCGTCTCCGACCTCACCAGCAACGGCGTCGAGCCCCGCTTCGTCGACATCGACGAGGAGGAGTCCGTGGCCGTGGCGGGCACACTCGAGGGCGAGGGCACGGCCGATACCGCTCGCGGCACCGGTGACGAGGGCGACACCCGGGCTGGCTGACGTGCGGTCAGGACTGGGCGGGGTGTCGTCCGCTGTTGGTGGGTTGGTGTTGGGGGCCGATGACCCGTTCCCTCGAGGGCGGTCTGTCACAGCTAGCCGTTCAGAGCGAACGCATATCAAAGGTGGCGCAGTGTGTCGTCATCGAGCCGTAACACTAAGGGGGACTCCCTGCGCCCTCTCCCACGTGTACGACCTCGTTTCGGTGGCCTCGACGCCGGACCTACTGCGGGTGGTGGCGGTGCCGGTGTTCGCCTGGGCAGCCGTCCGTGATATCAAGACGCGTCGCGTCTCGAGTGCGGTCTGGATGCCACTTACGGCGCTTGCGGCTGTGCTGTTCGTCTGGGACGCCGTGGTCGCCTACCGTGCCGGGGGGCTTCTCTGGAGCCAGGAGTTCTTAATTCCGGCCACGATCAGCCTGGGGGTGGTCGTCCCACTCGCGTATCTCTTCTGGTGGTTCGGCGGGTTCGGCGGGGCCGACGCGAAGGCCCTGCTCGTACTCGGGTTACTGTTTCCGACGTTTCCGAGCTACGTCGTTGGGGCCCTGGCTTTCCCACTCGGCAGTACTGAGCTGCTCAGCCCCTTCTCGCTCACCATTGTCACTAACGGCGTCCTCGTGGGAGCACTCCTCCCGGTCGCCCTCGCGCTTCGAAACGCCGCCGCGGGACGGTTGACTCCCGTGATGGCTCTCGGCTGGCCAGTTCGCTGGGACGCCATCGAAACCACCCATGGCCGTCTCCTCGAGACCACCGAGGGACGGACCTGGTCGGGGCTCGACCTCGACGCCCTCCGGATGTATCTCCGCTGGCGTGGCACAGACCTCGAGACCCTTCGTGGCGCTCCCGACCGCTATCGCGACCCGGCGAGCCTCCCCGAGAACCCGAACCCGCCGACTGACGGCGCGGTGACGGCCGCGGCCTCGACCGATGGTGGGGCTGGCGAACCTGCCCCGGACACCCCCGAGGAGCCGCCTACCCCCGACACCCTCGAGGACCCCTGGGGCGCGGCGGCCTTCCTCGAGGATATCGAGGGGACGGCCTACGGGACGGACCCGCAGACACTTCGGGAGGGACTCGAGGTCGTGGTTGAAAAAGACAGTGTCTGGGTCTCGCCGGGAACGCCGTTTCTCGTCCCCATCTTCGTTGGCCTGCTCATCGCGCTCGTCTACGGCGATCTGTTGCTGTCGGTGCTCTAGCTTTCTACACATTGTCAGGCCACCTCGAGCCATCCACCCAGACAGCGTCACCCCATCCAAATAGCGTCGACCCACGCGAACGAACGATGGGATTTTGCCCCTGGCGTGTACAGTGTGTTTGCATGGACTATCGCGCCGTCGAATCCGCCGGTGAGTACGTTGCCCGCCTCGAGACGGGCGCGGACTGGCGGACCGAAATCGAGTCTCTCGCCGCCGCCGTCGACGCCGAGGCCGCCTGGTTTAGCGCTCTCGGCGCCGTTCAAGACGCCGAAATCTGGTTCTACGATCAGGACAGCCTCACCTACGAACCCGTCGCGTTCGACGAACCGCTCGAGGTCGCGAGTTGTGTCGGCAACGTATCGCTCCTCGAGGGTGAGCGCTTCGCCCACACCCACGCGGTGCTCTCCCGACCGGACGGGGAGGCCCTAGCGGGTCATTTGAACGCCGCTACGGTCTTCGCCGGCGAAGTGTACCTGCGGGCGTTCGAACAGCCACTCGAGCGAGCCCACGACGAGACCACCGATCTCGACCTCTGGCTCTAATATGCGCCGGGAAGACGAACAGTACTTCGAGCGCCTCGAGGCCGAACTCGAGACGGCGCTGTCGGTCGCCCAACGGGCCAAACAGCGCGGGGACGATCCGAAGCCGGAGGTCGAAATTCCGGTCGCCAAGGACATGGCCGACCGTGTCGAGAACATCCTCGGGATCGAGGGTGTCGCCGAACGGGTTCGCGAACTCGAACAGCAGATGTCACGCGAGGAGGCCGCCCTCGCACTGGCGGAGGACTTCGCGGAGGGGCGCGTCGGTGAGTACGAAACGAAAGCGGGCAAAGTCGAGGGGGCGGTTCGAACGGCCGTTGCCCTCCTGACTGAAGGGGTCGTCGCCGCCCCCATCGAAGGAATCGACAAGGTCGAAATCCTCACCAACGACGACGGCACGGAGTTCGTCAACGTCTACTACGCCGGGCCGATCCGGTCTGCAGGGGGGACCGCACAGGCACTGTCCGTCCTCGTCGCCGACTACACCCGTGCGCTGGTGGGCCTCGAGCAGTACGACGCCCGAACCGAAGAGATCGAACGCTACGCCGAGGAGATCGGCCTCTACGACAAGGAAACCGGGCTGCAGTACTCCCCGAAGGACAAAGAAACCAAATTCATCGCCAAACACCTCCCGATCATGCTCGACGGGGAGGCCACCGGCGACGAGGAGGTCTCCGGGTTTCGCGACCTCGAGCGGGTCGACACCAACTCCGCTCGCGGGGGGATGTGTCTGGTGATGGCCGAAGGGATCGCGCTCAAAGCGCCGAAGATCCAGCGCTACACCTCACAGCTCGAGGAGATCGACTGGCCCTGGCTGCAGGATCTGATCGACGGCACGTACTCCGACGACGCCGAAGCCGAGGACGCCGATGATGACGGTGCAGGTAGTGAGGAATCCGAAGCGGACACTGACCGCGATGAGGAAGCCGAGGACGCCGGGTCCGGGGACGAGGAAAACGGGGAGCCTGACCCAAACCAACCGTCGGGTCCCCCTCGAGTCGAACCCGCAACCAAGTTCCTTCGGGACCTGATCGCCGGGCGGCCAGTCTTCTCTCATCCCTCCGCGGAGGGCGGCCTCCGGCTCCGGTACGGTCGAGCACGCAACCACGGCTTCGCAACGGGCGGGGTCCACCCCGCAACGATGCACATCGTCGACGATTTCCTGGCTGCCGGCACCCAGATCAAGACCGAACGGCCGGGGAAAGCCCACGGGATCATCCCCGTCGACACCATCGAGGGCCCCACCGTCCGACTCGCTAACGGTGACGTTCGGCGAATCGACGACGTCGAGGAGGCCAAGGAGGTCAAAAACGGCGTCGAGAAGATCCTCGATGCCGGTGAGTACCTCGTCAACTACGGCGAGTTCGTCGAGAACAACCATCCACTCGCCCCCGCTGGCTACTGCGTCGAGTGGTGGATCCAGGACCTCGAGGCTGTGGGCGTTGACGTCCAGGCACTCGAGGACGACCCGACGATCGACCTCGAGGACCCGCCAGCGGCGACGGCCCTGGACTGGGCGACCGAGTACGACGCGCCCTTGCACCCGACGTACACCTACCAGTGGCACGACCTCACGGTCGACGCCTTCGACGCCCTCGCGGATGCCGTGAGCGAGGGACGACTCGTGGGAACCGACGGTGGGGTACTCGAGCCAAAATCCACGGTCACGGACGACCTCACACTCGTCCTCGAACACACCGATGAGACGCGGGCGGCCCTCGAGGCCATCGTCATCGAACACCGCCAGCGACCCGACGGCCTCGAGATCGACGACCCACTGCCGTTCGTTCGCAGTCTCGGCCTCGAGGCGGACCTCGAGCGACCATGGACGATCGACGACCTCAGCGAGCGGGCACGCACCTGGGGTGTCGACACTGATGGCGATAACGCCGTCGAGGCCGTCAACGAGGTCGCCCCGTTCACGATCCGCGAACGTGCGCCGACGCGGATCGGCTGTCGGATGGGCCGACCCGAAAAATCGGAGCGCCGGGACCTCAGCCCGCCGGTACACACACTGTTTCCTATCGGGGAAGCCGGGGGTGCACAGCGAAACGTCGCCGACGCCGGCAAGTTCGCCGAGACGATGTCGGATACGCCCGGGGTCGTCGAACTCCAGGTCGGTCGCCAGCGCTGTGATAGCTGTGGCGAGGAAACCTACAAAAATCGCTGTCCAGACTGTGAGGAACGAACTGTCCCGGACTACCGCTGTCCCGAGTGTGACCAGCGCGTCGACCCCGACGAGGCTGGTCGCGTCGAGTGTTCGCGCTGTGACGTCGAGGCCACCTGCCTCGAGGTGCGCGAGATCGACCTCCACGGGGCGTATCGCGACGCCCTCGAGTCGGTCGGTGAACGCGAGAACGCCTTCGAGATCCTCAAAGGCGTCAAGGGGCTGACCTCGCGAAACAAGATCCCCGAGCCGATGGAAAAGGGCATCCTGCGAGCGAAACACGACGTCTCGAGTTTCAAAGACGGCACCGTTCGCTACGACATGACCGACCTGCCAGTCACGTCGGTCAGAGCGAGCGAACTCGACGTGACGGTGGGCCAACTCCAGGCCCTCGGCTACGAGGAAGACATCCACGGCGAGGCGCTCACCCACGAGGATCAACTGGTCGAACTCAAAGTCCAGGATATCGTGCTGTCGGATGGGGCCGCACAACACATGATGCAGACGGCAGCGTTCATCGACGACCTGCTGGTGCAGTACTACGGCCTCGAGCCCTACTACGAACTCGAGGATCGCCAGGACCTCGTCGGCGAACTGGTATTTGGGATGGCTCCCCACACGTCGGCGGCTACTGTCGGAAGAGTGATAGGATTTACGACGGCTGCAGTCGGCTATGCGCATCCGTTCTTCCACGCCGCCAAGCGTCGGAATTGTTTCCACCCCGAAACAAAGGTCTGGTACAGAGACGGTACGGAGACCTGGCATCACGAGTCGATCGCGACACTGGTCGAAGGGTCGCTCGATACCCCCCGGACGGACGACTTTGGGGCGCGTATCGAGGACGTCGACGAGGAGATCCTCGTCCCGAGTTTGAACGAGCACGGGGAACTCACACACAAACCGGTTGAAGCCGTTTCGAAACATCCTGCACCCGATCACCTTGTCCGCCTGGAGACGCGAAGTGGCCGCCAAATCGAGGTGACACCCGACCACACCGTGCCCGTCTACGAGGACGGCGACATGATCGACAAACCTGCTGCAGCGTTGTCCACGGCGGACGCTGTGGCAGTGCCGGAACACGTCCAGCTCACGGATTCAACGGAGTCCCTCGAGTTCGACCTCTTGGCCACATTCCTCGATGTCGAGGAGATCGATCCAGGTCGATTGATGATCAAGGGCCTGGAGAAAGATCGTCTCTACGAGCTGTTCACGACAACGCTCGAGGACGACTGGGACGGCGTCTTCTATCCTCTCACAAGCACGGCAGAGCACTTTGGCGTGAGCAAAAAGACGTTCAGTAACTACCTCTACCGGGGAAGTTTCCCTGTCGACTTGCTCTTGGAGTTGTTTGACTCGAGAGACGCCTTCCTCGAGTTCGTTCCGCGAGAAGTTTCCCTCGGTATGCGACGAGACAGGACCGAGATCAACAGGATCGTCGAACTGAACGAACGGGTCGCAACCCTCCTCGGATACTATGCCGCAGAAGGATTCGCCAGAAGACAGCCCACGCCCAAAGGAACGATCCACCAGACAACGATCTGTGGGACAGAAGCGGAGGCTCGTGAGTTCTACCTGACCGTCCTCCGAGAAGAGTTTGGTGTGGACCCGTACGCAGAAAATGATGCGAAGGTGACCGTTTCCGGTCGACTACTGCGAGCGTTCTTCGACTCGGTGCTCGACGCTGGGGTTCTTGCCGAATCAAAGCGGGTTCCACAGCCGATATTCGACGCCGCTGACGACATCGTTGCGGCCTATTTGCGTGGGTATTTCAGCGGTGACGGTGGTGTCGATGGAAACGCCCTCCTCGTTTCGGCGACCACCGTCAGCGACGAACTGAAGGAGGACGTCCTTGCACTCTTACACCGACTCGGTATCTGTGGTCGTGTCACGCCGACTGATCCAGTCCCACTCTGTGAAAAATTCCCGGCCTACTACGATATCGATGACCCCTCCCGGAGTGCACCGTCGTACGTTATCGACATTTCATCGGACGACGCAGTGACGTTCGCCGAACGGGTCGGCTTTCACCTCTCTCGCAAGCAAACTCTCCTTACACAACACGTTGACTCGATCGTGCCCACTGGCCGACGCGTCTTCGATGGTGGGAGCGGAGCGTTCCTCGTCGATGACCTCGTTTCCGTCGAGTATGTCGAGTCGGATGTCGACGCGGTGTACTGTCTCACTGTCGAGGAGACACACTCGCTCATCGCCAACAACATGTCTCAAAAGCAATGTGACGGCGACGAAGATTGCGTGATGCTCCTCATGGACGGCTTACTGAACTTTAGTATCAGTTTCTTGCCAGATAAACGCGGCGGGCGAATGGACGCCCCCCTCGTGATGTCGTCACGCATCGATCCCTCCGAGATCGACGACGAGGCGCACAACATGGACGTCGTCTCGCAGTACCCCCGCGAGTTCTACGAGGCCACCCTCGAGCAGGCCGACCCCGGCGACGTCGAGGACCTGATCGAGATCGCCGAGGACACCCTTGGGACGGACGCGGAGTACGCCGGGTTCGACCACACCCACGATACGACGGATATCGCGTTGGGGCCGGACCTCTCGGCGTACAAGACGCTCGGGTCGATGATGGACAAGATGGACGCCCAACTCGAGTTGGCGCGAAAGCTCGAGGCGGTGGACGAGACGGACGTGGCCGAGCGGGTGATCGAGTACCACTTCCTGCCCGACCTGATCGGGAACCTGCGGGCCTTTTCGCGCCAGGAAACCCGGTGTCTCGACTGCGGAGAGAAGTTCCGACGGATGCCGCTGACGGAAGTGTGTCGGGAGTGTGGTGGCCGTGTGAACCTGACCGTACACAAGGGCTCGGTGAACAAGTACATGCAAACGGCGATCGACGTCGCCGAGGAGTACGGCTGCCGGGATTACACGAAACAGCGCCTCGAGGTACTCGAGTTGGCCCTCGAGAGCATTTTCGAGAACGACAAGAACAAACAGAGCGGGATTGCCGACTTCATGTGAGGCGACCTTTTTTCGCTCGGGTTCGCGTTCGCTCACCGCTCGCGAAAAAATCTCGAGCAAAAGCCGCTCGCGTTGCTCGCGGTGACTGTTCTGGTGGACGGCCTGCCCTTCCCCGTGTCGTCAGCCAGCGCAAGCGCGCTGACTGACTCCCGGCCCTGGGGTGCGTCGTAGTTTTAAGGCACTCCTCGTGGGACGCCTGCTATGGGAGAACGACCAGCGAGTACGGGCGAGGAGGCAGCCGTCGAGGACGTCCACGAGATCCAGTTCGGACAGCCAGTGTACGACGAAGACGGGGCCAAACTCGGCACCGTCCGGGGCTTCGACTCGAGCGGCTTTTTCGTGACGACCCGCGAGGGCGTCGAGGCATTGAGCGTCGAACATGCTCGAGCGGGCCAGTCGTTCGGCGAGGCGGAGTTGATGTGGCGGTGTCTCGAGTGTGGCGAGATGGGTGACCTCGAGGGCGGACTTCCCGAGACCTGTCCCGACTGTGGCACCGAAAAGGAGAATCTGATGTACTGGACGGAAGATTAGCTGGGGCTCGATTGCGTGGACTGATAGCCGGCATAGAACTCAATACTCAGGAGGGTCAGAAACGCGCCGGTCCCGAGGGCGAAGACGAGCAGCTCCTGCCAGGATCCACGACCGGCGTACGGCAGGGCGAAGATGAGTGCCACGATGGCCGCGAATCGGACTCTCGTGCGAGGGGTGATGTCGTTACCATCAGTCAGGGCAAGGTATAGTTGCGGGAACACGATAGCGAGACCCGGAAACAGGACGAACGCGAGCAGCGGCTGCTCGAGGATCCCGAACCCCGCCCACAACTCGAGGAAAAAGAGCGCGCTGAGGACGAGTGCGCTTCCGAGGATCGCGCGGTTTTCGGAGGAGAGCATACTGACATGTCCGATGCCCAAGGTAATATCCGTTCCGACGTTCCCCACGCCGGTTCCCCAACCGTTTTGAGGATGCCCCGCGCCTACTCGGCCAATGACCGACGCCGCCGATACGATTCTCGTGAACGCTCGCGTGTACCCCCTCGCCGAGGGCTCGCCGGCTGCACCAGCTCCCGCCGAGGAACCGACGCCCGAAGAGGCCCTCGCCATCCGCAACGGCGAAATCGTCAGGGTGGACCGCCAGTACGAAATCGAGTTCCTCGAGGGTGTCGAAACCACGGTGATTGACTGCGATGGCGGGGTCGTCCTGCCCGGCTTCATCGACGCCCACACGCACATGGAGCACCTCGGGCAGTACCTCGTCCACGCGGACCTCTCGAGCGTCGACACCCTCGAGGCGGCAATCGATACCCTCGCCGCTGAGGGCGACCGAAACCCCGAGCGCGAGTGGCTCCTCGGCTTTGGCTACGACGAGAGCGAGTGGCCCGAAAACCGCTACCTCCGTGCCGACGACCTCGACGCCGTCAGCGAGGATCGCCCCGTCGTCGCCATGCGCGTCGATATGCACACCGCATCGCTCAACAGCGTCGCCCTCGAGCGACTGTCGAGTGCGATGCCCGACCACGACGTCGAACGCGAGGGGGGCGAACCCACGGGCGTCGTCGTCGAGGAAGCCACGGAAGCCGTCTGGGATGCCATCGAAGCCGACTACGACGAAACCCGCGATCTCGTCACTGCCGCCCTCGAGTACGCGAACGCCCTTGGCGTGACCGGCGTCCACGACAAGGTCAGGGACTCCCACGCCCCGCGGGTGTACCGCGACCTCGAGCAGGCTGGCGAACTCACCTGTCGAGTCCGACTGGACTACTGGAGTGACCACCTCGAGAGCGCCATCGATGCCGGCCTCGTCACCAACGGCGGGAGTGAGTTCGTTCGCGTGGGGGCGATCAAGTCCTTCACGGATGGGAGTTTCGGTGGCCGAACCGCAAAGTTGTTCGAGCCCTACGCCGATTTGCCCGAGCCAGCGGCCGACCGTGGTGATGCGGGCCGCGGCCAGTGGGTCGTCGACCCAGACGAACTCGAGGCCATCGCGAGCCGTGCGACCGATGCTGGCGACTATCAGCTCACCGTCCACGCCATCGGCGACGAAGCCGTCGAGGAGACGGTGGCGGCGTTCGAGGAAACGTCGAACGCGGACCAGAAACGCCACCGCGTCGAACACGCCGAACTCGCTACCGACGGCCACCTCGAGCGCATGGCCGAGGCGGGGATGGTCGCCTCGATGCAACCCAACTTCTTGCAGTGGGCGGCCGAGGACGGTCTCTACGATCAGCGTCTTGGTGAGGCCCGTCGGCGCGGATCGAACCGGTTTCGGTCGATGCTCGAGGCCGGGGTCCCCCTCGCCTTCGGCTCCGACTGTATGCCCCTCGATCCGTTGCTGGGAGTCGAGTACGCGGTGAACGCCCCCGTCGAGGCTCAACGGCTGTCGGTGACGCAGGCCCTGCGTGCCTACACCCAGGGGGCCGCCTACGCCGGCTTCGACGAGGACCGCGTGGGTACGCTCGAGGTGGGCAAAAAGGCCGACCTCGTCGTGCTCGAGGAATCACCGTGGGACGCTCCCTCGCGTATCGCGGACATCGAGGTGACGATGACGATGGTCGACGGGGCGGTCGTTTACGAAGGCTAAATTAGAACGGGAAGACGCCGAAAAGCCCGATAAAGCCCACGAGTAGTCCCACACAGGTCGCGAACGTCAGGGCGAAGACGGGCTTGCTCCACTCGAGGACGGACTTCCCGTCGAGCGGGCCGAAGGGGATCATGTTGAATGCGGCCAGAAAGAGGTTGATGAGGACGCCCATGTGGCCGATCTGGATAACGAGGTCGGGAGCCGCGATAGCGTCGGCGAACACTAACACGGGGAGAAAGACGACGGCGAGGACGACGTTCGTGACGGGGCCAGCGACGGCGATGAGGCCGTTTTCCCGGACGGTGATTCGCCCACGGTGGTAGACCGCCCCGGGGGCAGCAAAGAGCAGGCCGATAAGGGCACTCATCACCGCCAGAAAGAGCATCTGGTAGTCCGCGCGGAACTCGGCGACCTGCCCGAATCGGATGGCGACGACCTTGTGGGCGAGTTCGTGGAGCAAGAAGGCCACGCCGACGGTCACCAGGCTGAGGACGACCATCGGGACGAACGCCCCGACTGGATACCCCAGATGGATGGGCGCGAGCAACAGCGCGAACGCGATACTCAGGACGACCCAGGCCACCCCGAGGTCGAACAGTTCTTTCTCGCTAAACGAAAGGGATGACGCTCGAGCGTAGCTCACGTCAGCACCCCACGGATCAGGTCGAGGCTGTTTCGCGCCCCCTCGAGCAGTTCGGCCATCAGGGCGTCGACGCTGCCGAGTTCGCCCCCGGCCAACCATGGCAGGACGAAGAGGACGAAGAGGAAACTCGCGATCATGCTCCCGACGTTAGTCAGGGCGACGATCATGATCAGTCGGAA
>SL_4KL_010_BRINEDRAFT_10001082_pt1 | contig 14877 bp, 16 predicted proteins | sample SodLak_010_BRINE_2_FD_10664 | JGI IMG/M metagenome (IMG submission 10664)
ACGCTGCTGTTGGGCGTCAAACACGGCCAGTACCAAGCAGGAAACTAAGACTGTTCGGTTGTCTGACCGACCGTTCGGTCTTCGAGTAGTGTCGTCAGACGGACACCGATGAGGCTCACAGCGACGCCTGCGATAATATACACCACGAGCCGCTGGGCTGGCGACAACACTGCCGGGCCAACAACGAGTTCGGTCTCGAAGACGTAGCCAGTAAAGCCCCGGACGACAATTCCAAGCGACAACAGGCCGAACGGGAGGTTCACATACGGCGATCTGATCGCTTCGGTCGCCAACAGTTCGTCAAGTAGTCGACCGATACCGGCGGTGACCGCTGCAACCGCGAGCCACGGAACGCTGTAATGGACGAAGACAACAGCCGACAGTAGTGTCAGCTCACCGGGTGTTGTCTCGGAGATTCCCAACGCACCGACGAACAGACCAACTACCGCTAACCCTGCGGCTGCAACGTAGGTCACGACCGCAACTCGACCCGAGTACAACAGCTGTTGGGCCCATTCGAATCCCGAGCTGACTGCTTCGTCGAGCGCCAATCCTTTATAAAGGATTGCGCTTCCGAACAGTGCGGCAACACCAGCCAGTGCAGCGGCGGGCGATATCCACAACAACAACATCGGAATCAACAGCAACCCGACGCCGAGCGGTACCAACACGGTGGTCCGAAGCTCCTCGTCGGCCAAAAACTGCTTGAGCAGATAGTAGGTCGACTCGATATCTCGTGCCTGCCGAACGATCACGCGGTCGACCGCATCAACCCGGAGTCTACTCTCGATTATCGGAATAACACGCTCGTCGTCGACGCTGTCGATAACGACGATACAGTCGGTCGGCTCGTATCGCTCGATTAGTGTCTCGAGTTGCTTGGCAATCGCCCGGTCTGCGGTCACCGCTGAGTCAGTCGCACCCGACAGCACCGCAACGACCGCATCTTCGCCGCCATCACGGAGATCACGACCGATCCGGAGTGTCTCAAGAAGGCTGTTGACACTGGTTGATTCGGGCTCGGCCAGCCCGACGTCGATGACGAGCGAGCGGACGGCCTCCCAGCCGGCGACTGGGGGGTCAATACCGGCAGTTGAGCCAATCGCATTCTCGCGGTCGACACAGCAAACGAGCGTCGTCACAGCCGCTCAAAGCACACCTGTCGGTAAAAATCCCCTCGGTGTTAGGTCAGCGTCAGACCGAAAAACCGCAGAAAATACGTCTGTCCGTCTTACAGCAGGCCGGTCTTCTGGAGCTTCATCAGATCCTCGGTGTCGAGGGTTTCGCCCTCTTTGAACTTCTGATAGATGTCCTCGGCTTCCTGTTTTTCTTCTTCCATCTTCTCTTGGCGCTCGTCTTTGCGCTCTTCTTCTTCTTCTTTGTCCAGCTCGCGAAGGCGTTTCTGGACGCGGACGAAGTCCTCGTGGTGGCGGTCGGCTGCCTCTTGGGCTTCGACGAACAGCTCGTGCATCTCGTCGGCCTCGTCACGGATCTCGTCGGCCTCGCGGTAGGCTTCGATCATCTGGTTGTGATGCTCTTGGGCCTGGTCGGCGAGTTCGGTCACCTTCTGGTGGTGCTGGGAGGCTTCCGAGCGGACCTCTTCGGCCTCTTCGACGAGTTCGTCGAGTTCACCGGTGTCGTCGACTTTCTCCTTTTTTTCGGCGAGCTCCTCGCGTTTGGCGTCGATTTTCTCGATGAGTTCGCGTTCGTCTTCGGTCGAGAGCACTTCGGTCTGCTGTTGGAACTCGAGGTCCTGAATCTCGGATTCAAGCTCTTCGATGGGTTTGCCATCGTCGAGTTCGAGATCCTCTTTCATCGATTCGACCTTGTTGAAGAGCTTGTTGGCCTCGGCGTTGAGCTCGTTGCGGCTCTCTTTGTGTTCTTGGACCTGCTCGTTGAGCGAATCGCGCTGTTCGCGGTGCTCTTGGGCTTTGTCGACCTTCTCGCGTGTTTTGGCGTTGAGATCGTCGCGCTTGGAAGCGCGCTCGGAGGCCATCTGGTTCAGTTCGTTGCGGCGGTCTCGAAGCTGACCTGCGAGTTTGATCAGTTTGCCTTTCGAGCCGTTTTCGAGTCGTTCGTCGGTGAGCTCGACGTTNTCGNTGTCGTCGAGTTCTTCAATATCGTATTCGTTCACTACACTCATTGTTGAAACCTCTGTACCATTGTTGCTCCAGCGATGGCGGTGGCTCGCCACGTTGCGACCGGCCGTGTATAAGAGTGCTCGATCATTCTGCGTGCGATGCCACCAGTGCCGGAGGCGTTCTGGTACCTACACGTTCAGTCGGCCGCATTATAAATACTTCGGTGACATAGAGTGTGAAAAGAGATACCATACCGCCCGATTTCGGCGTATGAGACTAATTCACACGTAGCAAGCTGGTATATAAATGAACGACTGTCTCTACCGCTCGTCGCCCGCAGACGAGGGTCGGATCGATTCGTCTTTTTGACTCGCTCGAAGAGCCATCGTATGGAGTATACTGAAATTATTCACGCACGCGGGCACGAACACGTCCAGGCCACCCACGGAAGCACCTTCGAGGTCACCAGCGACGACTGGCTCACGCCCGCCGGCGACTGTATTCTCGCTATCGAGGCCGACCGCACGCCCGCCGATTTCGCCGACGAGTTCGTCACGGCGGCCCAATCTCACGACGCCGAGATCTCCGCCACGCTCTCGACGGCCGAGCATACCCACACCATCACCGGCCGCGGGCATCCCGATCTCACGTATGCGGGCGACCGAAGCGCGGTGGGCCGCACAAGCGACTACGTCGACGACCGGACGATCATGGTTGGCGCGGCGTCTGCCGCCGAGGGCGTCGACCGCAGGTTGGTCGAGGCACTCGCTGCGGGAGCCGAGCTCACCGTTGAACTCCGAGTGAGCACTGACCAGTAGTCACAAAACCCGGTTGACAAAGCGGTGTGTTCGACGATTGAACCAGAACAACTACCTGACATACAGGGAACCAATCAAGTATGCTCTCAGGAAAAACAGCAATCGTTACCGGCGGCTCGGCAGGTATTGGCAAGGCCATCGCTGCGGAGTTCCTGGATCAGGGAGCCTCCGTTGTCATTGCGAACCGAAGCGAACAGACGGGCAAAGCGACTGCCGAGGAACTCGGCTGTACGTTCATCCAGTGTGATGTCTCGTCGTACGAGTCGGTCGAATCGCTGGTCGAACAGACGGTCGAAGCGTACGGTGGCCTGGATATTCTGGTAAACAACGCCGGCATCGGACTCACTGGAACCGTCGAGAGCACATCTCTCGATGACTGGCACAAACTCTTGGAAATCAATCTCAACGGCGTGGTTTACGGAACGCGGGCGGCGATGCCGCATCTCCTGGAGTCCTCGGGAACGGTGCTCAATGTGGCGTCGGTGTTTGGACTTGTCGGCGGCCCACAGACCGCGGCGTACGCGACCGCGAAAGGTGCGGTCGTCAACTTCACGCGGACGACGGCCGTCGACTACGCCGAGGCGGGCGTGCGAGTCAACAGTATCTGTCCAGGCTTCATCGAAACCGAAATGACCGAATCCGAACTACAGAAGGATTCGTTCTACGAGTTCGTCCTCAGTCAGACGCCGATCAACCGAATCGCTCAACCGGAAGAGGTCGCCGAGCCCGCAGCGTTTCTCGTCTCGGAGAAGGCGTCCTACATCACCGGCGTCAACCTCTCGATCGACGGTGGCTGGACAACGCACTGAACGGAAAGCGGTCGGCTGTTCCGCATCAGCACAGCGTCCCTCACAACTGTGCGCCCCACGACGCGTGTGGCCGACAAATATTGGATTCAGAACTGTTTTCTGAACCACCCATCACGGTCAGCCATGACCGTCGTCAACTGGGAGAAAGCACGCCGCTGGAACAAGGGCTGGTCGCTGGCTGTCGTCTTTGGGCTGGCCTCGATACCGTGGACCTACGGCTTCGTGGCGGGACTTGAGATCCCACTGTGGCCGTCGTTTATCGCCTCGGCAACGTTTTATGCGGCCGGTAGCGGACTCACTGCCCTCAAACGGGCCTACGCCTCGAATTTCGCGGGAATTATCTATGCGGCCGCGACCCTCCTGATCGTCGAAACTTTCCTTGGTGGCAGCGTGCTCGCATTGAGCATCATAGTCGGAGCGTTCATGCTGATCGCCAGCCTCCACGAGTTCGTTCCACTACTATCGTTCACTCCTGGAGCCTTCTTCGGCTACGCGACGATGTTCAGCGTCAACGCCGCGGAGGCAACCGCCTTCGGCGTAACTGGGCTCCCAGGCGAGACGCTGGCAGCAGTCGTCTCGATGCTGATCGGCGCGATGATCGGCCTGGCGACCGACGAGCTGAGTTCGATGACCACCTGAGCTGGTCGGCGGTCTATTCCCCGAGACTGTTTTTTCGGTCGATCCCATACACTCTGCATGGCAGACGAACCAGCCGAAAACATCAGTGGCGGGGCCAGCGGTGGCGGGCGGCCGGCAGTCTTCGAGCCAGCAACGGCCGAAACACGCGCCGAACGCGTGGTCGACCAGTTAGGCAGTCGCTACTGGCAGAAGGCCTACGGTGGCCGGGCAGCCTTCGAGTGTTTGGTCCGAACGATTTTGAGTCAAAACACCAGCGACAAAGCCAGCCAACCCGCCCACGACGCGCTGATGGAGCGTTACGGCGGTAGTGATCTCGTCGCCACGCTTGCCGAGGCCGAACAGTCGATGCTCGCCGAAACGATCAGCGGCGCAGGGCTCTACAATCAAAAATCCGAGGTTATCATCGCCGCCGCTACCGAGATCCGCGCGGAGTTCGACGACAGCGAGGCCTTCGACGAGTTCGTGAAAACCGAATCGCCTGAAACAGTGCGCGGTCGCCTCCTCGAAATTCACGGTGTCGGCCCGAAAACGGCCGACTGCGTGCTGTTGTTCGCCGGCGGTCGCGGCGGCGTCTTTCCGGTTGATACGCACGTCCATCGGATCGCCCGCCGCATGGGATTGGCCGACCCGGAGGCCGACCATGAGGCAGTCCGTGAAGCCCTCGAAGCTGCGGTACCGCCCGAAAAGTGCGGTTTCGGTCATACGGCGATGATCCAGTTCGGCCGCGAATACTGCACGGCTCGCAAACCGGCCTGTCTCGACGGCCCCGAGGCGTGTCCGTTGTACGGCGACTGCGACCGCGTGGGCGTCGACGAAATCACAGAAACGGTGGCCGACCCTGCAGATACGGTCTGAGAGATCTACTAGTCAGTGCCTACCAGTTGGTAGTACGCCCTTACAAACACCATCAACAGTCGGCATTCCCAACAGGCCCATCAATGGGCGCGTCACCCTCTTCGTAAGCGAAATCCTCACCGAACATCGGGAGCTCGAAGCTGTATTCGAACGCAATCGAGAACGGCCCGAACGGGTTGTTGAGGAACTCAGAAACGCTGTCAAACCCCCCAAAGATGACACCCGTCCGGAGTTCGATAATCGGTGGTCCGTCGATCGAACCGGTGAGCTCGACGCCGAACGCGCCTGGCTCACCGAGATTCGTCAACAGCGACATGTGGAGGATCATGTTGATCTCGGGGCCCTGGGTGCCGATGGTGAACTCATAGCCGTCGTCCGGAAAACAGGCTGCGACGCCAGCATCAGTCGGCTCTGCGGGCTCGGCCGACGACACAGTGGGCTGCGTCGAGTCGGCTGCCACACCGCCTGCGGCCATCGAGATGAGTAGACAACAGCTAACGACCGCAACAACTGCTGTCCGTGAGACCATACAAAAACGTGCCCCCGACAGCGCATAAACACAACGGTGGTCTGACTGGTCTACAAACAGGCCTATACGCTGATAGCCACGAGGTTACTTGAACAGTTGGGTGACGAGTAGCTCCGCAGAGGCCAGATTCGTCGCCAGCGGAATGTCATGAACATCACAGAGCCGCAGGAGCGCCGAGATATCCGGCTCGTGGGGCTGGGCAGTGAGCGGATCTCGAAGGAAAATAACTCCGTCGCAGTCGCCGTCGGTGATTTCAGCACCGATCTGCATATCGCCTCCTAACGGTCCCGAGGCCTTGCGGTCGATGTCGAGGTTGGTTACCTCCATTAGTCGTTTTCCGGTTGTTCCGGTGGCCATGAGGTTGGCCTCCGAGAGTACGTCTTCGTGGTCGCTGGCGAACGCCATCAGTTCGTCTTTCTTCTCGTCGTGGGCGATCAGTGCAAGTCTCATTCGTCAGTTGATGATTCGGGTAGGGGCTTAATTCCCATCGGTAGTGACCTATTAGTAAAATATGGTGTCGAACGCCGAGGCCCCAAGTGGATCGAACGTGCCGGCGGCGATGTTCTCGGCCGCGTGGTCGACCGAGCTCATTCCAACCAGCGAACAGGAGACTCCAGGCGCGCTCCGGGCGAAGTTGATCGCCCGCTGGGCCGCGGTATCACCAGAGAGTTCAGCGTCGACTGCGGGTGGGATCGCTGCGGCGAGATCTCCCTGGCCGATCGACGCACTGGTGACAACGGATAGCTCGGAGTCGTGGGCGTACTCCAGGACACTCACTGTCTCCTCGTCGGTCGGCTGGGCCTTCACTGTGAAGGCGTCGGCCATCTCGACGTTGAACGGCAGCTGAAGCACCCGCAGGCCGTGGTGGTCGGCCGCTCCAACCGTTTCGGCAGCCGCCCGCGCGCGGTCCAGTACCTCGGGCAGCGAGAGATACTGCTGGTGTGACTCTGGGACTCGAAACGCTTGCCAGGTGGCGAGGCCGTAGACGCCGATATCGCCGGCTGCACGGCGGCGTTCGAGCAGCTCGAAGGCGGTCTCTAACTGGTCGTACAGCTCCGCGTGCTCAACCGCGAGCAGTTGGGTTTCGGGGTTATGCAGGTAATAACAATCAATAGACTCGACTGCGAGATTCGACAGCGACTGCTCAAGCATGGCATCAATAAACGTCGGATCCAGCGAATGGCTTCCTCGCACCAGTGACTCAGGATCGACAACGCCCGGCTCGACGAACTGTTGACGGACGTACGCTCCGGGATCAGCCGGTCGCTCGCCGTCGAATGGGACGAACCCACCTTTGGTCGAGACGACTATCTGCTCGCGGGCGACGTCGGCTGTCTCGATGGCCTCGCCAACGACGCGTTCGCTTCGCTGACAGCGGTAGTTGACAGCGGTATCGACGTGATTGATTCCGTGTTCGAGCGCCAGCTCGATGGCCGCCCGGTAGTTGTCGTCGACGGCGTCGGTTGGCTCGCCGAGATAGGTGCCGATGCCGACAGACGAACAGACGCCGGGCGGGAACCGTCGAAAGTAGGTGCGGCCGAAGCTGTCACCAAACCGCTCGCGGTAGCTCCAGGAGCCGTCTGCAGTTGCCATGTCATTTGTAGCCGGCCGAGCCGAATAAATCCCTACACGTCGCCCGACATCGAGGAAAACAGCCGGTCGATTAGGGCCTCACGCGGCACCTGCTCGTTGCTGACCGGCTCGCCACCGTCCGACAGCTGGGGTTGGGGAGCGATCTGGCCGCCGCCCATCCGAGCATGGCCGCCCGCACTCGCGTTCGAGATCCCATCGGTGACGCTTTCGAGCACTCGACCCATATGAACCCGGTCGTCTCGGGAGCGACCTGACAGATGGATCGTTCCCTCCTTTTCGCCGGCAATCACGACCGCGGTCACGCCTTCGAGGCGAATGATCTCGTCGGCCGCCTGGGGGATCGCATCCGCGTTCGAGACCGGCCCCACATCACAGACCGCAAACGAGCCTTTGATCCGCCGTCCCGCGATGGCGCGGGCCTTGATTTCGAGGACTTCGGCGTCGACCTCCGGGTTCGCAATGCGGTCGAGGCTGTCCTGATCGACACCCGGATACAGATACGAAGCAGCCTCGAAATCAACCGCGGCTGCACCGACAGTCAGGTTCTTCGTATCCGATAGAATACCATAGAGGAGTCCGGTGGCAGCCGCCGACGGCAGGACGTACTTCGCACCGGTTTCGCTGGCGTGCTGTTCGGCCGGCACCGGCACCGCGCCGATATCCTCGAAGTATTCGGCGACAATGCTCGAACACGAGCCGTAGTCGGTCCGTACGTCGGTAAACAGCTCGCCAGTCCCCTCACCAGGGTGGTGATCAACAACCGCGAGCGGGAGAATCCCCTCTGCGCCAGTAAAGCCGCGTGCGGCGTTGTGATCGACTAGAATGACGCCTTCCGAGGCGAGATCGGTGACGTGGTCGATGTGTTCTAACTCGAGGTCCAGGACGGTTCGAAACGCCCGGTTCTCCTGATGGCGGATCTGTCCTGGATACTGGATCGTCACCTCGGTATCGAGCTGTTCGGCGAGTGCAGCCACTGCCGTCGCCGAGGCCATCGCGTCGGGGTCGGGGTTCGGATGCATCAACACCGTGACCGCCTCTCGCTCGGCAAGCAGCTGCCGAAACCGTTCACCGTTGGACTGCCGGAGCCATCGGTAGACGATTGCAGCCGCTCCCAGCACTCCCACCGTGACAACGATTGCAACGAACAGCTCCGTCCGGCTTAGGACGAGCTCTTCGATGACCTCGAAGATGCCACCGACGAGTAGCTGCTCCATATGTGGCCTGTCACGGTCGTTCAATAAGAAGGTTGGCAGAAATTTCGTTGGTTTAACAAGGACAAATTACGCAGGTCGAGTGCTACCGAGTCGTATCTTCGCCCTACAGCCCGACAGCTGTTCGTTCACCGGCTCTCCGCAGTACTGTTGGGTTACTGTGGTAGGAAGCTGTTACTGGTCCGTGTCGGTTCGGTAGGCTTCGACTGCCGCCCGGTAGCCCTCACGAAACGTCGGATACCGGAAGGAGTAGCCCAGGGTTTCGAGGTATTCGTTCGAACACCGCTTGCTCGTGAGAATCCGCCGACGCGCCGCCTCAGAGAGGCTCTCGTCGGTAAGCCGCTGTTGTTTCGTCCGTTTCGGTGGACTATCGAGCCCACATTCGGCGGCCAGCCAGTCGGCGAACGCCCATTTGTCCACCGGTTCGTCGTCAGTGACGACCACAGCCTCATCTCGCGCGCAGTCGGCTGTCAGCAGGAAGGCAACTGCGCCCGCGGCGTCTTCGCGGTGGACCATATTCAGATAGCCTTCGGTCACTGGCCCCTCGATGTATCGCTCAAGCCGATAGCGATCCGGGCCGTACAGCCCCGAAAAGCGGGCGACGGTGCCGTCAATGTCGTGGTTCGTGCTCTCTTCAAGTGCGATACGTTCGGCCGCAACAAGCACTTCGGTCTTTTTTGTGGTTGGCTCAAGCGGCGTCGACTCGTCGACCCACTCGCCGTCGTGGTCGCCGTAGACGCCCGTACTGGAGGTGTAGACGAGCCGGTCAGGGGGCGACTCGCGGCTGCCGTACTGCTCGATAACGCTGTCGAGGGCATCCACGTAGATTGCTCTGGCTGCCTCGGCATCGCGGCCGCCAGAAGAGGCTGCAAAGACGAGCCAGTCGGCGTCCGGCAACCCCTCGCGGTCGGCTGCGTTGGTCAGATCAGCCTGGTGGGCCGTGAAGCCGGCCTCCTCGATCGCTGCAGACCCCGACTCGGAGCGTCTGACGCCGACGACCTCGTATCCTTCCTCGGTGAGCTGTCGGCCCAGCTCGATGCCGATGTAGCCACAGCCTAAGATGACGACATCAGCCATCTCAGGCTCCCGTTTCGATAACTGCCTGGAGCGCCGCCAGCTGGGCAAGCGTCATCTCAGCGCGCCCCTCGATGGCCTGCTGGATCTCCTGGCCAGTGAGATCGGTCTCGGCGTTGGCAGCAATCGTATCGACATCCAACACAGCGGTCGTCATCCCCATCAGCAGGTGATCGCGGAGTTCGAAGACGATTGCCTCGGCATCCGGGTTGGCGTCGTCGACCGCGAGAACTGCGGCGGCCTCTTTGGCGGTGAGCGTCGGCTCCTCGCCAGCAGCCAGCGCGTCGATACGTTCGGCATCGAGACCGCTTTCGGCGGCGACCTGGTCGGTGCCGACCGATTCGACGACTGTGTGAAGTTGCTCGAAGTAGCCAGCCTGGAGCGCCGGCGGTGTGGGCTCCGAGAGACTCTCGGCAGCGTTCTGTAACATACAGTACCAACTCGCGGCTCGAACAAAACGATTGTCACTTCAGACAGCCGGCAGTTTGTCACCGGGACAACATTCAAACGGATTGACTGTTGAGCAGCATACATGAAAGCTGTCCTCGTTGGCGTCGGGCAGGCTGGTGGTAAACTGACGGCTGCACTGGCGTCGTTTGACGACCAGATGGGGTTTGGAGCCGTTCGTGACTCGCTGGCTGTCAACACCGCACAGGCTGACCTTCCAGGACCTGCCGTTCGATACCATACTCATCGGCGAAGATCGGGTCAACGGCCAGGGCGTCGGCGGCGACAACGAACTCGGCGCGGAGATTATGGAGCGAGATATCGAGCAGGTGATGGCCGCTCTTAGTGGCCGGATCAGCACCGAGGCAGAAGCAATATTTGTCGTCGCTGGCCTCGGCGGCGGCACTGGCTCAGGTGGCGCGCCGGTGCTCTGCCGGCGACTCAGCCGCGTCTACGACGTTCCGGTGTACGCGCTCGGCATCCTCCCCGGCACCGACGAGGGCGCACTCTACCAGCATAACGCCGCCCGGTCGCTCAAAACGCTCGTTGCGGAAGCAGAGGCGACACTACTGGTCGACAACGACGCCTGGAAAGCCTCCGGCGAAAGCCTCACCGAAGGGTATGCAGCCATTAACAAAAACATTGCTAGGCGCGTGGGGCTGCTGTTGGCCGCCGGCGAGTCGACCCACGGTGTCGGCGAAAGCGTTGTTGACTCCAGTGAGATCATCAACACGCTCCGGACGGGTGGTATCGCCTCGTTGGGTTATGCCAGCACGCACGCCGCCGAAGACGCCGCCGAGAACATCTCGGTGATTACGAGCACGACCCGCAACGCGCTGTTGACTGGCTCGAGCCTGCCCGGCGCGACGACTGCCGAAACCGCACTGCTCATCGTCGCCGGCGAAGCCGAACGTATCTCTAGGAAGGGCGTCGAGAAAGCCCGCCGGTGGGTCGAAGACGAAACCGGAACAATGGAGGTCCGCGGTGGGGATTTCCCCATCGAAAGCGATCGGGTGGCCTCGCTCGTCTTGTTGGGTGGGCTCGAACGCTCCGACCGCATCGAGCGGTTTTTCGCTCGCGCCGAGCAGGCTGCCACAGAACGTGAAGCGGTCGAAAACGCACAGCCATCGGCGGCCGAAAAGAACTTCGAGAACGACGAACTCGACGGGCTATTTTAACAGGCTCGCGCCGTCGAACTCGGTGCGGCCGTACTCGATATCCATCAGGTCCAGGATCGTCGGCGCGATGTCGAACAAGTCCGCATCTTCAATGAGTACCTCTGGGTCGTCAACCAGCAGCGAGGCGTTGTCGAAGCTGTGCATTCCGTTTCGTGGGCCGACATCGAAGACCTCGTCGTGGCCTTTGAAGCCGGATTTGAGATCGAAGCCGTGGTTCGGAATCGCCACCAGATCCGGCGCGATGTCGGCGTGGTCGCCGCGGAAGGCGACCTCCTTTTCAACGACGCGCTCGCAGACCGGCGTTCCATCGGGGCCTTCAAGCGCTTCGAGATCGGCTTTAAGTTCGGCTCGAACCGCCTCGTAGTCGTCTTCCGGGACGCTACCGCGCGGCTCGCGGTTTTCGAGGTTGAGATAAAAGCGACCGGGAATCAGCGAGTAGGCCCGTGTTTCGTCGGCAATGTCGCCGAGTTCGCTGTGGTCGTCGTCTTCGTAGGAGAGCCAGCCCTCCTCCTGCAGCCAGGTGTTGCAGTGGACCTCGTGGTCGAGGCTGGTAAAGCCGTGATCCGAGGCGACGACGAGCGTGACGTTTTTCGGAAGTAGCCCCCGAATCTGGCCGATGTAGTCGTCGAGCTGCTCGTAGAACTCCAGGAAGGCCTCCTTGTTTTCGCCGTCGGTTTCGTAATCTTTGAACAGAAAGTGGTTGACCCGGTCGGTGGTCATAAAGACGCCAAAGAACAGATCCCAGTCGTCGGCCGACAGATAGTGTTCGAACGCCTCGAACCGCTTGCGCATGGTTTTGTGGGCGTGATCCATGAACTCGGATTTGTCTTCCTTATGGCCGAGTTTGGCGTTAACGTCGATGAGATACCCCTTAGATTCAAGCGTCTCGCGCAGTTCGTCGGGATAGCTCGCCTTCTCAACGCTTGGCGAGAGGAATCCAGAAACCATGCGCTGGACGTTGCGCTGTGGCGGGAACGTGACGGGGACGTTGAGCACCGTTGCAAGCCGTTCGGCCTCTGTGATGCGATCCCAGATGCGGGTGGCCTGGACGTCCTGGCCCATCGGCACGTAGGTGTCATACGAGCCGACCTCGCGGTCCTGGAACCCGTAGACACCGGTCTCGCCGGGGTTGACTCCGGTGGTGAGCGCGGGCCAGCAGGCGCTCGATTCGGGCGGGACGATGCTGTCTATCGCGCCAGCCGAGCCCTCGTCGGCGAGCGCGGCGAAGTTGGGCAGCCGGTCTTTGTGATTCGAAAGAAGGCTAAAGGGAACCCCATCAATACCGATAAAGGCGACTCGCGGGGCGTCGTCGCCGCGTAACCGATCAAACAGACCCATACCATCTGCTACTGTCGATTCCCTTAAGAAGTTTCAGTTTCAGGGTGATTCACGACACTGTCTGTGACAGCGATAGCCAGAAGCCGACAGCCGGTCACGACTCCTTTCCCGTTGGCTGTCGACACATCGAAATACGAGCCGACCGAACAGGTTCCCGTGAAGGCGTATCAGCGCAAGCAACTGCTCGAACGCGTTGGCCGAGACGGCTCGACCGTCGGCGCGGCGATTCCTGACAGCATCACCGTCCAGGACGAGCAGCTGGATCTCCAAACGTTCGTCTTCGAGATCAACCGCCGGGAGACGATTCCGCCGGGCGAACGCGAGCGCGTCGACAAAGCAAAGCGAAACCTCCGGCGCGAACGCGTCGAGCGGCTCGAACTGATTGAAGACGGCGAGATCAGCTACGAGGAGGGCGAACGGATCGCCGAATCGATTATCGGCATCGACCGCGCGCTCAACGCCCTCGACCAGCTGGAACCGGTTGATCTCGAAGCCGAATCCGAACGGCAGGCCGCAGCCGACCAGAAACGATGGACCCGATTTCTGCAGAAAGCACTCGGCCACGATGACGCAAAAAGCAGGAACAGGCGATAGTCCCGGTTTTTAATCGGTGGCCGCGGTTGCTGGTTCCGTATCCAGGTCGGCGAGTTCATCGATTTTATCCAGGCCAGTGTCGACGAACTCGTCGTGGGCGCACGCCGCACAGTAGTGGTTCTTTTTCAGCAGGTGAGTCCGGATCGGAACCCCGGCAACAACGGTTTCATCACGGCGTCGTCGAACCACGCCCTGATCGATCGAACAGCCACAGACGACACAGCTCTCTGTGCAGCGTTCGTGTGGCCGGATAATCCGGTGGTCGACGGTTTTGTGGCGGCCAAATCTCGTGACCCCGAGCCGGCGGCCAACCCGCCGATTGACTGGCGGCAACACGTGGGTGCCACCGGCAGCGAACAGTAGCCCAAGTAGTCCTGCGGCAAGCGACCCGCCGCCGATGGCGACAGTAAGAAAGGTGAGACTGATGAACCACAACAGCCCCGCGGTAACGTACGCCATCACTCCCTGTTTCGAGCCGGCTGTGGTTGGTTGGTCCTCGCCGACCGCCTCGGACTGGGCGGATCCGGTGGCCGTTCCGCCGACAACGAGATTTCGCGTTTCGGCCAACTTCGAGTACTGATACCAGCCGTAGACGATGTTTAAAAACCCACCCGTGAACAGCAACAAGAGGACGTGGACGCCGATTGAGCCGATGTCGCGGTCGACGACCGTCACGCGGTCGCCGTGGTCGGCGGTGATATCCCAGCCGGCCTCGGTGTAGGAGGCGACACGGCGACGGAACTGGGCATACGTTTCGGCCTGGTCGCTGCTGTTGACGGCCGACGTGGCAGCCGTAGGGCGTTCGCTTCCGCAGTGCGAACAGAACGCCGCGCTTTCAGCAAACGGCTCACCACAGTCTGGACAGTAGGTGGCACCAACAGCCGTCCCGCACTGTGGACAGAAGTTGGCCGACGGCTCCACGTTGTGGCCGCACTGTTGGCAGTGGTGTGCGTCGGAGCCGTCTGGGGACCCTGGCTGAGACACTATCTGGAGCGTTGTGCTGTCGAATATTCAATATTTTGCTGCGGGTGCCGGTCGAGATGATCGCCCACTCGCCACGGTTTCGTCCGCCGACTGACCGATTAAGTAGCCCGCGGCCAAACACCAGTCAAATGAGCTACAACGACGAAATCGCACGGCTCCTAGTAGAGTTCGCCGATCGCCTCGAAGCGACAGGCGTCGAGTACAAGCCCAACGCCTACCGCCGGGCGGCCGAAAACATCGCCGAACACCCCGAGCCAATCGACCAGCTCGCGGCCACCGGCCAAGACGAGGTCGAAAAAATCGATCGCGTTGGCGATGCGATCGCCTCGAAAGTCGTCGAATACTTCGAGACTGGCCACATCGCTGAACTCGTCGAGTTGCGCGAAGAACTCCCCGTCGACATGGGTGGGCTCACCAGCGTCGAGGGTGTCGGCCCGAAAACCGTCGGCTCCCTGTACGAGGATCTCGGCATCACCGATCTCGATGAACTCGAAGCCGCCGCTGAGGCTGGTGAGATCAGGGAAATAAAAGGCTTCGGCGCGAAAACCGAGCAGAACATTCTGGAGAACATTCCGTTTGCCCGTCAGAGCCAACAGCGCGAGCGACTCGGCGAGGCTCGGCCGATTGCCGACGCGATTCTCGGCCACCTGGAGGGCGTCGACGCCGCAGAGCGGCTCGAAGTCGCCGGCTCGATCCGGCGATGGAAAGACACCATCGGCGACGTCGA